>NODE-184-length-22323-cov-5.79693_pt1 | contig 22323 bp, 23 predicted proteins | sample MGYA00139097_ERZ477577 | MGnify/ENA metagenome assembly ERZ477577
CATCAGAATTTATCAAAATCTGAAATTCGATTACTTACTTTAATGAAAATTGGATACTCTCAAAAAGAAATTGCTGGAATTTTAAATATTGAACCCGATAGTGTAAAAAAAGCTAAAAGTAGAGTTCGCAAGAAGATGAATATCCCAAGAGGAGAATTGCTTAGCAAATTTATTACTAAATATTAGGATTGATAACCAGTTCATTAGCTATCACTTAAATTTTGTCCCCCTTTTTGTCTACTCTTCAATTGACTTATTATTATAATCGATTGAATATGTTTGTTTGTAGAATTTTTACATAATAACTTAACTCAAAAAAAGAAAACCGACATGAAAAAATTTGGAAACATAGCAATCGCAGCAGCGACAACATTATTGTTAATGTCCTGTGGAGGAATTGGAAGTCACCCAGCAACTGCGGATGGTTTTGCAGCTATAGAGAAAGATCTTAAATCTGAATTTGGGGAAAACGCCTACTACACAGATTTATCCATATCTTATGATGAATCAATAGGAAATATGTTTAATGTAACGGTTACCAAAGAACCAGAATCATTAAAAATGGGTGAATGGACATATATACAAGCCGCCTGGACACAAAGTTCTGAAGTCACGCTAGAAATTCCTGAAGGAAGTAAAGCAGCGGACTTCATGTTTCAATTAAATGATAAAATCAATCTTAAGAAATTGGGAGAATTGGTTGAACTTTCAATTGAAAAACTGAAAGCTGAGAAGAACATTGAATCTCCAACTTTAGATATGGCATTTATCAAGTTCCCAGATAATGGAGATATGAACAAAGCAGAATACACCGTAATGCTTGAACCAAAAAATGGAGGTACAACCTTTAGCTTTTACTACTCATTGGCTGGTGAACTAAGAACAATGGACTATTAGTAAATAAGTATAACCGACTAAACGCCGCAATTTCAATCATTTTAGAATCCTAAAATGATTGAAATTGCGGCGTTTTACTTTATAGATGGGTGCAAATGGGATGAAAATTCCATCTTCATAATTAAACATCATGGACAAATTAAAATGTTCCAACATAACTCGGGCTTATATTAATCTCATTTTTGAAGTATACTCGTTGTTCTTCTTGGCTACTTATAGCAATCTATTCTTATCTTCGAAATCAAGAAGCAGCACCAAAGGCAAACTGCCTTGGTATAGATCCTCACGCTAAATGGATTAACACGCATTTACCCCCATAAATTTGGGTTTTAAAAATGAAACCAATGGAAAAACCATCCCCAGAAGCCAAAGCACTTTCTCTTTATTTAATGGCTCATAAAAAAAACAATCCCATTTATAAGGAGAAATCTAAACGCATTAATAGACTTTGGGATCTTGTGATGTCAAATGAATTAAGTAAGAGTGACTATTTTAAAGAAGTCCAAAATATGCTAGCATCATATGGTGGTTATTCAGAAGTTGTTGAAAAAACAGTTCGATATTATATTGAAAAAACAGGTGAATGGACACTACAGGGCACTGATAAATATTGCCTGGACGCTAAGAAAATTGCCGATAAAGTATTGAAACAAAAATAATGTCATATTAAACACTAATAAAAACGTACAATTTCTCTCGAGTTCTTGATTTTCAATCTAAGTCGTACTTATGAGCTACAAACTGATTTCAATTCCCAGTCAACAATAATGGAAAATATTTCGAATAGAACTTTAATTAGTCGACTATATAACTCAGCCGATCAACAACTAGAGGACGCTAGCGTTGATATCAAAAGTTGGTATGAATGGTATCAGGTAATTCAAGGATTGACTGATCCCGAAAAGTTTGTTTATATAATTGTGAAACTAAATCAAACAGTCACAAATGGTGGTTTTTCGGAATTTTACGATAAGTCATTTGGAATATTTGTTCCCGAAATAATTCATGCACTCAATGAAATAAAAGCAGTATTAACTGCCGAAATTGTTTCTAGCACTTTGTCCGTTGTAAATCCAAAAGGGCTTTTAGATGAAACTTATAAAGAATTTGTTTTCAATCTTCAGTTATCAGAACAACAACGAGCTCAACTGTACTCTCAAGACATTCTGTATGACCAACTACACGGCATTGAGAATTTAGAAGATCTACTTGGAGAGTATTTACAAACCTTGTTTAACTGATCCCCTCAAAAAAAGGAATCCACATCATCAGCTAGTTTGTTTCCACTGTGTTCTTTTACCCTAGGAAATAACTCCTATCAGATGAACAATTAGTGACGCAGTAAGACAATTAAATTATTTCCGAAAGGTGATGCAAATTTTTTCGCGAAACACCATTCAAACGAAGCAATCTCATGTGAGAAGCAATAGCCTTATATAAATATGGTTCAACGTTGTGCTTCACACCAAAATCTTCACAGGTTTTAGTCAATATTTTTTGTACTTCACGAAAGTGGACGTGTGCCATAGCTGGAAACAAGTGATGGACTGCATGGTAGTTAATCCCACCAAAAAAGAAACCTACTATATTCCATCGTGTACCAAAATCAGTTGTTACACGCAATTGGTGTTCAGCCCAAGACGTTTCCATCTCTCCGTTTTCATTCGGCAATGGAAAAACAGAATTTTCGTGAAGGTGAGCAGGAAACAAGGCTACCGCTGCTGTCAAACTTTCAACAACATGCATTAAAAGGAAACCTAATAAAACCCAACCCCAATGAACACCAGACAATAATATAGGTAGTATCAGTGTATAGCTAAAATAAATAGCCTTAGTCACAAATAACTCTACAAATTCCTTTGTCTTGTGCTTAATCACTTTATGCCCAATCTTACTAGAAAAGAAATCAACAAAATCCCTTTTTACAACTACCTGAATCGTATAGAATACATAAAGAAAAGGAGTGTATAAATGTTGATACTTAAAAAATTTCGGAGGGTTCTCCATTGGTGCAAAAGTAAGCATACCCGTCTGGTGAATATCCGTATCCAATCCCGGTATCATTGGGTATGGGTGATGAGAATGTACATGACGAAGAGACCACAAATGACCTGAAGTACCTACCATATCAAACATATAAGTCAGCATTTTATTCCAAAATTTACTATCGGAAAAGGCCCCATGAACACCCTCGTGTCCAAGAATCAGCGCACAACAAATTTGAATAAACCCTAGTACTGGAAACAAAATTAAAACTAACGCTACATTCCCATTGGCAGTATAAATCCCTGCAACTAAAGCACTAAAAATCAATAAGAATAGAATGACTTTGAAGCGACCATAGGCGTTCGTCTTACGCGAAATCCCTCTCGACTTGAAATATTCATTTACTCTTTCATTCAGTGTGTGAGTAAAGCCTCCTGGCTCATCTGCTTTATATCTAACTTCATCGTACATTCTGCAAAAATAGTCATAAATAACAATTAGATTACATCAAATGGTCTTATAATTTTACCTCATTATAGTAAGGCTATCAGCGAGTATGGACACATTTCAACAGCGAAATCTGGTCAACTAATTTCTTTTTCATTTGCATAACGTAATGTCTCTCTGACACTAACAACGTTAGTCCGTAAGAAAATAGTTGTACTCTTATGACATGGAAATCACTATTTCATTCAAAACTTACACAATCAATTACCTTTGAGTCGGCTACTTATATTGTTTTAATTATATTGAAGAAAGATCCAATTCTAGAAAACATGAGTGATTCATTAAATATTTGTTTGGCTTGCGGTTTATGTTGCGATGGCACTCTTATTGGGTTTGTGCAGATCAGTAATGATGAACTACCCGATATTAGAAAAATAATGGACGTTGAAGAGGATAACGATAACAGTTTTTTTCTTCAACCATGTCAAAACTATTGTGAAGGCTGCACTATCTATGCAAAAAGACCAAAACAATGTCACAATTTTAATTGCGGACTTTTAAAATCAGTCGAACGAAATGAATTAAATGTAAATACGGCTATTGAAATGGTGAATATCGTAAAACAACAAAAGCATAGTATTGAAAAGAAATTAGCGCTGTTAGATATTGAATTACAATCCAAATCATTTTACTTTAAAATGGTTCAATTAAAAACGTTGTTGCAGAAAAATGAAGCCGAATCATCGTTAACAGCAACGCATCTAGAATTAATCTCAGACCTGAACCAACTGGATCAGGTCTTAATAGATAATTTTGGTCTCTCCCTAAAATAAAAAAAGGGAAGTAAAATACTTCCCTTCATCAGTTCAATATATTCCGAATTACTCAATAATCAACTTGTGGGTTTTAGTTAGACTAGAAGAGCTAATGCGAATAAAATAAGTACCTCCTTTGAAACTAGTTGTTTCGATGGTTTGCACACCAGAATTATTCTTAGAATTGAAAACAACTTTCCCTGTTATATCCAATATCTCAATTGAATAAACATTATCTGCTTTGACCATCACATAGTCATTTGCTGGATTAGGATAAACATCCATACTTAATTTTGAAAATTCATCAACCCCAACATTTCCTCCAGTAAATGCAAGGTCATCTAGTTTCACTACAGAACCTAAACTATCTCCTGAATAAGCCATTATCAAAACCGAATCAGGTGTTCCTGTATAAGTAAGGGGTAAAGATCCTGTGAAATATGATGCTTGGTCCGTAAATGGAATGAAACCACCTCCGAGGTTAGCCCCCATATTATAGAATTCAATCAATATCCCTCCAGAGAGATCTCCATTCCCACCTGAGTACTTATAAGCATAATCAAAATGAGTTGGACTAGCAGTATAAGGCACCGCTGAGAATGGATTGCCAAAAGCTTGCATATCTATTTCCCCGAGATTAACAAATCCAGCAGTAGTATCTTCCCATTGAGGAGTAGCGACTGTACTTAGTTCTATAGCAAAAGATCCTGTGTTTGCATCAGTTGTTTTAAGAGCGTTTTCCGCATTTTGCCCTACTAACCTTTCATTAATTGTAAACCAATTATCAGGATCTTCAGTGGATGTGGTGGTCCAATCTTCAAAGCTAAAATTAGGTAAACCAGTAGTAGAAACTGAAGAATTTTTCAAAACCACATTATCTACTCTCGCCCAAACGTCTGGTGTAGGATTCATATCATTAAACGGGTCGCCTAATACAAAACCTATAAACAACTCAGTTTGTGGAGTCGAACTAACAGAAATCGAACCATTCATCCACGTTGAATTTGTTCCATAGGCTGCCGGCAACAATATTTGTTCAATTGCCGTGCCCACCGCATCAAATCGAATTGCAAGTACAAATAAAGTGTCACCAATAGGCAAATCAGATTTATAATCAAATGTAATTTCATCAAAAACATCTGTATAAGCAATACCTCCACCCGGGCCACCTGAAGAATTATCAATGAATCCATGCAAAATATAACCGAAGGTAGTATCAGGATTTGAGCCATACTCCTTCGCCGTGATTTCGCAAGAAGACGTTCCATGTGATGCATCTGATGACTGAATTACAGCTGCAACACCGTTCCAATCGTCCTCAGGTTGAGACGACCAAGATGTAGGCGTATCGTACAATGAACGAACCGTCCAGCTTTCGAAACCGCCGTTTTGAATTTGACCATTTTGACCAAATGAAGTAGCAGCAACTAATGCCACCATAATTGTTGAGTAAATATGTTTCATAGATTAAATTTTAGTTCGTACAAATATTTCAATTCGGATCAAATTATACAATGACAATTATCATTGATAATAATGATTTTAAAACCATATTACAATGATTATGAACTAAGTAACAGTATAACCAAATGCTCTTAGAGGCATTTAATTTCACCTTAAACTGTACACCTCTTTTTCACTATATTCGTGAGACTCTGCCAATACCGAGGAGACGATGAAAAAAAATAAGCTTGTATTAATTTTCGTGATCACATCAATTATCCTATTTCCACTGTATTCATGTAAAAAAGATCAAATTAAAAATTGCAATGAGCACTCTGTATCGGATTGTAATGAAGACTTAAACATGATAAATATTCGCATTAATAATGCAAGTGAATATGATTTTTGTAATGTTGTTTTAAACCCAAGTGGAGCAAATAAAAATTATGGGATCATTAAGAAAGGTGAATCAACTTGCTATCGATCCTTTGATCTCGCTTACGATTATGCTTACGTTCAACTTTTTATTGGAGATAAAGAATTTGTTCTACAACCGATCGATTATGTGGGTGAACAGCCATTGAGCACTGGAAAGCACACCTATTCAATTAATATCGCTGATTTCGATGATGGAATATTATCAATTGAAGTGGATTGATTCAATCAGAAAAAACACTTCCCAACCTAAAATTGTTATTCGAGTACTTTGAAGGCAGCGTAATAAATAATTAGTAATTAGATTTATCATTAAAACTAATAGCTAAAAATACGTTAACAAGATTAAATCAGTATGACATTCATCGAAGAAGAAAAATTTGAGCACAAGGATTATTCATCGACTTATTTAAAACTCGGGGAGTATGAACTTTGCACTTTCTTTAATTGCAATTTTCAAAACTCAACATTGTCGAACTTTAAGTTTGTCGACTGCGAATTTATTGATTGTAACTTGAGTAATTGTCAACTAAACAACACTCACCTACAAGACGTTAAATTTAACAACTGTAAGCTCCTAGGGTTACAATTTGAAAAATGCAAAGAATTTGGACTTTCCTTCGAATTCAATAATTGCCTGCTGAATCAATCATCATTCTACCAAATGAAAATAGCAAACACTTCTTTCATTAACTCACAATTGAAAGATGTCGATTTCGAAAATTGTGACCTTACCGCGGTGAATTTTGACAATTGTGATTTGTTGGCCGCAGTGTTCGACAATACAATTCTGGAAAAGTGTGACTTTAGAACTTCTTACAATTATTCTATAGACCTTGATCAAAACAAAGTCAAATACGCTAAATTCTCTTTAGAGGGAACACCTGGACTCCTTAACAAATACAAAATCACAATAGATAAATAGTTGTAAATAAGCATCTGAAAAGCCCAAGACCTCAATTAGATTTGATTTCTAACGGCCAGCATCTAGTTCATAGAACTTAGTCCAATTTTCATATCTTTAAAAGTAAAATCGTGGTTAGATGTTCCGTTGGCTTCAAGATTACGAACCGATAAAACAAGAAATTAAAGAGTATAAAAATAATCAACTATGAAAACGCTAATTATTTTAATCTTTTCAGTGATCAGTTTAACATTATTCTCTCAATCCTGGTGTGATGCCGGAGCCAACTGGAAATATAGTTATGTCAATATAGGGGCAGCTGGATATACTGAGGTCAACTATATCGGTGACACCTTAATAGACGGTCAATCAGCACAGAAACTGGATAAACACCTTTACGCGTATGACTATATTTTCTCACAGAATGTGGATTTTAATTTAGGAATGGAGTATACCTATGAGAACAACGGAGTCGTGTACCTTAGGTATGAAAATGATTGGGATACCCTTTATAATTTCAATGCGACAATTGGAGAAAGTTGGAGAATGGCTAAACAACCATTAACTAATGCCTGTGATTCTAACAGTATTCTTACAGTAACCGCTACAGGTACTAAAACAATAAACTCAATCTCACTTAATTATCTAGTCGTAGACTTTAGCTATCCCTTTGGTTATTCAGATACAATTATTGAAAAAATTGGATTCACTGGTAGTTATCTCTTACCTTATGATGCTTGTGACGGAGCCTTGGATGGTAATGAAGGTGGAGAATTTCGCTGCTATCAGGATAATAATTTCACAACATATAAACCTCATTATTCGGGTAATTGTGATTTTGTCGTTGGTATCGAAGAAGATGCGCTGCATTCTTCTCTCTATATCACCCCTAATCCTACTCTTTCGGAAATTAATGTTGTTGGTGATTTAAGTTTAAATTCTGATTTTATCATAAAAGACTTTCAAGGCAAGAATTGGCAAGTAAATAGATTCGAAAATAGAATAGACGTTTCTAATTTAACCAATGGAACCTATATCCTATATGTTCAGAATAGCAAAGGCTTAAGTCATCATAAGTTCGTCAAACAATAGACTATCACATAAACAGTTATTTTTAAATGTATCAATCCGATTTCAATTCTCTTATTTGCTAAACTGAAATAGAAAGCCACTTTATGAGGAATCTTTACACCAATAAATCACGATTTAAACCAACATGTCTCACCGTGATACTTTCTGTTTTTATTCTCTATTGCAATGGGCAAGAAAAGGCAAAAATATCGGCAGATAGTATTAGTATTCCTGCTTACCTCCTCCCTGAATTCAAAACAGACCCTCATGTTAAAGAAACGGAGGGAAATCAATTATTTGGTGTGGTACGCACCATACTCCAAGACAAAATCGGAAATTTTTGGTTTGGCGGTCAAGGCGGGTTGTGTCGGTATGATGGATCATCACTTATTTACTTTGATCTTAAAGATGATTTTGGAAATGGAGTTACCGTCAAGGTCATTGTACAAGATAAGATAGGCAACCTATGGATAGGTCATTCTGGCGGTATAACCAAATATAACGGTGTGTACTTCACTAATTACACCGAAAAAGATGGACTAAATAGTAACGACGTTTGGAGTATGGCCACTGATCACGATGGAACCGTTTGGATTGGCACACTGGCCGGAGTCAATTGTTTTGATGGAGAAGTTTTCACCCCATTTGATATTCCTGAAGCTGAAGCTGACTATACAAGAGGCGTGACAAGTACAAAGATTGTTCACTCAATCATGCAAGACAGCAAAGGGAAAATGTGGTTTGCAACTAACGGCGGGGCTTATGTGTATGACGGTGAATCATTAAACAATATCTCTGAAAAAGATGGGCTATGTGATGATGCTGTTAACAATATTTTAGAGGATAAAAATGGAAACATTTGGTTTACGACTAATCATAATGGAATATGCCATTTTAATGGAGAATCATTCATCCAAATTGAAGATAAGGTTGTTCAGGGTAAAGAGGTTGGAAGTATTTTTGAAGATCAAAAAGGTCAAATTTGGTTTACAGCTAAAGGCTATGGCGTTTATCGATATGACGGCAAAAATTTCACTAATTATCCACCTGAGCAGGGATTTTTAAGTCACTTAACTTTTCACATTTACGAAGATCAAAAGGGACAGATCTGGTTTGTTGGTTTCAAAGGCGCTTATCGTTATGACGGCAAAACATTCGTTAATGTAACGAGAAATGGGCCTTGGATGAATTAACTAAGGGGCCAGTTTAACGAATTTCCTAGCAACTTTCATCTTTTCATCGTTAACCAAGAAAAGCATATAGACTCCTGATTTCAATTCATCACTATCAATTGAAATTTCAGTTTTCGAGGATTTTCCCTCATACACTAATGAACCATCCAAGGCATAGATTATAGCTGTCACCTCTCCCTGAAGGTTATGTTCAATAATTAACTCATCTTCGACAGGATTTGGATAAATTGACACATTAATCAAAGTGTTTTCTGAATTAATTTCATTGGTAGATAAATTACCAATAAATTTTACAACATATCCACCCAAGGAATCGGATGTAAGAAGCGTTGTATTGCTTCCTGGATCGAAATCCCCTGTTCCCATATACGATCCGGCTATATATAAATTATCATTCTCATCAATCGATAACCCTCGTGACTGTGTTATAAAAGCTCCTACCGCTCCACTCCACAAATAATTTCCAGAAGAATCTAATTTACTTATAAATGTTGAACCATTGGCTGCTGAATTCAATGTTGAGCTACTCGGCCCAGGATCAAAATCTACGGTTCCAGAATAATACCCAGTTGTATGTGGATTACCAGCATAATCTAGATCAAGAGAGAATGCGTATTCGTGTTCTGCATTGCCCCAACTTGCAGACCAGACAAAGTTCCCCATCGAATCCAGTTTATTTACATAAGCATCATATCCCCCATCAGACGTCTGAATATTCACTCCTGATCCTGGATCAAAATCTACGACATCTTGAAAATGACCACATGTATAAACATTTCCGTCATCATCAGTGGTAATCCCGTACGCTGCATCGTATCCGTTCCCACCTATTGACACAGTCCAAATAAAATTCCCTGCCGTATCCAACTTATTTATGAAAATGTCATTATTGCCTTGAGTGGTTATAGGAAAGCCTCCAGAGTTTGGATTAAAATCAACTACTTGAGAAAAAAGTCCTACAGAATATAAATAACCAAAATCATCCACAACAATATCGTAGCCTTCTGTATACTGAGTTCCTTCAGTACCTCTTGCCCAGAGGAAATCACCATTTGAATTTAACTTGCAAACAAACATCTCATCCCAACCTGGCCCTACCAAATTGTATGTTGCCGGCCCTGGATCAAAGTCTACCGTATCAGCAAACCAACCCGTGGTATATACATTATTCTGATCGTCAACCGCGATTCCATAACCTGCATCATACCAGCCTCCTTCAAATGAAATCGCCCACATCATGCTACCAGCAGAATCCAGTTTAAGCGTAAAAATGTTCTGCTCAGAATGAGACAATAAACTATAAACACCTATACCTGGATCAAAGTCAACAGAATCTTCAAAATTTCCCGTTATATGAATTTCCCCAAGTGCATTAATAGCAATGTCATTACTTCTATCAAATCCCACCCCCCCAATTTGAACAGCCCAAACAAAATTTCCAAAAGGATCAAGCTTAAGAACAAAACAATCCGATGCTCCGTAAGATGTCAAGCTATAAGTCGAAGCACCTGGATCCAAATCAACACTTCCATAAAATGATCCGGTGGTATATACATTGCCCAAAAGGTCGGCCTCAACAGCATAGACTTCCAATTCTTGAAAACTTGTCAATGAAGCAGCCCATTCAAAATTAGGAGCCTGTGCGATAGCTACATGAACACTAAAAAAAGAAAAAAACGTAAAAGTGAATACGGATTGAATGACAAGAATGCTACTTGATACCTTTGTTCTCATAATTACAAATAGTTGATTATTGTGTTTTAATAAGCTGAATAGTCCTAAGCCTGTTAGTTTCGTCATTCAACGTTAAAGTATAATTACCAGGTAGCAATTGTTCAATCTGTATGGAGGTTTGCTTGCCATTAAGCCTCCCCCACATTATTCGTTTCCCCTTCATGTCATGAAGTGTGTACGACACTTTTTCAAAAAATCGAGTTGAAATGTTCAATTTACATTCTATTGGGTTTGGACCAATATTTACTTCAAATAGATCAGCTGCATCATCATCTGTTGATGCCAAAGAAAAGTTTCTTGCAAACAAGAGATCATCAACCATCCAAAAATGCCAAGCTAGATTATTGACATGAAACTGAAACCAAACTTGTCCTTCATTTGCCGCTATAGCACTAATATCAAGAATTACATTCTCAACTTGATTTTGTCCTCCTGTTAGTGGAGAATCACTCCCCGTATTTAAAACATAGGTCGTCCAATTTATTGAATCATTACTCACTTTCAAGTCTAACGACCCCCATGTCGGGCTGCTTAATGTATGATACCAATGTTCAAAGGATAAAATCACAGTTGATTCGGAAGAAAAGCTAAATGGAGTTGACGTGAGCGTACTATTCATTAAGACGATAGGATTTGCTTCATTCAATACACCTCCTGTTGTATCTGTATTATAATACGCAGAGTGAAACAATAACCACCCATCAGCGTTACTTGTCGAATTCATTTCAGTTAAGAAGGCCGGATTCCAAACTGCTTCTATACCAGAATTCGTATGCCGCCAGAAAAAATCATTCCCCGTACTATCGTGAACACTCCATCCTGCTGGAATACTACCTCCACAGCTTATATAATCGATAGTATCTGTTTGAGCGAACACGTTAATATTAGTTAGCAGGAAAAATGTTAGCATAATTTGCAATCTCATCATTCTCTTTTTAGGTTGTTTTTATCCAATTTTTGCGTATTCTACATCAAAATACATCGTAAATTATAATTATGAGCATTTCTTCGTGATAAAATCTCAAGTTATTGTAGAGTGCAGAGTCATTATCGATTTACATGTTGATTACTTTCTATTCCATTTTTCCTTTGATTCGATGTGGCGAGATTGAAAAAACAGGTTCAAAAATTGAACACTTTAACTAACTTTAATAGAAATAAATTAACTCTCGATAATTAGTGCGGAATTCAAATAAATTCATTCAACAAATAATTGAGTCTATCAATCAACATGAAGTATTGGCTAAGGAGTTACTTCATAAAGTCATTGAAGAAACCAATCAAGAACAAATAGAAGAAATCAAATCTGGTTCCTACTTTTTAATCGAACAATCAGATTCTGATCAACTCACAGATGGCTGGAATTATGAAGTACATGGGGAACATTGCGATTTCACGAATCACTTTGATGAACGGACGTTGACTGTGTGCTTAGGGAATGAAGAATCATTGAACTACCTAGATCCCTACTTCTTTCATTCGTTTTTAAAAAACACACCTAAATATGTTCATTTGGCAAATGCATTAGAGCCAGGATTCAAGGAAGTATATGATTTATTTGAACAACTAGTGGATATGAATCTAATGACAAAAATAGAAGGATTAGGCCCTACGTTCATGAGAATCAAGTAGCAATTGAACCCCTATTACTGTATATGTTTTGGTCGAGATAATATTCATGCAGTTAAGGCATAAACTGCACGTGGAGTTTAAAACCTTTCTTAAATTTATCAAATATGGGGTTTGATTGGATACCACGAAAACAATACAAAAGACATTATATCTGTCTGAGCTGCAAAAAGGGGTTTAAACGACCTTCTGCACAAGAGATGAAGCAATCGGAAGCCACAGATTTTTCAAACTTGATGAATGACTTTTATTCGTTGGGACAGAAGGAAGATATCATTAATTACATTGATAACTTATATAAAAAAACGAGAGCGATTTGCCCAAATTGTAAGAGCGTGATGATCCAAGTGCATTACAATTTTGAAGTTCCCGCCCAAAGAGATAATAAATCTTGGAAACTTTTACATCAAACCATGCTTACAAAGACCACCATCCAATATGACTCGTATCTGCAATGGCATCGTCAAGAGCTAAAAAAAGTAGATTCAAACACAGAGATGTTTAATCAATTAATGCAAAATTTGGCAAAATTAGAAAAGGTTTCAAAAAACTAAAAAAGCACCCTTTTGAAATTATCAACTTTAATTATACCCTGTGACTTATTCCTAATGTAAACAACACAGATGTATATTTGTAAAAACAACAGAAATTGACTTTTCGCTATGGACTATAACTCATCTATCAAAAACAAAAAATCACTTTTACCATTCATAATGATCTTAATGCTGATTGGATTAAATTCCTGCCGATCTATTCCCCAGAATGCAATTGCAGTGAAATCTTTTGATAAGGCAAAATATTTAGGGAAATGGTATGAGATAGCTAGGTTAGATTTTAAATATGAAAGGAATCTAAATAATACAACGGCAGAATATTCACTGAATGAAAATGGAAGTATTAAAGTTGACAATCAAGGGTACGACACCCAAGAGGAAGAGTGGAAACAGGCCATTGGGAAAGCAAAATTCGTTGGAGATGAGAATACAGCCATGCTTAAAGTTTCTTTTTTTGGACCTTTTTATGGTGGCTATAATGTGATCGCTATTGATGATAATTATAAATACGCACTCGTTGCCGGTTCAAGCTTAAAATATTTATGGATACTATCTCGTGAATCAAAAATACCGGATCACATAAAGACTAAATACTTGCAAATCGCAGAGAATATTGGTTATGAAACTTCCAATCTTTTGTGGATAAAACACGACAAGAAAAAATAATCTTCTACCCTTTTGAATCAGTAAAATGAAAGCATTTATTCAGACAGACCAGAATGGAGATTATTACAACGTAAATGCTTTTGTAGCATCCGTAGGGTTTAGCTCACTAGGATTTGAAGTCATTAAATACACTAATGTGGAAGATGTAACGGAAGATGAAAGGGATGCAATTTTTGTCGGCGGGGTTGGAATGATCAGAAAACGATTAAATATTCTTGGAATTCAAAATCCAGATGAACTGGAATACCCGAATGAACTAAGTGAATTTTTAAACCGTAAAGTCTGGACTTCTACATTGCAACAAATAATTAAAGAAGAACAAACAGGTATTTTCATAAAGCCGATTGAAACAAAACTATTTCAAGGAAAGGTCATTTCAAGCTTTAAAGATTTTATTGGACTAAACTATAAAACTGATGTGAACATATGGTGTTCAGAGCTTATTGATATCATCACCGAATGGCGATGTTTTGTCAGGTATGAGACTTTGTTAGACGTACGTTATTACAAAGGGAATTGGGACAGTCAATTAGATTTAGAAGTGGTGAATGACGCAATTTCAAAATTCAAAAACCAACCAGCTTCGTACTGTTTAGATTTTGGCGTTGATAAAAATGGAAAATACTATTTAATAGAGGTTAACGATGGACATAGTCTTGGAAGCTATGGAATGGGAGCTATAACTTATGCGAAATTTCTTTCTGCACGGTGGAGTGAATTGACGGGTACAAAAGACTTATTGAACTTTTAATCAATTCTGTTACTTTCAGAGGACATTGAATTTATAAGGTGTCAGTGAATATTCAACTAAAGAAACAATCTTGTATAAACTCAACATCCTTCTAATTTTATGTATTCTACTATTCTTGGGTAAAAACACCCAAGGATGCAGCATGTACAAAATAACCATTGGTGATAATACAGTTGTTGGAACGAACGAAGACGCATGGAGAACTGCCTCTCAAATTTGGTTTGAAACTGGAAAAAATGGAGAGTACGGAGCCTGCTTCACTGGATCTAGGTGGATAGGTGAAAATTCATACGCGGCCCAATCCGGCATGAATGAACATGGTCTTGTGTATTCGAGACTTGGGTCTTATCACCCTCAGAAATCAGAGTGGGAAGGAAAACAAAAAAAAAAGATCCTTCAACCTGATATTTTTCTCAAGCAGATTCTTCACAAGTGCAAAAATGTACGAGAAGTTCATGACCTTTTAGAAGAATATGATCATAGTATATACATACAAGATGTGTTCATTTTTATCGACCAATCAGGCCAATACTTAATTGTTGAACCGTATTCAATGAGCCTGGGAACAGAAGCTAATTATGTATTGTCAAATTTCTGTCCTTCAATAACTCTTGAAGACCAACGAAGGGAATTAGGAAGGTATCGCAAAGGAACAGACGTAATAGCCATGGGCGTGGATTCCAGTCTTACTTATTGTACTTCGCTTTCCAAAGCCATGCATGTTTGTCGAGAAAAAAACGGTGACGGAACCTTACTTACAGGAATTTGGAACATAAAAAATAGAGAAGTCAATCTTTACTTCTATCATGATTATTCGCAAGGCGTTTCATTTAATATTCAGGATGAATTAGCCAAAGGAGATCACGCCATTGATATTTTAACTCTCTTCCCCACCAATGTAGAATTCGAACAATTAAAGAGCTACGTGACACCGTTTAACTCACCCAAATTACGTATTTCAATTGCGCTTCTAGGAGTTTTTTTCTTGATCTCTTCATTACTTTTTGGCTTTAGCCTAATCAGGAACCGATCAATGAAACACCGCACATTTAAAGGCTTGTTTTCACTACTCTGCTTAATAATGTTCTGCTATATGTTGGTCTTAGCAACTAATATAGGTGTCTATTATTTTGAAGCACCATATGTCCATTTCAACTCCAACTTTATCAGTATTTCTTCCTATATCCCTTTTATTATGCTTCTTGCTATTCTTCCAAGCATTCGAATAAATTACAAGATCATCAAAGAAGGCTCATGGAGTCTATTTTGGAAATTCCTTTTGACCTTAAATAATGTATTCCTCATCATTCTTTTCATGGCATTTTTCTACTGGGGTCTGTATGACGTATTATAGTTTTGACTCACTTCGATTTTTGAAGTATATTAGTTCTTCTTATCAATTGAAGTTTAATGAAAAAACTCCTAATATCTCTCGATATTGCGTGGTCAATTCTTGTGCCCCTATTCGCATGCGTTTATTTAATATATAATGAGTGTGATTATGGTGCATATATCATTGCCGTCGGCTGGATCATGTTTCTATTGCATGGAGTGAGTATTTCGAAAACTTTCAATCCTCATATTTCAATTCTACCTATATCATTATCATTAATCAATACCGCAGTCCTTTTAACTTTCTTGTACCTCGATCTCATTGAACTAAAAGGATTCCTAATAATAGAATTAGTTAGTGAAACAGCTTCCTACTTATGTGCCATTTTCATTTTTGTTGTGAGCAATCAGAAGATCAATGGAGAACCATTTCGAAAAAAAATGGGGACGGGAATGGCTATAATGAACATAATACTGATAAGTATCATTGTTTATCCTTTTCTCGCGGAATGGATGATTTATATTGGAACAAAGGCGGACAACACCATCTATTGGATAGGTGCCTTTACAACTCTAGCTATTGCAGTTATTAAAAAAATGAGTGTTTTGAAAGAGGTCGTGTTTAAGGTGAATAGAGTAAAACCTTCCGTTACGAATGATAGTGGTGAATCAAAACTGATACAAGTCATTTTCATTCTATTTATTGTCCTTTGGTTCGTTGGTCTTCTATTGTTACAGAATCTTAAATAGAACAAGTGTCATTTGATGAAAAATAACTTTCAGAAGAATTAATATTGTCGATTAAAGGAGAAATTAAATGAAAAAAGGAATAGTGTGAAAGACGATTATTACAAGACTAAAGAATCAGTAGAAGAATATATTAGATTAGCGAAAGGTATTGACGGAGCTAATTTGATTGACAAACTAAAGAAATACATTTCATCTAACGCTATACTTCTTGAGATTGGTTCAGGACCAGGAGCAGATTGGGAAATATTAAATAAAAACTATGAAGTTATAGGATCTGATAATTCTAAAGAATTCTTGAATCATCTTTCTCAAAAACATCCTTCGAATATATTTATTGAATTGGATGCAGTGACCCTTAATACTATAAAGAGTTTTGATGGTATTTACTCAAATAAAGTAATGCATCATTTGAATGACGACGAACTCACTTCCTCTATAAAAAGACAGTACGATATTTTACATCCAGATGGAATTATATGCCATTCATTCTGGAAGGGTGAAGGTTCAGAGTTTTTTAATGGTCTCTACGTAAATTATCATTCCGAGAGTACTTTAAAGAAATTCTTCGAACAATATTTTGACATCTTAGTAATAGAGGAATATGCCGAATTTGAAAAAGGCGATTCCCTTTTACTAATAGCCAAAAAAGGTCAATAGTTAAATAACGTGTGATCAATTCACCACAAACACCAACTGACTCGTCCCATCTTCATAAACAAAAATGAGCGGAGTGTTATAACTGAATCCTACTTCTTGCCCCATTAAGTTTAATATGGTGTATTGAGAATTCGCGGCGCAGCTAGAGAAACAGTTTGTACTAAATGATATGTTTGAGGTTATTGTCCCATTCGCTATTGTCCAATTACTAGAAGAATAATTTGCATCATCTACTTCTACGCATTGCAAACTGTTATTATGCGTTATATTCAAATGAATGAAATTGTTATTATTTCCATTTTTTAAACTTAAGCAGGATAAAGTATTGCTGCCATGACAATCAATCCAGATCAAAGAATCATTATTTGACAAATCTAATCGAGTAAGTCTGCTACTCACACAGGAAAATTGAGTTAATGAGGTATTCTGTGATACATCCAACTCCGTAAACTCATTGTAGCCACAACTCAAGTCTACCAATTCAGTATTAAGGGAAACATCAACATCTGCGATTTGATTGACTTCAAAATCTAACTGAACCAAATCCAAATTTTGAGATACATCGAGATCGCTTAGTGCATTGAACCCACAACCAAGATGCGTTAAAAGAGTATTCTGCGAGACATCTAGATAACTTAATGAATTAGAACTGCATAAAAGTTTAATAAGTGCTACATTATTTGTGACATCCAAACTAGAAAAACCATTATTATAACACGTAAGATCTTCTAAATTAAGATTCAATGAAACATTTAAACTAGAAATAGAATTATTACCACATGCCAACCCTTTAAGAGCAAGGTTTTGAGTAATATCTAATGAAGTTAATTGATTTCCATAACACCATAAATATTCAAGGTCAGGAAGCGTTGTAACATTAATTGATGTTAATTGATTTCTACCACAATTCAACAATGTTAAATTAGGGTTATTAGATATATCTAAGCCGGTTAGATTATTATCATCACAATGCAAAATTTCAAGGTTTGTGTTTTGAGATATATTGAGACTTGTAATTTCATTATACCCACAATCAAATTCAATCAATGCTGTATTCTGTGAAAGATTAACAGAAGTCAAGTCATTCCCGCCACATCTCAACTTTGTAAGCGATGTGAAATCTTGAATTCCAGTCAAGTCAGTAATACCATAAAATCCCAGGTAAAGATCTGTGAGCCCACTAATGTTGGTAGTTGGAACACTCCCATTCAAAACATTATCATGTCCTAAATCAATAAGTTTCTGCTCAAAATTTGGATCTGGAATGTAGGTCGTTTGTGAATGACAAATTGTACCTATGAGTAAGCAAAAAAGAAATTGAAATTTCATAAGAGAGCTTTTATATAAAGGTAAAATATTTAAGCTATACGCACCACCTCCTCAAATAAGGATATATAACCTCTGAAAATTAAATTTATTATGATCCATAAAAAATAGTTTAGCTACCGTTAAACAGTTAAAAAGATCATCTCATGTTTTTAACTGTTTTTTTTTTGAAAAAAAATATTTCTATAACTATCTATCAAACTGAGTGTTAAGCTGTTTTTTAATTACCACTTCGTTATTTTGTTTAACTTATATTTGTTTTTATTAAACATTATAACCTATATTTGTTCAACATTTATTTCTAATACTTAAACAAAACGTAATGAAAAAAGTAACTTATGGCATAATTGCCGCAACCTTAGCACTAAGTATGAATGCATTTTCACAGACAAATGTATTCGATGATATTATTGCTACTAGTCCAAACCACAATTACCTTGAAGCTGCACTTACTCAAGAAAACCTTGCAGGCGCACTTCAAAGTAACACTGCAACATTAACAGTATTTGCCCCAACAGATCAAGCTTTTGACAATTTGGCTGCAGCACTAAACACAGATATCAATGGTTTGCTTGCACTTCCAAATCTTACTGACATCCTAACCTACCACGTTTTAGGCACGACCGTTCCTTCGAGTGGTGTAACAAATGGTGCAATTGTTCAACCTTTAAGTATGACGAACACTTTAAAACTGACCGTCACAGGTTCCGGAGATGTATTCGCTAATCAAGCAGAAGTTACAGCTTTTGACCTATCAGCAGATAATGGGGTGGTTCACGTACTTGATGCGATAGTGCTTCCAAACGAAACAGTAGTTGATGTTGCAATTGACAACAACTTTACCTCACTTACAACCGCGGTTGTAACGGCAGAATTATTGCCGGCATTAACGGATCCATTAGCTACATTAACAGTATTTGCTCCAACTGATCAAGCTTTTAATGAAATTGCAGCGGCGCTAAATACAAATATCGCAGGATTACTAGCTCTTCCAAACCTTGCAGATATTCTTACTTACCATGTTCTTGGAACAACAGTAATGTCTAGTGGAGTTACTAATGGGGCCATCGTTCAACCATTGAGTATGACGAACACTCTGAAACTAACAGTTACCGGTGCAGGAGATGTATTTGTTAATCAAGCCAAAGCGTCTGCATTTGATATTACTGCAGAAAATGGTGTGGTACATGTACTTGATGCTGTAGTGCTTCCTGCTGAAACAGTTGTTGATGTTGCTATCGATAATGGATTCAACTCTTTAACTACAGCAGTAGTGACAGCAGAACTATTACCCGCATTAACAAATCCACTTGCAGGTTATACAGTATTCGCTCCAACTGATCAAGCTTTTGATGATCTTGCAACGGCACTTTCAACTGATATAGCAGGATTGCTGGCAAATCCAGAACTCGCTGACATATTATTGTACCATGTAATTGATGACGTAGTACTATCTGGTGATTTAATGAATGGAACTGTTCCAACATTAAATGGTCAATCAGTTACAGTTGATCTTTCATCTGGTGTTCAAATTAACACATCAAATGTAACGATGGCGGATGTTTTAGCAGATAATGGTGTTGTTCATGTAGTAGACGCAGTACTCGTTCCTTCATTAGCAGATTTGGAAGAAGAGGAAGCATTTATCGATCTAAAGATATTTCCAAATCCATCTTCAGCTCAATTAACTGTAGAATTTCAAAAGGAATTCAAAGGTGAGTTTCAAATTTCCGATGTAAATGGAAAACTAATGAAACAAGAAAGAATAAATAACCAAATGGCAATAGAGACAGACATCTCAACGCTACCAACTGGTGACTATTACATCACAGTAAATGGAAACAGCCAGATAAAGACTTTTAAGTTTTCTAAAATCTAAGAAAACTGTTCCGAAGAGATGCCTCCTTGTGAGGCGTCTCTTTTAATCTAATTAATATGAAATATATAATTCTTACAATTTTCATCCTTATTATTACTGTTGTGATTTCTCAAGTGATTGTTTCAAAAAACTCGAATGACACAGGAACAATTCCCTATGAAACTATTAAGCAATATGATGGATTTGAAATACGCACATACCCAGAACTGACTGTTGCATCGACGACATTACCTGGTGACAATTATGGCGAGAATTCACGAACTGGTTTCAGACGCATTGCATCTTATATATTTGGCGGTAACAATAACAACACACAAATCGCAATGACCTCCCCTGTTCAAATGGATATGGGAAACAATTCAAATATGCATTTTTTTATGCCTGCTAACATGAATTTAGAGGACTTACCAAAACCTAATCGTTCAGATGTAATTCTTCACAAACAACCCTCCAGCACAGTAGCTGTAATCCAGTTTTCTGGATGGGCTTCGGATCATATTTTAGAAAAAAAATTCGACGAACTTAAAGTTCAGTTAGACTATAACAATATAGAATTCGAAAACAAATTCTCCTACCTCGGTTACAACCCACCATATCAATTGATTAATCGATTAAATGAAGTCATCATTAAATTAAAAAACTATGAAAATCAATAAGATCACTAAGTACATAATTGCACCAATAATGGCGATCATAGGATTAATAACGGTTGGTTTTTCTCCGAAGGTAAAACACGCTCTTCCGCCTAAAGCCTCTTTCTACAATATAGAAATCAATTCAATTGATAACGAAGCAATAGACCTTTCAACATTTAAAGGGAAAAAAATTCTAATAGTGAATGTTGCCTCAAAATGTGGCTTTACTCCTCAATATGGGGACTTACAAGAACTCCATGAAACCTATGGTGACAAGCTTGTTATTATTGGAATTCCTTGCAATCAATTTATGAATCAAGAACCAGGTTCTCCCGAAGAAATTGCTTCATTCTGTCAAAAAAATTATGGCGTGAGCTTTCTAATAACGGAAAAAGTCGATGTGAAAGGGAAAAATATGCATCCAATATACAAATGGCTTACCGACAAAAATTATAACGGGAATATTAATTCTACCGTAAAATGGAATTTTCAAAAATACTTGATCAATTCGACAGGAGATCTTCTTCAAATATTTTCGCCAAATACTAAGCCATTGTCACCAGAAATTATTTCAGCCATTAATTCTTAAATAGTTTTAATTTTGTTTAGTCATTTCGAAAATATAATAAACATGTCAGACAATCGATATAGCATTAAAGATTTAGAGAATTTTACTCAAATCAAAGCGCATACGATTAGAATTTGGGAACAACGCTATAATATGTTTGAACCAAAAAGAACTGAAACAAACATCCGTTATTACAATGACGATGATCTCAAAAAGATTTTAAATATCAACCTATTATATAACCACGGACAAAAAATATCCAAGATTGCCGCCCTTCCTGAAGCAGATATTATCAATGCTGCTAAGGAAATTATCATGACAAAAGACTCTGATTATCAATCAGATATTGATCAACTCATCTATTCGATATTAAAATTTGACAGAACTGCTATTATTTCTCTTTTAGAAGAAAGAGAGAAAGAGCTCAAGATGGAAGGTTTATACGACAAAATAATCATCCCTACCTTATTGAGAATAGGAGACTTGTGGCAAGTAAATTCTTTTGAGATTATTCATGAGCACTTTTTCTCTAATCTACTTCGTGATTTCCTAATTAGTGAAACAAATACAGTGAAATTCCCCTCTGATTTATTAAAATCTGCGGTACTTTTTTTACATGAACATGAACAACATGAATTATCTTTATTGATG
>NODE-185-length-22263-cov-5.32623_pt1 | contig 22263 bp, 20 predicted proteins | sample MGYA00139097_ERZ477577 | MGnify/ENA metagenome assembly ERZ477577
ATCACTCTGTATATCAGGAAGAATTGCTTTTGCTAATTGCTTACCTAACTCAACCCCCCACTGGTCGAAAGAGTTTATATTCCAAATAGTGCCTTGAACAAAAACTTTATGTTCATAAAGTGCAACAAGTTTGCCTAGCATTTCTGGTGTTAACTTAGGAAACAGCAATGTATTACTTGGACGATTACCAGGGAAAACTTTATGTGGTAATAATGCTTCTAATTCTTTACCTTCAAAGCCGTCTTTAACTAATTCAGCTCTTACTTCTTCAGCTGTTTTACCCTTCATTAAGGCTTCAGATTGAGCAAGCCCATTCGCTAATAAAATAGACTGATGATCTAAGTCAGGATAATGGCTATTTACAGGTAATACAAAATCAACGGGAATCAATTGCGTACCTTGGTGGATCAATTGAAAGTATGCATGTTGGCCATTGGTACCAGGCGTTCCCCATATAACAGGCCCTGTCTTATAACTGAGACGAGCACCTTCACGATTAGTTACCTTTCCGTTACTTTCCATATCTAGTTGCTGCATATGGCTAGGGAAGCGAGCTAGTGAATGATCATAAGGTACAATGGCATGTGTTGCTGAACCAAAGAAGTTAATATACCAAACACCTAATAAGCCCATAATAACTGGCATATTCTCTTCTAGTGGCTGACTACGGAAGTGATTATCCATATCATGACCACCGTCAAGTAGGCGCTCAAAATTATCCATACCGACATATAAGGCAATCGGTAAACCTATCGCACTCCATAAAGAATAACGACCGCCAACCCAGTCCCAAATTTCGAACATATTCGCTGTATCAATGCCAAATTCAGCAACAGCTTCAGCGTTAGTAGATACAGCAACAAAATGCTTAGCTACATCCTGCTGGCCACCAGCTTGTAAGAACCATGTTCGTGCGGACTCGGCATTGGTTAAGGTTTCTTGCGTAGTGAATGTTTTAGATGCAACAACAAACAGCGTTGTTTCAGGGTTTAGTTTATCAAGTGTAGTACTTAGGTCTGTGCCATCTACATTTGATACAAAATGCACGCCCATACCATCAATACCATACGGCTCAAGTGCATCACAAATCATCGCAGGCCCAAGATCCGACCCACCGATACCGATATTGACGATGTCAGTAATTTTTTTACCCGTAAAGCCCAACCACTCACCACTATGTACTGAGTCACAAAAGTCTTTCATTTGTTTCAACACAGCATTAATGGCAGGCATTACATCTTCACCATCAACCATAATTGGCGTATTGCTACGGTTACGTAATGCAATATGTAACACAGCACGATTTTCAGTGTTATTAATAGCCTCACCAGAAAACATGCGTTCAATCCAGTCAGACATACCGACCGATTCAGCAAGAGCAACTAACTTGCTCATAGTATCTTTTGTAACGCGATTTTTAGAATAATCTAAAAGCAAATCGCCACTTTTTAAGGAAAAATGATGAACGCGGTCAGACTCAAGTGCAAACTGCTCACGCATTGAAACATATTTAAGATCCGAGTAGTGACGAATTAATGATTGCCATTCAGGTATATTTATCGGTGTCATAGTGGTCTTCTGTTTATTATATTTATAATTTCAAATAACTGGCTAATGCATCCCAAGCAACAGTTTCCTGTTCGCCCGTCGCCATGGTTTTTACACCAACGACTTGCTGACTTAACTCATCATCACCAAGAATGAATGTCCAACGTGCTCCACTTCGGTCTGCACGCTTAAATTGGCTTTTAAAGCTACCACCTCCACAATGTGTGATCAACTTCAAATTTCCAATTTCATCTCTTAACTGTTCAGCTATTTTGAAAGACTGTTTAGCGGCTTCATCTCCCACAGCAACAAAATAGACATCAACAGAAGGTACTTCTGGTAAGGCATCTGTTGCTTCTAATAAAGCAATTAATCGCTCAATACCAATTGCAAATCCTATTGCAGTTGCGCCTTTACCACCTAATTGTGCAACTAAGCCATCATAACGTCCGCCTGCACAAATAGTACCTTGAGAACCAAGATGTTCAGTCACCCATTCAAATACAGTTTTTCCGTAATAATCTAAGCCACGGACTAAGCGAGGATTAATTTGATACTCTAAACCCGCAGCATCAAGCATGTCGCATAACGCATCAAACTCTTGGCGAGATTCCTCATCAAGATGTTCTATCAATTTAGGTGCAGCGTCATTCAATGCCTGCATTGCAGGATTTTTGCTATCTAAAATACGTAGCGGATTAGAGTGCAATCGACGCAGACTATCTTCATCAAGTTCATCTTTATGCTGTTCAAAATAGGCTATCAACACATCACGATACGCTAAGCGTGCCTCAGTAGAACCTAGAGAATTAATTTGTAATGTAGCCCCCGTTAAGCCTAGATTTTTCCAGATTCTAGCCGTCATTAGAATCATTTCAGCATCAATATCTGGACCACTGAAGCCATAAGCTTCTACACCGACTTGGTGAAATTGTCGGTATCGACCTTTTTGAGGACGTTCATGACGAAACATAGGTCCCATATACCAAAGACGCTGAGTCTGATTTAACATACCATTTTGCATTGCCGCACGAACACAACCAGCCGTCCCTTCTGGACGTAATGTAAGATTATCTCCATTACGATCCGCAAAGGTATACATTTCTTTTTCAACAATATCAGTTACTTCACCAATTGACCGAGAAAACAATTCTGTTTTTTCAACAATTGGAAAGCGAATTTCTTGATATCCATAACCTGACAAAACTTCTTTCAGTGCAGTCTCAACTGCCTGCCAGTAAGGCGTTACTTCAGGAAGAATGTCATTCATTCCTCGAATTGAGCGAATAATCTCTGCCACGCTTAACTAATTTCCTTTATAGGTATAATTTTTCCAGGATGACTTACTTGTTGTTGACGGGTAATACGAGCACGTATTTCTTTCTCCAACTCATCAACCATATTTTCATTATCTACCTTATGATTGGGCTTACCATCGACATAAAGTAGGTTAGGTTCGCCACCAGTCAATCCAACAGCAGCTTCTTTTGCTTCACCAGGACCATTAACAACACAACCAATTACTGCGACGTCCATCGGCTCTAAAATATCTTCCAAGCGGTTTTCGAGTTCATTAACAGTCGATATAACATCAAAACGTTGACGAGAGCATGAAGGGCAGGCAATAAGGTTTATGCCTTTATTTCGAATTCTCAAACTTTTAAGGATGTCAAAACCGACTCTAATCTCTTCCACAGGATCAGCTGCTAACGATACACGTATCGTATCGCCAATACCTTCAGAGAGAAGCATGCCTAGACCGATTGCTGATTTAACTGAACCTGAACGTAAACCGCCGGCTTCAGTAATTCCAAGATGTAATGGTTGCTCAATTTGCCCAGCTAATTTTTGATAGGCATGAACAGTCATAAACACATCAGAGGCCTTTAAACTCACTTTAAACTCTGGGTAATTTAGACGATCTAAAATATCAATATGACGTAATGCAGATTCAACAATTGCATCTGGTGTTGGTTCACCATATTTCTTTTGTAGTTCTTTTTCTAAGGAGCCGGCATTAACACCGATTCTGATTGGGATACCATGATCGCGAGCACTATCGACAACCGCACGCACACGATCTTCTCGGCCAATATTACCTGGATTAATCCGCAAACAATCGACGCCTAGCTCAGCAACACGTAAGGCAATTTTATAGTCAAAATGGATATCGGCGACAAGAGGAATATCCACTCGCTGTTTAATTAGTCCAAATGCTTCTGCAGCATCCATAGAGGGTACTGAGACGCGTACAATATCGGCACCTACGCCCTGCAGTGCTTGTATTTGAGCGACGGTAGCATCAACATCACAAGTTTCTGTATTAGTCATACTCTGTACAGCAATAGGGGCATCTCCACCTACCGGTACATTTCCCACCATAATTTGTCGTGACTTACGCCGCTTTATCGGTGATGCTTCTGACATCAGGCATTTTCTCCAAGGTTAAACTGTATGAAAAGGCATTGCTTATAGGCTTTTAGAACTTTCCTGCTTTTACTCAAAGGTAAGAGCCTCTTCAGAATTTGGCTCTGCGGTAATTACATCACCTGATAATGTCTGTATGCTCAAATCATCTTGATAAGCCTGATATGCAAACCATACGAGAACGATCAGAGCTAGGCTAAAAAACAACCGCCCCCATTTAAAATAATCAGTACTTGAGACGTTCTGGACTTTCAATGATGCTTTGTTGTATGAATTTTCAGTGTATTCAGCATTAAATTCTGTAAGCATTTCTTCTTCATTTAGACCTAATAACTTAACGTAACTAATAAAATAGCCTCTCGCGTAGGGCCGTCCGTGAAGCGCATGCCACTCTCCTTTTTCAATATGCTGGATATTTTCACTAAGTAGACGTAACTGAGAGCTAACCTCTGCAATTGATAACTTTTTCTCTTCGCGTTTGAGACGTAGTATTTCACCTACACTCTCTGCTAATTTAAGCTCTGTTCCATCATCATTAGTGTTAGACATTTATTGACTTCCTGCTTTCACTTGCTGCGCTTCATCAGAATCCGGGAATTTACCTTTAAGTAGCATTTTGTAACTTGCTAATGCGTTTTTATCATCAAGGTGTTCTTCAATTTGAATTGCAGTATATAAAGCCTGAGGCGACCAATCTGCTACTTTCTTATAGCGCTCTATATAACTTTTCGCATCAATATATTCGATATTCAATAACTTTAATTTAGCCATTTGCAATAAAGATTTACTTGACTGGGGGTCTATCTGCAAGGCCTTACGAAAATATTCTTCCGCAAGTGTCTGATCGGGAATACGGTTTACGCAGAGCCCTGCATTCTCATAAGCCTTTGCAGGACTTTCATATAGCGGGTTTTTAACCGCTTCTAAAAAATGCTCGCCAGCTTCAACATATTCTTTCTGCTGACACAGAAATACACCATAGTTATTGTGCGCTGCTGAATAATCTGGTTGAAGGCGAATAGCTTGCTTAAAATGATATTCAGCCTTTTCCATTTCATTCAAGTGCTGATAAAGACTCGCAATAGTATTATGAGCACTAGGTAAATTTGGATTTTGTGTTAATGCTTTTTCCAGCTTTTCTAAGGCAATAGCATAATTACCTCGCTGCATATAATTTATGCCTAAACGCATATTGAGATCTGCAGCTTTAGGATCAGATGCAACATTCTGGACTGGACGTGTTCCACCGTTTGCACCGCATCCTACCAACACCGTAAACATGAGTAGAATAATGCCGAACCGGAACTTTTTCATCATTGAAAACTCACCTGTTTTGCTTCCGCTAATCGTTGGGTTCTTTTAGTCTTATCTTGCACTTCACCGGCTAATTGCCCGCATGCTGCAACAATATCATCCCCGCGTGTTTTTCTAATTGTCGCCACTAAGCCTGCATCAGTCAATTGTTGCTGAAAGCGCTTAATAACAGTTTTAGGCGAACAAATATAATCTGTCCCAGGAAAAGGATTAAAAGGTATGAGGTTTATTTTTGTAGGTAAACCTTTCAAAATTCGAATTAAATCTTTACCATCTTGGACAGAGTCATTTATGCCGTCTAACATAACATATTCAATTGTAATATGACGTCGCTGATCGACATCAACATAACGCTTACATGCCGCTAGTAATTCTGCAATCGGGTATTTTTCATTCAGAGGAATAATTTCACTTCGCAATTTATCGTTCGCAGCATGTAAAGAAATAGCTAAACTCACGTGACAATCTTCACGTAGTTTATCGATCATAGGAACCATGCCTGACGTACTTAACGTCACTCGTCTCCATGATATTCCATAACCTAAGTCATCACGCATTAACTTCATCGCCATCACAACATTATTGTAATTCGCAAGTGGTTCGCCCATTCCCATCATTACGACATTAGTGACTACACGGTTTCCTTTAGGATCTTTACCCAAGTATTCATTCGCCAACCAAACTTGACCAATTATCTCACTGGAAGTCAGGTTACGATTAAAGCCTTGTTGTGCTGTTGAGCAAAATGTACAGGCTAATGCACAGCCTACTTGAGAGGAAACACATAATGTTCCACGCCCTCTTTCGGGAATATAAACTGTTTCTATCGAATTTCCACATGAAAGTTTAATTATCCACTTTCTGGTGTCATCTTTAGATATATGCTCATGTAAAACTTCTGGTGGTGTTACATGAGCGGTTTCTTCTAGTTTTTGTCGTAAGGCTTTGCTCAGATTGGTCATCTCAGCAAAATCTACCACTCGGTATTGATGTATCCATTGTAATAACTGCCGCGCACGGAAAGGCTTTTCACCTATTTCAGCGAAAAACTCTTCCAGACCTTGCAGGTCTAACCCTAATAGATTCGTGCGTGACATTGCTTATTCTCTAGCTGTTATCGTGTACGTGCACAAAGCTCATCTTCTGTGAAGAAGTAAGCAATTTCACGTGCAGCACTTTCTGTAGAATCAGAACCATGAACCGCATTTTCATCGATGCTATCTGCAAAGTCAGCACGAATAGTGCCCGCATCAGCATCAGCTGGGTTAGTCGCACCCATTAAATCACGGTTTGTGATTACAGCAGCTTCGCCTTCAAGAACTTGAACCATAACTGGTCCAGAAGTCATAAAGCTAACTAATGCGCCAAAGAAAGGACGTTCTTTATGTTCAGCGTAAAAACCTTCAGCTTGAGTAGTTGTTAAATGCATCATTTTTGCAGCAACGATGCTTAAGCCCGCTTTTTCAAAACGTGCGTAAATATCACCAATTGCATTTTTTGCAACAGCATCAGGTTTAATGATAGAAATTGTGCGTTCAATCGCCATTTGAATCCCCATTTAGGAAGTTAGGTAAAAATCAAGCTATTCTATCATTATGATGGGCATCACGTTAACCATTATTAGTTGATTAATGTTCTTTCAGTTCATTTGGGTATAATATCTGCTTACTTTTCACTTTAAGCAGTACTTGACACTATTCTATGAATTCACCATTCAAACGCATTGGCCTTTTCATTCGTAAAGATGATCCGGTTATGGAAAATGCAGTTATTCAAGTCACTGAGTTTTTATTATCTCAGTCTTTGTCTGTGTCTATTAATGTGCCACTCGCATTTTTACCTGAATTAGACGTAATCTCAATGAGCGATTTTCCCACACAATGCGATCTCACCATCGCTATAGGTGGTGATGGCACATTGTTATCCGCTTCTCGCGCTCTATCTGGCTCCAATTTACCAATCGTTGGTATTAATATCGGCCGACTAGGGTTTCTCGCAGATGTCACATTATCAAAATTAGATAAACAGTTATCTGAAATCCTGTCAGGTAGTTACCGTGAAGATACTCGTTTTCTGATGCACGCAAGCATTATCGGCCAGAATGAATATGAAGTAGGAAAAGCAATGAATGATATCGTTGTTCATGCACACCAAAGCCTTCATATGATTGAATTTGAAACCTATATCAATGGACGTTTTTTAAATAGTCAACGTGCAGATGGTGTTGTTGTTGCGACACCCACAGGCTCAACGGCCTATGCAATGTCTGCAGGTGGCCCTATTCTAGATGTCGATCTTGATGCCTTAGTTCTAGCATCGGTTTGCCCACATGCATTAAGTAATAGACCTTTAGTGATTGCTGCAACAAGTACAATCGATATCGTAATTAGTGATAGCAATACGACATCTGCGATGGTCACCTGTGATGGCCGCCCTGGCCACGTACTACAACCAGGCGATACCATTCGTATCAAACGTCAGCCAAGCACGATAACCTTGCTACACCTAGAAGATCATGATCATTATTCAATCTTACGCGCTAAATTAGAGTGGGGACGAAAGCTAACATGATAAACAGATTAACTGTGCGTCACCTTGCAGTTGTAGAAGATATAGAGCTTACTCTTGAGCAGGGCATGAGCTCTCTCACCGGTGAAACTGGTGCAGGGAAATCAATCCTCGTAGATGCTCTCAGCTTAGTACTTGGTGACAGAGCAGACTCAAAGATGATCCGTTACGGCCATGACCGTGCGGAGGTTTCAGCTAGTTTTGATACACAGCACAATAATGTCTTACAGCAGTGGTTGATCTCACAAGAGCTAGATGATGATGAACAATGTCATTTACGCAGAACAATCAGTACCGATGGTCGTTCTCGCGCCTATATCAATGGTCGCCCCGTACCTTTAAGTCAATTGAGAGAAGTCAGTGAAAGGAGTATTGATATTCACGGGCAGCATGCGCATCAGTCACTATTACGCCCAGAAACTCAACGTAATTTAGTTGATACTGTCGCGCAAACAAAACCTCTACTAGAAAAGTTATCAACCGCATTTTCTGAATGGCAATCACTGCAAAAAGAATTAGAGCTGCTCCAACAAAAGTCCCAGGATCATTCTGCACGTCTTGAACTATTACAGTATCAGGTCAAAGAACTAGAACCTTTCGAACTCAGTGATACTAGTATTCAAAGTTTACTTCAAGAGCAACAACAGCTATCTCATGCATCACAATTAATTCAAAGTGCAGAGTCAGGGCTTTATCAACTATTCGAACAAGAAGAAAATTCTGCCTATAGCGTTATTAGTCATGTTCTTAGTGATTTAGAAAAGCAGCAAGATATCGAACCTAAATTTACTAATAGTATCGATATTCTCAGCTCAACGATAATTCAGTTAGATGAATGTGCAAATGAACTACGACATTATTTAGATTCCATTGAAATTGATCCCGCACGCCTAGATGAAGTGGAGCAACAAGTCACTATTCTTCATGGTTTAGCGCGCAAACATCAAGTGGAAATTGAAAACTTACCCGATCATTATCAAAGCATGTGTGAAGAACTAGAAACACTCGCAAAGCTAGATGGTAATACTGAGAAATTACAACTTAAATTAGGTCAACAGGAACAGACTTGTCGCGAACTCTGTGAAAAAATAAGCAATAAGCGTAAAAAAACGATTGGGCCTTTAGCGAAAAAAATTACGCAATCCATACAACAACTAGCTATACCGCATGGAAAAGTTGAATTTATCATCATGCCTATGGCTAATAATCATTTTAATGAGACGGGCGCTGATCAGATTCAATTATTAGTGAGCACTAACCCAGGTCAACCTGCAGGCGAACTTGCAAAAGTCGCTTCTGGTGGTGAATTGGCGCGTATCAGCCTGGCCATTCAAGTCGTAACAGCAGGTACACGTAGCGTACCAACCTTAGTTTTCGATGAAGTCGATGTTGGCATTGGCGGTGGTGTTGCCGAGGTTGTCGGTAAACACTTAAGAGAATTAGCTTCAATGCAACAGGTAATTTGTATCACTCATTTACCGCAAGTGGCGGCACAAGCGCATCAACAATTACACGTCAGCAAGCAACAATCTGGAACAAGTACCCATATTGACGTATCAAAATTGAATAAATTGGAACGGATTGAGGAGATTTCTCGTATGTTAGGTGGTGTGAACATTACAGAAAAAACCCGGTCACATGCGGAAGAAATGCTAGCTTTAGTATAAAGCTTCAGTCAACATTACTGACAGTGGCGACAAATACCATAGATATAAAGGCTGTGGTCAGTCATATCGAAGCCCTTTTCAAGCGCAATCGCTTTCTGTCGCTGCTCAATCACTTCATCTACAAACTCTTCTATTCGATTACATTTAACGCAAAGTAAATGATCGTGGTGTGAGCCGTCCTCGAGTTCGAAAACCGCATGGCCACCATCAATACTCAATCGTGAGACAAGACCTGCATCTTCAAATTGAGTTAGGACGCGATAAACAGTTGCTAAGCCTATTTCTTCGCCTGATTCCAATAACGCTTTATAAACGTCTTCCGCGCTCATGTGGCGCTGTTTAGTTTTTTCTAGAATTTCTAAAACTTTTACTCGCGGCAATGTTACTTTCAGTCCTGCCTTACGTAAATCTTGGCTTTCCATTGTTATTTGATCCTCGTCGAAACTGCGTGATTAGAGTATCATCGCAACTTGGTAAATTAATAGTGATAATTAATATAAATGAAAACCTTTCTCATTTACAGCTTTTCAATCATTGCCCTATTACTTAGTGGTTGTAGTACAGACAAAATACCTGGCGTATATCGTATCGATATTCAGCAAGGAAACGCGGTTGATCAAGATATGATTAATAAGCTAAAGCCCGGAATGACAAAAAAGCAAGTCGCCTATGTTCTTGGCACACCGCTGATTATTGACGCTTTCCACCCTAACCGCTGGGATTATATTTATACCTTCCAACCAGGTAATGACGATCGTGAACAGCGTAAATTGACGGTTTACTTTTCAGATGATGAAACCTTGACTCACGTTACAGGTGATACCCGCGTTGTTGCGCGAGAAGATATGCCTCAGACGGAACGTTTAGAATCAAATGTTGTGGTTCCTTTACAGGAAAAAAAGACTGGTATATTTAATGGGCTGAAGAATTTAATTGGTCTAGGTGATGAGGAAATCTAACCTATAATAAAAAAGGCTAGGCACTTAATAGTGCCTAGCCTTAAATTTTACTGCTATAGAAAAAGGTAAGACTAACTCAGCTGATTTTTTAGCCTTCTAATGCTTCAAATGCACCCGTCTCAGAGTTATAACACAGCAACTCACCTGCAGATATATCAAAATACCAACCATGTAAGCTCAATGTACCCTCTTCAACTCCTGACTGCACACATGAGAAAGTCATTAAGTTTGCTAATGACTCCAGTATCGCACGCTGCTCACAGGCCTTAAGTTGAACATCAGGCTCCGCCGTTGTTAACTTATCTTTCACCCAATTTTTTGCCGATTGTGCAATTGAAACCCAGGAGTGAATAAACTTTGAATTTTGCGAGCCATCATCTTCCCACAGTGCTTTTATACCACCACAGCTGGCATGCCCCATAATAATAATATTCTCGACCTCCAAATTATTAACGGCAAACTCTAATGCTGCACTTGTACCATGGTGATGACCATCGTCATCGCAAGGAGGTACAAGGTTAGCTACATTTCTAACAATAAATAAGTCACCAGGATCGCAATCGGTCAAGATGGCTGGATCAACTCTTGAATCACAACAAGAGATCATTAAAGTTTTAGCTGGCTGTCCATCTTTCATGCTTGCATAAAGTTGATTATCATCACCAAAATACTCTTTCTGAAAGCGTTTAAAGCCATCTAATAATTTTGTTGTACTTGCCATACTATGGGTTACCTATATAAAAAGTAAGAAGTCTCTTTCAACTCTGCAATCGATTGAGCGTACCTAACGCCACACACCATAACAACTAACCTTTAGTTATCGTTATTTCATCTATTATCCGAACGTATAGATCATGTAGCTATAAAAATTATCGCAACATTTGCTGAAATAATATTGATGCTATGACATTTTCAAGGCGAAAAAAAATCCTACGGTAGCAAATTAATTTTCCTACCGTAAGATTTTAAGTATTTAACTAGGGTTAGCTATTTATTAGCGTTATACCATTTTTTTCTTGTTTCACGAGCAACTTCTGCATTAGCTTCATACCACTTGCTTTTAGCTTTTTTAATCCTAATTAATGCAATATTCGCTTCATACCATTTCTTTTTAGCCGCAGCATGTGTATCAGCAACATTTGCTTCATACCAATGTTTTTCCTGCTTGCTTGCTCGTACGGCTTCAAGGTTAGCTTCATACCATTTTTTCTTGATATCAGCATGTGGATCAGCATGCATATTTGCCTCATACCATGGAATATCAGCTTGATTTGCTTCATACCATTTTGAATGATTTCCACGAACTTTTTCTAAGTTAGCTTTGTACCATTTCTTTTTAACATCGGCATGAGGGTCAACATGCATATTTGCTTCATACCATGGGATATCAGGTTTATTTGCCTCATACCATTTTTTCCGATCTTCTCTAACGCTTTCGACAGCAGCTTTAAGGTTAGCTTCATACCATTTTTCCTTGGTGCTTAAATGCTCTGCTAAATTGGCTTCGTACCAAGGTGTTCCTGTTACTTCAGTAGCTTTTTCGTTAGCCTCATACCAGTGGTGATCTGCCGGCTTTGTCGCTTTTTTATTTGCTTTATACCACTTAGTGCGACTTTCACGAGCAATTGTTAAATTAGCTTCATACCACTTTGCTTTGATGTCCATTGTGCTCATAACTTAATACCTCATCGTTTTGCTTCAATCCCGATACTACATCAGAACAATTGATATTAACAAGCAATTTTAACTAGTTTCATTTACTCAAAGCAGTGTTTTTCTGCTTTGACCTGTTGTAGCATTGCTATCTGTTGCTCAACACCTAAAATACGACGCTGTTCTTTATCTTCAACGATTGATGAGTATCCTAGAAAAGCCGCACTCAACATGCCATTGATGCCAACTGACGCTACCGCAATGGTGTTATAGCGATCCTGACCAAATTTAGGTTTATAGCTATACCGATAAGGGTGTATGGCACGAATGGCGGCATCAATTTCAACACAGCTTTTTTTATAAATATCTTCAGTTTCTTCAACAATAGGTGGCTCGAAATAAATAGGTTCTGTCGGTACTGGCGGCATAGGAATCGCCACTGTGGGTAAACTAATAGTCATTCCTAATATTAGAAAAGTAAGAGTTACTTTTATTTTCACGGGCTATGTCCTCAATAATTTTGTATACAAACCATATCGGTTGAACAAGCTCAAACTCCAGTCTATTTTCGAGCTATAGCTAATATACTCTTTCTCTTTCACCTCTATGGCTCTACTCTTCAGCTTCTACCGACTCTGGCTCTTTTTCATTTCGGTGAACTTCAATCCATACTTGTAAACGCCTAGCGATTGCAGCATTGAACGACCCATCAGGATATGCTCCATTATCACTCAGCTCACCGACCGTTAAGCCAGACAGTAAGCGCAGTGCCTGATCGACATGTTCAATTGCGTGAATATGGAACTCTCCTGCATCAACGGCCTCGATAACATCTTGTCTCAACATTAAATGTTGAACATTAGCCAAGGGAATAATAACCCCTTGATTATTTTGACTACCGTGTATCTTACATACATCAAAGAAGCCTTCTATTTTCTCGTTAACACCACCAATTGCCTGTACTTCACCACATTGATTCATTGAGCCTGTAATAGCTAATGCCTGATTTAAGGGCAATTCTGCTATTGCTGATAACAAGGCACATAGTTCAGCGACTGTTGCACTATCCCCATCCACTTCACCATAATTTTGTTCAAACACTAAGCTTGCGGACATAGATAAAGGCTTATCTTTGGCGTAGGTCGTACCCAAATATCCACTCATAATCATCATTCCCTTCGAATGAAGATCACCGCCAAGCTCCACTTCTCGCTCAATATCAATAATGTCCCCTTCACCAAAACGACAACTTGCCGTCAAGCGTGAAGGTTGCCCAAAATTAAGTTCACCAGCGGATAAGACTGATAAGGCATTAACCTGTCCAACTTGCATACCAGAAACGTTCACTTTAGTGATATTACGCTCAATATGCTGATACAACTCATTTCGAACTCGATCAACACGCTGTTCTCTACTATCAATCGCTTGAATCACATCTCTTTTATCAATAAGGGGGGCTTGTCTCTTCTGCGCCCAATAATTTGACTCTCTGACAAGATCGTTAATCCAACCTAAGTGAAGTGACATTTTTTGATTATCTTCAATTGAACGAGAAGCATGTTCGATAATTTTAGCTACAGCATTCTTCTCTAAATGAAGTAAATTTTCACGTTTGACGGTACTAGCAACTAATCTTGCATAGAGCATATTGTTCTCAGCCGTCCTATCCATTTTTTCTTCAAAATCAGCCACTACTTTGAATAGTTCAGCAAATTCAGGATCCATCTCATAGAGCTCATAATATAAGTGGCGGTCACCAAGTAGAATAACCTTTAAATCTAATGGCATTGGCTCAGGCTCTAATGAAACAGTAGTCACTAAACTATACATCTGTTCTAAGGTATCGAATCGCACTTCTTTTGATTGTAAAGCACGTTTTAAGCCTTCCCACGCATAAGGTTGCATCAACAGTTGCTCAACATCCAGTATTAAATAACCACCATTAGCGCGATGAATAGCCCCTGCTTTAATCAAGCTAAAATCAGTTATTAATGCCCCCATCATGGCCATATTTTCAACACAACCTAATAAACTTTGATGACTAGGTAGGTTTTCATAAACAATGGGGGCACCCACTGCATCAGTATGATCAACAATCAAATTTAGCTGATAACGCTTTAGCCTAGAGCTATTTACATTACTACCGCTTTCTTCAACTTCTTCATCTGACTTCAAAAATATATCAATATTTTCGACTAAGTCTTTTCTCATACCATCGAAATAGCGTTGCAGATGTTCGTCACTGGGATATGCATTTTTGAGTTTGTCTATTTGTCGACTCACAACCTCAGTGGCAACTTCTTCATTCAGTGCTGAGACTTTTGATTGATTATCATGTTCCCATTCACGTAACTCTAACAAGGTATGCTGTAAATCTTCATGGAGTGTAGCAATTACATCCTCAGTCTTTTCTTGTTGATCGACTGGTAGCTGATCAAACTCATCTGACGTCATCGCCTCGCCATCATTGTTAGCTGCGAACGCATAGCTACCGTCTTGCAGGCGCAATAAAACTACGCCTTGTTGATCAGCTTCTTTTTGTAAAATACCAAACAGACGTACACGATGCTTTCTTGCATCTTCATCAATATTACCCATTCTTTCACGATAATAATCATCATCAAATGCATGAGGTAAATCCACTGATAGCTGATTAATAACCTTCTCAAGATCATGCCGCAGTTGCTGGCCTTGGCCTGAAGGAAGGGAAACGATGCAAGGTTTTTGTGGGTCGGTAAAATTATGTAAATAGGCCCAATCAGATCCCTTTGGCCTATTTTTAACATGTTCATCAAGAAATCGTTTAACTAAAGTATATTTTCCTGAACCCGCAGCGCCCATTACGTATAAATTATAACCAGAGCCCATAATATTAACGCCAAAATCTACAGACTCAAGAGCTCTGGATTGACCAATAATGGTTGCTAAACTATCTAGTTCAGCTGTCGAACTAAATTGAAGGGTTTCTAACTCACAGTGTTGATATAACTTGTCAGAATCTAATCGTGTAACATTAACCATAATTTTCTCTAGCATTAAAAGGTATTTTTAGCTTAGGATACATTACTGAGAAAGTGAGTGAACACTGAAAATTAAATAATAGTTTCGGAGCATAACGAATGGCTGATCATGTCTACGATGAAAAACGTAATTTCGTCAGAATGAATATTGAAACCCAGATTACTTATAAAGTAAAAGGCTCAGATGGACAGTCGTACACTGGCACTAGTGAAAACCTAAGTGCTACAGGTCTATCAATGGATACAAGTCATGAACTCACTGCAGGAGATGAAATAGAATTGATCATGAACCCAAACGGCGACAGACTGCCGCCTTTTGTTGCTGAAGGTGTTGTACTACGCGTTGACCGAAGAGACGATAACAAATTTCATGCATCTGTGAGTCTAACAACGACATCATAAAAAACTAGATATAGATTACATAATATAACTCTGTAAGTTCGCTTACTTAATTTAGAGTTATATTAAATCCAATAACTAGATTTCGTCATGACTTTAGACATTAAACCCATTATTTGTTTCACAGGCCTTGGTAATGCCGCCCCACCGGCTTCTATAGCAGCTGTTCCATGATGTAATTCATCCACTTTCATCTGTTCTAGAATAGCCCTGCTTTTTGCATCATTAGCACTTATTTGTTCTAGGTGCTCATCTAAGTGCGAGACAACTTGCTTTTCAGTTTCAGCAACAAAACCTAAGCTCCATTTATCACCGATTTTTCCTGCCATAGCGCCAATCGCAAACGAGCCTACATACCACAATGGGTTTAACACACTAGTATGACTATCCAAGTATTGAATTCGTTGCTGACACCAAACTAGATGATCATTTTCTTCCAATGCAGCTTGTTCCATTTCAGCACGGACTCTGGGTAGCGTCGCTGTTAATGCTTGGCCTTGATATAAGGCTTGTGCAGACACTTCTCCCGCATGATTAATTCTCATCAGACGAGAAGACTGTAGCTGGTCATGATCACTCAGTTCACTTTCTGGCAATTCACCTCCAGGAATAGACCTTTCTGAGGTTTCAGGGTTGCCAGCTACCGTTTTGATCGCTTTATCACATTCGATAATAATGCGATCTAGTACAGTTAAGTGTCTTAACATTTTTCAGCTCTTAAACTGCGGCAAAAAAACGTTCAAGCGTTGCAGCTAATTCACGGGGTTGGAACTTAGGAACATAAGCATCAGCGCCTACACCTTTACCCATCGCCATATTCGCATCCGCTGTTAATGAAGAATGCATAATCACAGGTAGATGTTGCAACCTTGGATCAGCTTTAATTTTTTGAGTTAATACATAACCATCGAGTTCAGGCATTTCCACGTCAGTTAACACTGCCTGAATTTCAGTGATAATATCTCTGCCCTGTTCTTCACATTTATCAGCCATAGCAGTAAGCAGTTTCCATGCTTCAGCACCATTTACAGCACCAACATGTTTAACACCGAGGTGATCGAGTGCTTTTGTGATTTGCTTTCTAGCAACACTAGAGTCATCGGCAAACAAAATACTGTACTGGCGTTCAGTATCAAGTTTCTCAATACCATCAAATAAGGTGTCATCATAAAAATCACCCGCTTCCGCAAGGACTTGCTCAACATCCATAATCATAACTAAACGCTTATCGGGTAATTCTGATACCGCAGTGACAAGTCCACCTAGACGTTTAGATAATAGCGGAGGCGGCTCTTTAACTTGTTCCCAATTCAAGCGCTGAATAGTATCAACCGCATTTACTAAAAAGCCCTGTACGTGGGTATTGTATTCCGTAATCATCAGAATATTAGGTTCATCATTTGATGTTAATTTACAAAACTTTTGTAAATTAATAATAGGCACCATATCTCCGCGTAAACTTACGAAACCTTCAACACCATCAGGCATTTCTGGCGCACTCGTTATTTCGGGAATATTTAGGACCTCACGCACCTTGAACACATTAATGCCAAAGACTTCATTTCGTCCCGTTCCATCATTGGTGCCCAAACTAAACAAGAGAACCTCTAGATGATTTGTTCCCGCAAGCTTCGTACGTTCATCAATAGAATCAATAAGTGTAGCCATAGTGACCTTCTTTTAAAAAAATTCAATTTAGTCGTTAAGTCTAATAATACTCGTTTATTAGTCATCGACACAAAGGGTAATACATAAATTGCCGCTATCTCGGCAAGATCTTGCACTTGTAGACTAAGTATCTAACTCACAATGCGCTATCTCTCTTGGCTTTATGACATTCAGTCTATTAAACAATATTCTTCCAGCAAAATTCACGCCCAACTAGTAACCGTGAGGAATAAAAAAGAGATAAACAAAGTTAATCAACTAATAAATAAGACTATATCCTTAATTAGATATAGAATAGTCACTTAAAATATACTAATGAAATAAACGAGATATAAAGCGTCAATGACTAAACCACTCGATCCACACTCTGAACGCGAATCAGAAAAATATGAAAATCCAATTCCCAGTCGCGAATTTATTTTAGAACTGCTAAAACAAAACAACCGCCCACTCACTCGTAGAAGTATCGGCAAGTTATTAGGCTTAAAAGCAGATCAAGAAATAGAAGCTTTGCGTCGTCGTCTCCGTGCAATGGAAAGAGATGGACAGTTATTGCGAAACCGTAAAAATGCTTACGGTATTATGTCCAAAATGAATTTAGTCTCAGGTAAAGTCATGGGACATCCAGATGGTTATGGCTTTTTAATCCCTGATGAAGGTGATGAAGACTTATTCTTGTCAGAACGAGAAATGCATGTTGTTTTACATGGTGATCGTGCTGTCGCAAGAATCTCAGGTGTAGATCGCCGGGGCCGAAAAGAGGGTACGATTATCGATGTCCTCGAGCGTGGGAATCCATTAATAGTTGGCCGTTTAGTTGCGGATGCAGGTATATATTATCTCATACCTAATAACCGCCGAATTAGCCAAGACATTCTCATTAAACCAGAAGATCTAATGGATGCAACAGAAGGTCAAATTGCAGAAATAGAGATTATTGATCACCCTAACCGACACCGTTCTCCTGTAGGAAAAATAGTTAAAGTACTAGGCGATCATATGGCTCCTGGAATGGAGATTGATATTGCATTACGTGCATTTGACCTTCCTCATGTCTGGTCAGTTGGTGCCCTTAATCAAGCTGAAAGTTATGGCAATCAGATTCCTGAGTCGGCAATCGAGGGGCGGTTAGATCTCCGAGGAATGCCATTACTGACAATCGATGGCGAAGATGCTCGTGACTTTGATGATGCAGTTCATGCTGAACAATTAACTTCTGGTGGATGGCGTTTATGGGTGGCAATAGCTGACGTGTCCTACTACGTTGAACCTAAGAGCCCTCTTGATAAAGATGCTCAAGAACGCGCAACCTCGGTTTACTTCCCGAGTCAGGTTATTCCTATGCTACCTGAGGCATTATCAAATGGTTTGTGTTCATTAAACCCTGATGTTGACCGTCTTTGTATGGTTTGTGAGATGACAATAGACTCTAAAGGCCAACTTGAATCTCACAAATTCCATCAAGCAGTCATGAATTCAAAAGCACGCCTAACTTATACCAAAGTAGCTGCAATATTAACTGATGGCGATGAAGCCCTTAGAAAAGAATATGTAGAAGTACTCCCTGGTCTAGAAGTCATGTACGATTTATTTAAAGCGATGTTATCAGCCAGAGAAAAACGTGGCGCGATCGACTTTGAAATGACCGAGACACAGTTCATATTTGATGAAAATCGTAAAATTCAGTCAATTGAGCCTCGCCAGCGAAATGATGCTCATCGTCTGATTGAAGAGTTTATGGTGGCGGCCAACGTATCAGCCGCTCAATTCTTAATCGAGAGTGAACTTCCAGCCTTATTCCGTATTCACGAAACGCCATCAGAAGAAAAATTATCTGGACTACGTGAGTTTCTTGGAGAATTAGGATTAACATTAGGTGGCGGCCAAGAACCCCAGCCCAAACATTATGCATCGCTACTAAATAACGCTCAAAAACGACCTGATGCACACTTAATTCAAACAGTCATGCTTCGTAGCCTCAAACAAGCAGTCTATAGCCCAGATAACGTTGGTCATTTCGGCTTATCCTTAGAAGCCTATGCACACTTTACCTCTCCAATTAGACGTTACCCAGATTTACAAGTGCATAGAACAATTCGTCATTTAATCTCTAAACAAAGTAAGAAAAAATGGCCAGTATCCCACGAAGATATGGAACAGTTAGGCGATCACTGCTCCATGGCATCGAGACGTGCAGATGAAGCTACGCGTGACGTCAGTGATTGGCTGAAATGTGAGTTTATGCAAGAACGCGTTGGTGAAGAATATGATGGTATTATCAATGGCGTCACATCCTTTGGGCTTTTCGTAGAGTTAGGAGAAATGTACATAGAAGGCCTTGTCCATATCACTGCACTTAAAAATGACTATTACCAATATGATGCCGCAGCTCACAGACTAACCGGAGAACGCAGTCGAAAAGTCTACCGACTAGGTGATAAAGTAAAAGTGAAAGTCGTTCGAGTCGATTTAGATGAGAAGAAAATAGACCTCGAACTTGCATAAATAAATATATCATATTGAAACATACGATAGGCTCTAGTGTAGAAAGTCGAACTTTCACACTAGAGCCTGACTTGAATTATAAAATCATTAATAATTAAATTTGGTTTAGAGAGATTTTTTCCTTGACCAAAATTATAAAAGAAGTACAATGCATCGCTTAAGTTCATTGCCTTCTTATGGAGATTCTACTTCATAAAGCATGAATTAAAATAACACTATGGTGAGTGTAGCTCAGTTGGTAGAGTCCCGGATTGTGATTCCGGTTGTCGTGGGTTCGAGCCCCATCATTCACCCCATTTTATTTACCTTCTACTATCTTCATAACTTAAATTCTTAGTAAGGTTGAATGAATATAATTCTGCCAACGCCTAGCCTACTCATTAAACTTCATACTATTACAAAAGCAGTAGATGCAATATCCAATATCTAGCCGCTCCTATCAAAGTTACGATTGATTCTTTATTCGCACGTTCCCTCACACCTACTGAGGCCACCGTCACACAATTACATATCCTAAATTTCAAAACGCTACCCTAGCGTTCAAAACTTTTTGCAGGCTAAATATCACACTGAGATAACATCTATCATAGAGCATGGACGTAAAGTATTTATGTAGCGGCTATCCCACACCCATTTACTTACATATACAAAACATCGCTAGCCTCCAAGAAAAAATCTATTCGAAGGTATGATTCATAATGCCCCTCCTGTATTAAGACTGAATACATTTACCGAGCCTATCATGGTTAAACCACTGCTAAGCTTAACTGTAGATATTGCGATGGTATAATTGGTAAATTATTAGTCGCTGTAATATTCCAACAGAACATGCACAGTTATCACTCTATGAGCAAAGTAGTGTTCGTAATATAGAAGTGAGGTTAAGCAATACGGTCTAATACTAGTAGTTAACAAAGAAAAATCAGATAACATCACAGACAGCTCTGTTACAGAAAATATTACCCATGGGTTTATATTATCCAAAATACCCAAAAAATGATGGTCAGATTGGCCCGAATAATTTTCGGATATAAGTGCGCTCTCGCCAGATATATCAAACTTAAAACAAGAAATAACATAATAAATAGCCATACTAATCAAGTATCTATAAATTAATTAAACAAAAATGCATTATCAGGCTTGCCAACACCAAAACTCATACCTATAATACGCATCTTTCATTGCCGGTGTAGCTCAGTTGGTAGAGCATCTGATTTGTAATCAGAGGGTCGTAAGTTCAAGTCTTATCTCCGGCTCCAATGAATTCTGAAAAACTAAAAAAGCCTTAACTAATAAAATAGTTAAGGCTTTTTTATTGCCCGTTAGTCGGATTCACGTTTAGTGGCAAATCATCGAACGAAAGTACTACAAAGCTCTAAAATTTAGTACTAAAGTACTATTGTTTCTTAGAAAGATTACTCTTATCATTAATTGCCTATCTACAACACATACAATTTATTTAAAGCCAACCTTGGTGTGAACCAAGTACGGAAAGCCACAGGCCTCTAGTCATTTTAAGGTAGCTGGGTTGCATTTTTAATATAAGGAAAATGTCATGAAAACTATGATTGCTTTATCCCTTTTAAGCTTCTCTAGCGCCAGCTTTGCAACCAATATCGATTTATCATCATGGAGTGCCGATACGTATAATTTAACTGGCGGTCAAACTGCTGGTAACTGGACTCTATCTAACTCCAATCAAACCGTCACTCAAACTATAAATGCTGATCCTTCGGTTTACTTAAATAACCTTAACCAAACCAACTATTCAATGGATGGTTCATGGAAAGTCGGTACAAGTTCTGACGATGATTTTATTGGGTTTGTTTTTGGCTATCAAAATGATCACCAATATTATGTAATGGATTGGAAACAACGTAATCAATCAGCCTCTACTTACGGGTATGCAGATGCTGGGTTTCGAATTTTAAAAATAGATGCTCTATCACGTTCAGCTCTAACAGTAGCTGATTTTTGGGATGCGGATCTAAACTCGACTAACTCTACTGTTCTTGCTTCAAATGCAGGCACTGGCTGGGCTGATAATACAACATATAGATTTCACTTAGACTTTTTTACAAATCCAGGTGAAATATCAATTTTAGTCCAGAATGATGCTAAAACAGATACTTTGTGGGATGTAACTATCAATGATCTTTCATACACATCAGGTCAGTTTGGTTTCTATAACTTTTCACAACAGCAAGTTCAATACTCTGGATTTACTCAAACTGGTGGTGAAATAGTTCCACCAAATGCCGTGCCAGTCCCAGCAGCAGCACTTCTATTTGCACCAGCACTTTTAGGTTTCATAAGTTTACGTCGTAAAGCTAAACAAGCAGTAGCTTAAACTAAGCTTTCAGTTACAATATCAGGCCGTAATAATTAAGTTTATTACGGCTTTTTTATCTATTGCTTATAATGTATACATTGGTATGATGAATTTCTTTAATTTATCTGCTTATACATAGTAACAACAACACTTTACGTGCAAAAAAAGCTATATTGGCTATTCGCTCATCTCTGAGTAAATTA
>NODE-186-length-22212-cov-24.8091_pt1 | contig 22212 bp, 24 predicted proteins | sample MGYA00139097_ERZ477577 | MGnify/ENA metagenome assembly ERZ477577
TGCCACACCGTTCATCACCCGTGAGGCATGGATGAAAAATGCAGGAGCTATTAATCAGGATGTATTCCAGCAATTTCCCGTGTATGGAGGTCTTGACCTCTCAGCCAGACAAGATTTAACCTCCCTGGTATTGGTTTGCCAGGACGATGAGGATATTATTCATACACGCACCTACGCATGGACACCAGCAGAGTTATTAAAAGCGCATGAAGTTTCGGACAAAGCCCCCTACATCAAATGGTCTAATGAAGGACTTATTGAAACAGTTCCGGGCAGTTCCATTGCCTACGATTGGATGGCAAACCGGGTTGGTGAGATATATGCGGAAACCCCTATGCTCCAGTCCATCAACTTTGACCGATGGCGAATCGAAGAGTTCCAGCACGAGTGCGACAAGATCGGACTCTACCTCCCGTTGAACGAATTTGGTCAGGGATTTGTATCAATGTCCCCTGCCATTGAGGATTTGACCCATGCGTTATCTGGACAGGAATTAAGGCACGGTGGCAATCCAGTATTAACATGGTGTGTGAGTAATGCCGTGGCAGTGAGCGACCCTGCAGGTAATTTAAAGTTGACCAAGGACAAATCATTCGGAAGGATTGACCCGGTCATTGCCCTGGTAATGGCTATCAGGGCGTTACGTGTTGACCGGGAACATCAGGGTGTCAGTGGGTCAGAAGAAGCGATTATGTTTGTTTAATACACTCCTACCATATGTAATACTATATGTAAAATCAGACCCATGGCAATGCCAGGGATAATGACTGCTTTAATGTGGTTCATTTCTTAACGCTCCCCAAAGTTCTGTTATATTTATCCTTCACCTTGCCGTCCTTGAGGATGAAGTTTCCTCTCCTGCCGTACACATCCACAAAGTACGTCCTGTTGCCCTGCTTGCTGACATACCCCACGGTGCGGTTGTAGTTGTCCTTGATCGTACCATCGTATGGTCCAGCCTTAACATCGAGGCTGGTTGCCAGGAGACAGGTTATTAATAGTAGTGCTTTCATAGTGCTATAATCCCGATAATAACACCCCATGCAACAATGGCAGTGAGTATAAGGTTAAGAAAATCTGAACCTTCCTTGGTATGGCTCTCAGGAATGAACTTCCCTGTTTCGTAATCGTGCGCTCTACCTTTATAATCTCTGTAATAGTGTTTACTCATAACCGCACACCCATTGTAGAGGTGGTGATGTAAACGCCGTCTTCACAGGACATTTCTATAAATTCTACTTCTACTGACTCAGGCAGATACCCGTAGTAGTAGAAAAATGCTTTGATTGCTTCACTCATTCTATTATTCCTCTGTTAAGTTGATGTCTGTAATTGTATATACAGTTTCAACCCTTGTCAATAGTTAATTTGCAATATCCTACATCTTGTTATATGCTTGCTATTAACACGCAATATAGTGTATTTTTATGACTACAAGAAGTAGACCTGGCTCGAAAGAGCGTAAAGGTAAACCGACAAGTTAATTTTCTGGCAACGGTGGTCTTAGGACAGTAAACCCGGCCTTGCAGTAAAGGTACGGTACAATGCCCGAAATTTTTCAACGTGAAGCAATCCTGCAGAAAGCGGCTGATAAGCCCAACACCTATCGTTTTTTAGCATCGAGCGAAAAAGAAGATAGTTACGGCGATGTAGTTTCTCAGAAGGGAATTGACCTCACACGCTTCAAATCCAACCCCATTATCCTCTATCAACACAATGCAGACGAACCTATCGGCAGAGCGGTATCTACCAAACTGGGCGATAAGGGTCTGGAAGTTGATATTGAACTGGCACCCCAAGGCATTAGCGAAAAGATTGATACCATCCGTGGTTTAATCGAGGCGAAAATCTTAAAGGCCGTCAGTATAGGGTTCTCTCCCATTGAGTATGAACCCATCCGTGATAAAGATAATCAGTTCACGGGTTACAAATTCATAAAATCACTTTTGCATGAGATCAGCGTTGTCAGCATTCCAGCTAATGACGAAGCTCTTGCAATTGCAAAATCTTTCCACCTTCCTCAACGTGAATACTCTGAATTATTCTCTAATGCCAAGTCCCTTGAGCAGCAGCAGATTAATAAGAACCGTCTTGCGTACCAGAAGAAAAAATTTATTAAAAGGAACTCTAATGTCTAAATTAGATATTTCTGCCCGTATTGAAACATTATACGCAGAACGTGAAGAACACGTTAAAACCATGGATGCCCTGACTGAAAAGGGTGCATTGGACGAAGGTGAGCAGAAGTCTTTTGACGATGCTGACAGTCAGATTAATTCACTTGACCTGCAGATTAAAAATGCAGAGATTGTAGAGCAACGTCAGGCCATGCAACACGCAAAGCCCGTAGATGTCAGCGGAACTCCTGCTGGTGCAACCGTTACTCCACAGCTTGAGCAGGACAAGTCATTGTTCTTTGCCCGTCAAATTCATGCATTGTTTATGACCGGTGGCAATCGTTATGCTGCTGCTGAATATGCTGAGAAGCAACTGGGTGACCAACTGTTAGGTAAAGTCATGCGTATGCCACAGGACGTTATCCAACGTGCTGCTGTTATTACGGGTGAGTCGGGTGTTAGTGGTTTCATGGAAGAGTTGGTTCAGGTTAACCAGGCTAACATGGCCTTCATTGAACTGTTACGTCCCATGAGTGTTTACGCTCGTTTCCCTGGTCGCAGCATGTCGTTTGAAGGTGCTGGTTCCATTAAGATACCGAGACAGACTGTCGGTTCAACGGGTGGATGGGTAGCCGAGGGTGATGCTATCAAGGTTGATCGTTTGACCTTAGACAGTGTTACACTGACACCTAAGAAGAACGGTAACATCATGGCAATTAGCCGTGAACTTGCTGCACGTTCTACACCTTCCGCATTAGCATTGGTACGTGATGACCTGTTGAAGGGTATTGCTACTTCTATCGATACTAAATTTGTATCGGCTGACGCTGAAGTGGCAGGTACTTCCCCTGCTGGTCTGCAAACCTTTGACGGTACACCTACCGCTTCAACAGGTACCGACCTGAATGCCATTACTGCTGACCTTAAAGCAGCGATTGGTGCAATGCTGGCAGTAAATATGCCTATGGCAGCACCCATCTGGCTCATCAACCCTCTACGATTGAACTCACTGAAGTTCATCCGTGATGGTCTGGGTACTTATGCTTTCAAAGATGAGATTGGTGCAGGTAACCTCGCTGGTTATCCTTACCTTGAGTCTACCAGTATTCCTGATGACATCGTTATGTTGGTTGATGGGTCGCAGATTATCACTGCTTCTGAACTGGCACCTGAGATTTCAATCTCTGAAGATGCTACGGTAATGATGGATGACGCTCCTGCTTCACCTATCACTGCAGGTAGTGCTACTTCCTTGTGGCAGACTGATAGCATTGGTGTACGTTCAACGACCCGTCTGGATTGGGGCGCACGTTATGCAGAATGCGTTCAGACCATTACTGGTGTAGCCTGGTAGTCAGGTAAATAACTCATACATCTCATCCTTACGGATGGGGTGTATCGGTGATTTGCAAATCAATTAGAGGTTTAAGTTAATGCAAGATTACGATGTTTATGTGAAAATTATCACCCAACCGTTCAGACCAATGAACCTCCCGGTTGATTACGTTTATCGCTGCGTGGATACTGTTGCCAGATATATGATTAACTCTGGTGCTGCTATACTCTGTGATGAGAACGGTGATGCTATCGCTCCCTCTTGGACTCCTACCCTGGTGGGTATTAGTGCTAACGGCACGGCAGTGTCGATTGTTTATGACACTGACATGGCAGTAACGGATGCCACAGGTATTGTAGTCAGTGTAGATGGCACCCCAGCGACCAACACAGGTACAGCAGTAGCTACTGATGAGACTATTGCGGTTACCCTCAATTCTGCTGTTACTGCAGGTCAGGTGGTCACGGTTACATATGATGCCGATACAGGTAGTATTGCTAATACAGGTGCTGTCGCTGCATTGAGCTTTAATGATGTTGTTGCCACTAACGCCACAGCATAAGGAACCCTCATGGTTAAAGTAAAAGTTATCGCAGATGGTTTCGTGATCGGTATGCAGCGTTTTAACAAAGGCGATGTTACTGAGTTACCTTTATCAGCAGCACGGTACGCTATGGCACAAGGTACCTGTGAAAGAGTCGGTGATGAACCTAAAGAACCACCACCTAAAAAAGCTGCCAAAAAGAAACGCTATGTCCGTAGGGATGTAAAGGCCGAGGAGTAACTCCGTGAACCTATTCCGTAAAGCCAAGCAGACCGTGGAACACGCTGGTGGCATTATAAAGGGTTGGTTAGACCTGTCAGGTGGGTATAAGTCAAATTGGTGGCAGATAGACGCTGTCAAGCCTGATACTAACACTGCCATCCGTTCATCGGGTGTGTATGCGTGTGTGGCTACCCTGGCACAGGAAGTGGCTCGACTTGATGTGACCCACTACAGTAATCCCGATCTGTCTGGACAGGAAGAGATGTACAATTCTCACCTGACCCGATTGTTGAACAAACCCAATTCCTATCAGACCCGTTCTGATTTTTTTCTTTACGTTATGTACTCGTTACTGATGAACGGGAATAGCTACTGCCTGATGACCCGTGACACCCGTGGCAGGGTGATTGACATGACACCGCTTAATCCCCGTGCAGTCCAGCCGTATGTGACCGAGGACGGTGCTATTTACTACTCCATTGCCCAGTTGGATATTAATCCTGGTGCAGTGATTAATAATGAAACCTTTATTCCGCAGCGTAATATGTTGCACATTCGTTTGTTCACTCCCACACACCCTCTCATTGGTATAAGCCCACTGACAGCTTGCGCCCAATCGGTGTCTTTGGGTTTGAACATCCAGGTTGAGTCGGGTGCGTTCTTTGCGAACCAATCCAAACCGAGCGGTATCCTACGCACACCCAAACCTTTAACCCCTGAACAGGCCAAACGATTACGTGATGCCTGGGTATCAGGAACCACCGGCATCAACGCTGGTAAAGTCCCTGTACTGGATAACGACCTACAGTTCCAACAGATGTCCCTCAGTGCCGCTGAAGCGCAGTTGATTGAGCAGTACGGGATGACCAAGAAGGATATTGCCATTGTCTACCGCATCCCCCTGTATATGGTCGGAGAAGGCGATGCTACGTTTAAAACCGCAGAAGCGTCTCAACGTGATTTCATCACCCGTTCCCTTGGTTTCTACATTGAACATATCGAGAACAGTCTCGACCAGTTCTTTGGGTTCAATGGGCGAACAGAGTCCATTGAGTTTGAAGTCGAACGAGGTATCATGCGACCCGAATACATCAGTCGTATTGAAGGATTAACCAAAGGAGTTCAGGGTGGCATATTCGCACCGAACGAAGCACGTAAATCAGAAGGATTACCGGGTAAAGGGTCAGCAGGGGATGAACTCTATATGCAAAGACAAAACGTCCCCATCGATATGCTGGGCGAAGACGTTCTTGCAATGGGTGGTGATGGTACCTCTGACAGCAGTGATGATAGTGGTGCTGATGATGACACTGACACTGATGATACTGCTTCTGATACCGACAAAATGTTGGCACAAGCTGACTACTACGAAACCAGAAAACTCTTATTTGGGAAAGCAGCCTAATGATGACCATCGACCAACTAACAGAATTATTTAAAGAGTACGTTGATGCTCAGATAAAAGGTGTTCATATACCGGAATGGCCTGACCCACCACCAATACCCGACATCCCTACCAAAGAGCAGATAAAAGAAATTGCTGCTGCTACTGTACAACCGCTTAACAAATCCCTGGAAGTCAGTGATGATGTACTCAATGCTCACGCTGGGGAAATTGCTGCACTCAAGCAGATGATTGAAGACCAGAACAAGCAGATTGAAAGCCTGACAATGAAAGTCAGTGAGAGTGTGCAATTGGCAGTCGCTACTGTTGGCGATATTAACGGCTTGAATGAAACAGTTGACACATTACAGGCTGACCATAAACGCTTGCAAGACCATGCTGATCGTAATCTGACCAAACTGGCACTGGAACAGGATGACCTCACCGCTAAACTGGACGGTGACCGTGATGCCCACGTAGAAGCAACCGGTAAGTTATCAGCTAAAATGGACACTCTGGAAACCAGGGTGCTTAGTGCCATGGACACTCAGATTAAAGACGTTAATGAGTGGTTACACCATGAGGCCAGTGAACTCCAGAAAAACATTGAAGATGTTGAGAAAATGCTCGATGACAACCTCCACGTTAAATCTGAACAGATACGGTTGGAGATGTCCGAACGCCAGTCCAAAGAATACATGCGACTGAGTGACTTTATTAATTCCAGACTGGATACGCTGAAAGGTGAGAAAGGTGAAAAAGGATCGAAAGGTGACAACGGTTTCTTGCAACGGGTATCCCTCTGGGAAGATGGTAGCATTGCCAAAGAGAACGAGGTCCACAGTTATAAAAACGGACTGTGGTTTTGTAAAGTTGAGCAGACAGCTAAAACACCTTGTATTGGCGATGAATGGGACTTGATTTGTAACAGTCTGTATAAGATGGGTTTGTCTGATGGCAGATTAATTGCCGAGTTAAGTAACGGTGAGCGAAAAGATTATGGCAGGGTAACCCCAGACCATGTTGGTGAATGGGAAGAGGGTGTGACTTACGCTAAAAATAATATTGTCACCCTGGATAAAACCTCCTTCATCAGTCAGGAAGATAACAACGCTAACCGCCCTCCCAGTAACAACTGGAAGCTACTCGCTGGTAAAGGTGAGAAGGGTAAACAGGGCAAGCAGGGCGAGGCAGGTATCCAGTTAGAACACCTGGAGAACATCATCGATGACCGCATTGATAAAGCGATTGGAGGCTTGGATTAATGAGCTATCCGACACTGGAAGAAGTTAAAGTCTACCTGGACATAGATACGCCTGTAGATGATGCACTTTTACAGAAGATAATTACTTGGACGATAGGTCTACTTGAAGAATATCTGGGTCGGGAATTAACCCTGGCAGATTATGACCATGAGTCGTATATGCCTGAGTCTACCCAAATCCAGTTAAAGAATTACCCGGTGACGCTCATCAATACCATTACGGTTGACGGTACTGAACTGACCGACATCACCGACTATCACCTCCAGAAGAAGTACGGTATCCTGCACGGTAACTTCATGGTAGACGATACGGTAGAAATTAATTACACGGGTGGGTATGCGGTATTACCTCCTGCTATTGAACAGGTCTTTTATCAGGTGGTTGACGATGTGTATCAGGAACAAAAAGGTGCCAGTTCAGCCGATGTCAAAGATGTCACCTTATTTGATTTTGCCAAAGTCTCTTATGATACTGCTAATAGCGGTAGCGGCAGCAGCATCAGCTATAGTGGTGTTGACGGTGGTGCCATACCTTCACAACTTGAACCTTACATCGGGGTGCTGAACATGTACCGCAGTAACTTTGTTGTTGCCTCACTGGATGGTGTCGGCTAATGGCGGTTTTAGGTGTTATGCAAGCCGCAATGGAACAGGCAGTAGCCCTGCTCAATGATATTGGCACAGACTGCACTTACACACCCAAAAGCACGGGTGTTGGTATACCTGTCAAAGCCGTGGTGCGTGAGTTGGGTACACTGGAACTGGTGGGCGATTATCGTCAGGGTGACTTGAGGGTTGAACTGGATGCCAGTTTGTTACCGGATTCACCAAAGCGGTATGATACATTAACGATTGGTACCCGTACTTATGCCGTCAGAGACTATGCCGGTGCTGAAAGACGGGCAGGTAATATCGTCTATACTTACAAATTTATTGTGAGGGGCGAATGAGCAGCAAATACGTTCGTGACCAATTCAGAGCATCATGGCCTGTTCTGCTGCCTACTATTCCGCTGCTGGATACGATTAACACAGACCCTGACCATGACACCATGCCTGACCTTTGGGCAACGGTTGAGTTTGTTGCTTTTAACGAGAACCCTGTCAGCATGGGTGACCCCAGTTGCAGACGGGAAGAAGGTACCATCATTGTCCAGTTATCCGGTGAGTCGGGTGATGGTGATGGGGCTTTACTGGACGCTGCTACTTTGGTACAAAACGCTTACCGTTACTGGCAAGTCACCGGGTTGAGAGTTACACAGATAGACCCACCGCTCAGTAACCTGGGTTATTCAGACGGACGGTGGTACACGATGTCGATTGACATCACTTATGATTACGATCAATTTATTTAACTTAACAGGAGAATACCATCATGCCAGTTAGTGCTGATGTCACCCAAATTGGGATAGTGGAAGAAACCGATTACGGTGTTACTCCTGCTACTCCCGTGTTTGAAACTTTACCCATTGTTTCAGAGTCCCTGGTCGGTAACGCCAGTACGGAACTTTCCCAGACCCTGAACGCTGCCCGTCAAACCCTGGACAGTATTCTAAACAGTCTGGACGTTGCAGGTAGTATGGACTTTGAGTTTGCCAAGACCCCTGCGATGGAAATTATCATCTCATCTGCAATGGCAAAAGCCCCTGCTGATATAGCCAGTGACCGTAGTTGGGTGGTGGGTAAGGAACAGCGTTCCTTCACCGTTGAGAAGCGGTGGGATGACCCTAATAATCCCGGTGAGTACCTCTACCATCGTTTCACCGGATGTGTGGTCAATGGTCTTACACTCACCATGAGTGCAGGCGCAACCATAACAGGTAGTGCTGAACTCATTGGTCAGTCACTGGTAACCGATACTACAATGATTGCCGGGGCAACCTATCCTCCTGTGACAGCGTTCAATGTCTTCAGGGCACCTGACGTTGCTCAGATTGATTTGGATAACGCCAGTGGCTCATTGGCACCCACTATCACCGACAGTTGCGTAACGGACATTACCATTAACATCAATAACAACTATCGTGGTATCCAGTGTCTGGGCTTCCTGGGTAACAAGGACACGGTGATTGGTCAGATGGAATGCACCTATGACCAGACCATCTTCTTCAGTAATAACCAGATGATGGATTCCTTCCTGGCACAGGATGTGTTACTCGAAACCATCACGGTGGGTGATGACACGGGTGATGACCATTACAAGTTTATTACCACCAAGGGTAAGTTTGCTTCTGAGGAAGTGGTTGCCGGTGGTACGGGAACGGATGTGATTAACACCAGTAATATAAACTGGTTGTATGACAATACCATTGGTATACCGACTACCATTGAGATTACGACTACCTTTACACCTTAATTTTAACTTGCCTGATTGGAGGCATTCATGACAACTTTTGCGAACATTAACGACTATATGACAGACCCTGAACTGGAAAGCGAAGGGGTTACCCTTGGTTTCGGTAAGGGTCGGTTCATCGATATCAAACGTGCAGGTGGCAGCAATGTCGCTTACACAACCTACGTTGCGGAGCAGTGGGAAAAGTACGATAAGGATATTAAGAACGGTACCATGGAAGAAGGTATTGCCCGTAAGGAAATGATTAAAGCCTACTCCCTCCATGTGGTTCAGGGGTGGAAGGGTTTCCTTGATAGTAAAGGTAACGAGATACCGTTCACCCCACAGACCTGTATTGAACTCTTCACCGCTTCACCTGAGATTTTCAACAAGGTGCGTGATAACGCTGATGACCTGGACAACTTCCGTATCCAGGAGGTTAATGAAACGGGAAAGGAATAGCCACGTATGCCCAGTGGCAGATTGAATGGGGCGAGTACTACGACAAGGTAAAAGCTGCCGGGGGTAAGATTAAGGAACCCCCTGATCTAACGCCCCGGCAGAGGGCAATTAATACTTGTCGGTTTGATTTAAGAGGTGACAGGAATATGAACGGGGATATTCCTTTTGCCGCAATTATTACATGGGGTACGTTTCATCGCATCCCCAAAGACAGAATAGAATTTTACTGGAATGTAATACAAACAAGTGAGGCATTAATAAGCCAATGGCAGCGACAGCGAAAAGGCTCCCAACACTAGCTGAAGAGAGCAGGATTAACAAAGGCAAGGGTAGACTCAGGAAGAATACCTTTGTTGAAGTTTTTCCTGACCTTGATGATATGGGTGAAGCTGTCAGGTTGGTCACCATTCGTGAGGCTACCATACAGGCCAAAAAATTTGATAATCCCTTCAGTAAAATGATCGTTGACAGTAAGCCCGGTAAAAAATTCAAGGACGCACAATACCGCATCGTCACCACCTTCCTCGATGTCGAAGAAATGGCAAAAGCAGCACAAGCCGTTGCCAGGGAACTCTACAAGGTTACTCGCAAGAAAACAGGCAAGGGTCGCAAGAGCATTGAGGTCTGGACAATAGACCACTTTGATACCGCTAAAGACGGTGGCAGATGGAAAGCAAATAACGCCCCCAACAAGAGCATCAACTTCTATATAAAAATAGCGGAGAACCTCAAGCCCGGTGGAGCAATTGTTATTGCAGGACCGATGGTTGATTACGGTCGTAAACTATACTGGAAACCTGATGGTGTGGGTGGTGCAGGGCAACCGAAAAATACCATAACCACCAAGATTTTTGGTTACAAAGATTCAGACGGTAATCAGGTTAACGTCAGAAAGCGCAGAACCAAGAACGAACATGATATAGTAGTGGGTAGAATGAAGCGTAAATTCAGAGGGGCGTATGTCACTGGACGGTGGGTACGCTCACGTAGCGTGGGCAGTTCAAAAGCACCTGACAGGTGGCCTGGTATCGCCATCGGTAACCCTGCAAACAGGAGAACATAAGTGGCTGACAAGAAAGTAATCCTGATTGATGTCAGGGGTGGTAAGCAAGCAATATCTGACCTGAAGGCTTTACAGAAGCAAGCCAAGGCAGTTGACGCTAATGTTGCCAAGATGGAAAAGACCGTCAAGAAAGCCGGTGAGAACATGGGTGCCATGGGCAAGGCTATTCAGGGCATGGGTAATGCCGTCAAAGCCTTCATTGCCTACCGTGTTACAGCATACCTGACGGGGTTCGCTGCCAAGGTAGTTGAAACCAGTGACGCAATGATTCTCATGAGAGCCAAGGTTGACCTGGCGAACGACTCCCTGAAAACCACCGATGAGGTAATGACCGAACTGTTCGGTATTGCTGACCGTTCCCGTAGTTCTATTGAAGCAGTGGCTAAACTCTATACCCGTCTGGATGTCGCTACCAAGTCATTGGGTGCATCCCAAGAGGAAGTAGCTGACTTCACCGAGTTAATGGCGAACACCTTTGTATTATCAGGTGCCAGTGCTGCAGAATCAGCATCAGGTATCACACAGATATCACAAGCGTTTGCCAAAGGTAAGCTGGACGGTGACGAATTTAAATCCATCATGGAAAATAATGTTTACTTTGGTGAGCTACTGGCGAAGACGCTGGGAGTGACTAAAGGTGAACTGTATGCCATGTCCGAGGCCGGTGACCTGACCAGTAAAAAACTGCTGGGTATGAACAAGGAATTGAAGACCACCCAGGAGCAGATGAAGGGTATAGACCTTACCACGGGTCAGGCAGCAACTAAACTGGAGAATGTGTTCTTCCGTGCGGTGGGTAGGGTCACTGAGTCCATAGGGTTATTATCTAAAGCAATCAATGGTGTTGCCAGTTCATGGGCTGAGATGCTAAATGTGATGGAACAGCAGGACATGGCAGATAATATGTTTACCGCAAATCAGGCCAGGAGAAATGAGTTATCCGGGTTGATACTCCAGCAGCAAACCTACATTAAGAACGAAAAGTTAAGACGGGACGCGTTACTTGAAACAGGTGCTAATGCATTAAGTGCAGTGGCTAATATTGCATGGGCAGAAGAATATCTTATAAAACTTACTGCTGAACTCTACGCTATGAAACAGGCAGTTCGTCTTGAACGTGAAACAGGCGCACCCACAGGTACAGGCGCACCCACCGGTGGTACAGGTAGTACAGGTGGAGCAGGCAGTGCTAGTAAGCCTCCTGAGTTAACCTGGCAGGAAGAGTTCATTGCTAATTTAAAAGAACAAGAGGTTGAAGCAGGTCGGTTAGCTGAACAGTTGTACATCCTTGATGAATTGAATATTAAAGGTGCTATCAGCGATAAAATTTGGGCTGAAGAAATAGCAAAACGCACGGGTGCCATGAAAGAATCCAAGACCATAATAGAAGAACTGACCAAAGAGGACGGGGGTTTATCTGAATGGGCTGACTTTGCCAAGAATAGCATTGATGGACTGGCTGACTCGTTCGTTGATTTTGCAGCAGGTAGCAAGATGGCGTTTGAAGATTTCGCTCGATCCTTTTTGATGAACATTGCCAAGATGATCGCACAGAAAGCATTACTCGCTGCCTTTGATGCCTCACCATTGAGTGGTATATTTGGTAAACTTACTCCTGATGCAAAAGGTAATGTTCACCAGAACGGTCATGTCAGAGCATTCGCCAACGGTGGTGTAGTAAACGGTCCTACAGTATTCCCCATGGCTAATGGCGTAGGACTCATGGGTGAGGCTGGTCCCGAAGCGGTGATGCCATTACGAAGAGGTAGCAATGGCAAGCTGGGAGTTGAAGCAAGCGGTGGTGCTGGTGGTTTAACCATCGTGCAGAACATCGGTGCTGGCGGAACTGAAGCACTCGCTGCTGCAGCGAAACAGGGAGCAACCGAGGGTTACCAGATGGCAGTTAATGATGCCAGACGCAATGGACCCCTAGCACGGAACTTAGCGAGATAATTATGGAAGTATTTGATTTACCTTTACACATATTACCCACCTCACAGGAGTGGGGGTTGAACTCTAACTCACGGGTGTTCCGCTCTGCCTTCACAGGTTATACTCAAAGTCAAAGTACACCGGGTGCTTTATGGACATGCAGTTACCAATACCCTCTGCTGACCGATGAGAACATGCGTGTCTTCAAAGCCTGGTTGACGGCATTACGTGGACAAACCAATGCGTTTCCTGCCAGAGACTTTGCTTTTGTCGGACAGGCTGACACGGGCATTACCGCATCGGCAACTTTAGGGGCTGACACCTGCATCTTTGCTGCAGCGGTTAACCTGAGTATGGGCGATTACATCACGGTGGGTAATGAACTCAAACTGGTTTTATACGATGTGGTCAACGGTACCACTGCCAGGGTTGAACCACCCTTTAGGAAAACAATGACGGATGCACTGGTAGAATATAACCAACCGTCCTGTTACATGTTACTCGACACGGACAGCGTGAAGTGGAATACCACAAGCCCTGTATTGTCCTCTCTTGAGTTTTCAGGCACCGAGGTATTCTACGACCCATCATGAAAGACTTATCTCCTGAAATGGAAGCAGCACTGGACTCTGGCAACGTGGTTATGCTTACTGCCGTGTACATCGATATCAATGATACGCCAGAAGGTAAGATACGTATTCACAGTGGTCTTGGCAATTTTGTTATTGGCGGCGAAGTGTATAGTGGTGTGGGTGAACTGGGGAGCATTGATGCAATCACCCAGGATGGCAGTACATCACCCAACGGCATCAGTCTGACCATGGCAGGTTTAGATCCAGAATTGATTACCGATGTGCTGACCGATGGTTACCAGGGACGGGAGGTACGCATTATGTTGTGTATCTTTAACGGTAATGATTACACGGACATCCACAGTCATAATATTTATAAGGGACTATTGGATACCATGGCGATACAATACGGTAAGACAGCAACCATCACGGTCAAAGTGGAGAACGCTTTAATCAACTGGTTCCGTAGTAACACATCCCGTTGGAACGATGAGACGCACCAGATGACTGACCCGGACAATGAAGGGGATGCGTTCTTTAGTCTGTTGCAGGATATGTCGAACCGTGAAATTGTGTGGGATCCTTACATAAGAAGAAATTAATGCTAACCTATAACAACATTGATGATAAATTAAAAGCCTTCTGTGACCAGGAGTGTAACGTCCCCTTCCAATACGGTGTGGATGACTGCTCACGGTTCGCTGCCAAGTGGGTCAAGGACTTTAGTGGTCGCACGGTCATTGAAGATTGGCCTGAGTACACCGATGAGAACTCTGCCATTATAGTATTGGCCTCGATGGGTTATGATAGTCAAGAAGAGGCATTAGACCATTTCTTCAAACGTATCCCAAAGACCCGACTGATGCGTGGGGGACTGGTGGGACATTACTTTCCTAACTTTGGTCTAATGGCAGTGGGTGTGTTCATGGGCGATAGCGCAGTGTTCAAGTCACCGGATGGGATTTACATGTTACCGTATAAAAAAATTGATAGAAACCTCTGCTGGAGTATTGAATAATGCCACCAGCAATCGCAGCAGTATTAACCACTGTAGCAGGAGGTACTTTTGTAGCAGGGTCTGCTCTTACCCTCATAACCTCTAACGTTATCGCCTTTGGTATTAGCATGATAGCAATGGCAGTGATGGGTAGACAGAGTCCAGCAGAGACTGCCGCTAATTTTCAGGCACCTACCACCGATGCCTACAATGCTCATAAACAAATTGTTCGTGGTGCTGCTGTTAACCGTAAGATTATTTATGGTGAAGCGAAGGTCGGTGGTTTGATGACCTACGTTAATACGACTGACATTAAAGGTTGGAACAGGGAAGGTAATAGTGACCTGTTCATGGCAATTGCTGTAGCTCCACACCCCATTGAGTCCTACCAGGATTTTTTCGTCAACGATAAGGACAGCGAGTGGTTCACTAATTCCATTAACTGGGTCAACAAGGACGATATCGTTACCATCATCTGGCACCGTAATATGGATGCCTGTACCGATGGTCAGGGTGGTAACACGATGTTCTGGAAGGGTAAGGTTAACGGGGTTGAGCAGGGAGGTGGTACACCGTGGGGTCCGGGCGGTGAGAACTTTCATAATGCCATGACGAACCTGGGTTTTGATGTCACCAGCAGTTTTGTTGATGCCGGTACCCACAGTAACATCAAGAAGCATGTAGAAACTGCCAAGGAAAACACCACCAATTGGTCACCGCAGTATAATCAGACTGACCCCGACCCTATCAACTGGACTGCCACCATACCCGTCTACGATTATGACTTTGGTATTTTCGTGGATAAGGTGGTTCCTGCTGAACAGGTAACAGCCGAGGACGGGAGTAATACCTGGAGGTGGCGAGAAGAATATATCGATATATATGGCAATGATGCGGTCAGATATCATGTACTCCAACCAGAAGAGGTCGGCTACAAAGACTGGAAGTATTCGCAATGGAACGAAGACACCCAGACATTTGACACCCTTGGTCAGGAATACAATCCTGCATTAGAGTGGCAACCAACACTTAACAGTAAATCAGGGTTCACCGAGTTTGGTTCTGACCCTCAGCCCGGTTCGGTAGGTGGCAATTGTGAGTTGGTGGGTATGGAGGCTTCCATTGATGAGATGCCGGGTATACTAAAGATAGTTCCTTACAAAGGTAGTTTAACTCAACAGGCTGACCCTGACTTTGTTGACATGTTTCCTGAATATACCACTGCCTTTAAGGGTCGGGGTGTAAGTTATTTTACCACACAAATTTTCTATGACATGGAGGCACTGCCCAACGGTATCCCAGGTTACACCACCCATGTTATGGGCAAGAACAATCTGATTGACCCACGGGATATCCATGATGACTGGGTACTGAACGTCACGCAGGATGTACGCAACGCAGTGGGTAAGTACAGTACTAATGCTGCTGTTATTATCATGGACTATATGATTAGTGAGTTTGGCCTGAACATCCCACTGACCGAGATTGACCTGGATTCTTTTGTTATCGCTGCCAACATTTGTGATGAGGATTTACAACTGGTCGCTGCCCAGAGTGCCATGATTGGAGCGCAGTCTGTTGCACCCATTGAAGGGTTCCGCACCGCTGTCTACAGTCCTGACCATGGCTTCTCAACCAACAGTGATGCCCATATCGTACAAGGTGATGTGACCGTTACATCCAAGGTCGTTAAGGTGGTTGATAAGGATAACTTCATTTACGCATCGGGTGGTATGACTGAAGGTGTCGCTGCAACGGTTCGACTGCAGCAGAGACGATACACTATCAACGGTGTGATTGATACAGGCACTCAACCGTCAGGTGTGATTAACAGTATGCTGTCACATACCGGTGGTGGTTCTATTGTGTATGATGATGGCAAGTACAAGTTAAATGTAGGGTTCTACAAAACACCTACCACAGTTATTACTGAAGACTGGATTATTTCAGACATCAAGGTACAACCTCGTGCTACCCGTGACCAGTTATTCAATGCCGTTAAAGGCACCTACATCGATGCCCAGGGCAAATGGGAACCGACCGATTATGAACCATGGGCTAATGAGTTTTATTGCCAGGAAGATAACAAGGGTGTTGCGTGTGGTCCTACCGATTATATTTACGCACCAATGGACTTCCCTCTGTGCATCGAGCATACCCGTGCGAGACGTTTAGCCAAGATACATCTGAACCGTGCGAGACAGGCACTGGTTGTCACCATGACCTGCAACCTGAAAGCCTATAAGATTGATACGGGTGACAATGTTGCTGTAATAATGCCTACGATGGGATGGGTACCTACTCCTGAACAACCACAGGGTAAAGAGTTTGAAGTAATCAACTGGACGTTCACCACCGAGCAGACTATTGAATTAACGCTGCAGGAAACCGCTTCTGGAATCTATGACTGGAACGATGGTGAATACGTTGACCATGACCTGGCATCGAATACCGAGTTACCCTCACTCACATGGCCTAATCACTTTGAAGATTTCACCCTCACCACTGCCGCTTACCTGGACACCGGGGGAGCGTTTGCCGAACAGATTATTGTTAATGTGTTGATGGACCCTGCTTATGATTACGTGACCTACAGTGATACCGAGATTGAATACCGTGATGTACTTAAAATACCTTCCGACCCATGGCATGTGGCAAGTAAGGGTAAGTCCCTGGTTGCCAGTATTGCCCCGGTTGAGATGTCATTATATGCTATCAGGGTACGAGGCACATCCAAGTCAGCACCACCTACTCCATGGTACATTAAGCAGATACGGACGCAGGGTGCCGGGTCACTTATTACTGACCTGAGTATACCCAAACCGCTCGACCCTGCAGTGTACTTCAGTATTCAGGACAACATCATCACCAAGTTAAAATTTTCCACAATGATTGACCCGGATGACCCTGAGTGGGCAGAACAGGTAGCCTTGCCAGAGTTTGTTTTATTTATGTACTCTGCCCAGGAAACCCGTAACCAGTTGACCATGGCAAATGATGACCTGGATGTAGCTACAACGGATGTGCTGGAGACGGGTGAACTGCCTATACTGGACAACGGCAATAATCTTCCCAACAGAATACAGTTGACCGAGATAGATAACCCAATGCCCACGGGTGTGGATTTGACCGGACAATGGTGGGTCAGGGTACGTCAGCAGGACGGTACTACCTTCACCATTTTCACTAAAGCATTGTGGTATGACCATCACTTTGTTTATCTTAACAGGGAGTTATACCTGGATGGTGACACGAGCGAAACACCTTATGTACCTACTGCAACAGATACACTTGAGTGGTACCGTGTTGCGTTCCACGATACGAGGTTGGGAGAGTTCAAAATTGGATCAATCCTCGATGAGGACACTGGAGAATATGAAATTATCCGATGGGAAGACCTCCAGTACAACGATGCCCATTTCTCCCTCACAGGCGTTACCCGTGAAGCAGAGCAAAGCGTCAAGTTAGATGCAACGGGTAAAGTGTTTAATTACTACCCGGCACCTGGACCTGGCACATCCGTCATTGCTATCCCTGCCTCCTCGTTCGACTATACTGGTTTTGATACCTACCAGAGTACCTATGAGGTGGACATTGCCATACCCAACGGGCTAAACTGGGCAGCAATGACCTGTTGCTTTGCAAGGAATACCATGAAAGACGGAGTGCCGGTAGTAGCACGTAGTGCCATTGTACTACCCTCCTATCGAGGCGAGATTTAAATGACTGATACCTTAAAGGTTGGCGATTTAACAAACGGATTCTGGAAAGCCTCGCAGCGACCAGAGAAGATTACGCCGACCCCGATGGAAGATTACCATATCTCTGAGAATGCCATTGAGCAGTTAGCTGAACTGGCACGTAGATTAGGGAACCTGGAAGGTCAGATAACCCTCAAGGCCGATACTGATCGATTGATGTCGGGTATTGTTATCTCCAAAGATGCGATGCTTATCACATCTGATAAAATTGGCGTGTTGGGTGAGGTTAGTTTTTTTGATTACGTCAGGGATTTGAACGGTCAGGCCACAGGTGACATTGACCCCTCGATGACCCTCATCCGTGGCGGTGTGATTGCCACTGAGCGTATCACCTCTCATGTGGTTGATGAACTGCAAGGTAGTTTCTGGGATTTGGATGACGGTACGATGGTGATGGGTGGTACCGCTGACCCACGGTTTAAGTTTTCCAATGACCCCGTTAGCAATGTCAGCACCCTTGAGATATCGGGTAATGTTACGGTCAAGGACAGGATTGATAACGAAGGTGCTGTTGACCTGGGTTACTTCTCCACCGGCACTGCTGCCTATAATAACGATACCAAACAGATTAGCGGTACAGGTGTGCTGGTAGGGACTCCGGGTATTTACGGTGTTGAGAATGGCGTACCTACGTTTGGTTTCGATGTGTTCACAGGGAATGCGTATTTTGCAGGGGATGTGGATACGCAGGGCTATGTGTATGCCAACGGTAACCAAAGCACGGGGTTTACTGTCGATATTAGTGGTGACGGTAACCTCTACGATATTATGGCATCGTCTATGGGCAATAACATTACTGACCCTGTTGGTGTGAAGGATTTGTACACGGGTGTTACGGGTAGAGTTAAAGGTAATTTACTGGGAACACCGGGGAGTGCCAGTTATTCTGCTGCAGTTTTTGGTTACAATGGTAATGAGTCTGGCAGCGAGTCAGGCACTGCTGATGCTCCGCTTAGATATGGTGTATTTGGTTTCGGTGCTAATGACTTTGCAGCAGGAGTAAACGGTTACTCCGAAAATTCCTTTGGTGTATGGGGTGTGTCCAAGAATTACACTGGAGGTAAGTTTACACATACTGCCAACAACGGTGGTGTGGGTGTCAGTGCCAAGGGTACAGTGGGTATACTGGCACAGACGTTTAACGAAGCATCGTCTTATGCGATACGTTCCGAAGGTGCTGTGCAGATAACCACGGGTATTGAGAAATTAGATCAATCTTTTGGTCATCTTGAAATTTATAATCAGGACGGTACACCGCATCTGGTTGACCAGGGTGGTGCAATCGGCCTGTCCAACGTATTACAATTTAGGTTTACCGTCACATGAACGAAGAACAAAAGCAGAAAATTGCCAAGATGCTCAATGATAACCTGGGCAACCGGATGACAGTAGAACTGGCAACGGGAATATTTCAGGCCATAATTAATACGGTGGGTGAAGTCGAACCTGAACTTGATATAGAACCACCACCAAATTTTAGGGTATAGATTATGAGTACAATTAATCAACAGGTCGATAAGCTGGGACTCCAGGTAGCGAGTAACCTATCCCTCATCAATGGGAACAGAGAACCGGGTTTTCTCTATTCGTTTTACGGCGATAAGGTTCGTTACGGTTGTTACGTTGAACGTGATGACCTTTCCTCACCCAACCTGTTATGGTTCGGTGACGGTGATGCATTGACCGAGAACCCAAACCGCATCGCACCACCCCTACGACCTGAAGAATATGCCAATGTCAGTATTGTATACGGTGAAGTGTACCTGACACCTTACTCAACGGTTGATGACAGCTTGCTGGTATTTGATTACCTGACCGATGCCAGTAGTCCGGGATACCCTGGTGCTGGTTTTATCAGGAACGATATCTGGTATGTCTACGTTGGTGATAGTGGTCCTGACGAAGGGATTAGTTACGGTGAACCCATAGCAGCACCCGGACCTGCCGTTGACCCTGAAATCCCTGCCGGTTCGATGGCAGTGGCTCGTATTCCGATGGATGAGAACGGTATCAGCGGTACACCTGTTGACCTGAGAACCTTTACAACCGCAGTAGGTGTGAGTGAACATCAGTTGTTGAGTAACAGGTCATTAGCCAATCAACATCCCATCTCTTCCATTAGCGACCTGCAAACTGAACTGGACGAAAAAGCATTACAGGCTGACCTTGTTGCCCATACCGGTGACCTGGCTAATCCTCATGTTGTAACCGCAGTGCAGACTGGAGCAATGGAAGCCTATGAACAAGCAACCGACCCCGGCAGTGTACCTATCGGGACTGTCTGGATCGATACGAGCGTATAAATTATGTCAGGTGTAAAAATAAAAACAACGGCAGGATGGGTAGAATTAGCCGAGAGCGGTGCGTCAGATACTAAACTGGATACCACGGTTTATGATGCTCATGTCAACGGTAGTGGTGATCGACACCCCACCAACCAGATAGATTTCCCCATTGATATTAGTGTTATTAACACTGCCAATCTGCAACAGGCGTTAAACCATATCTGGTCAGCAGGTGTCATTGATGGTTGTGATGTGTCAGTAGGGGTTGCCACAGGTACGGTTGAGATGACCGAGGGTACCATGCTGATGCGACAGACGGATGACCCCAACGGCGAACTCATTGTTCAATACGTTGCCGCCAGGGACACCGGGTCACCTATCGTCATACCGGATAATACGGAACAATATATTTATGCACAGTGGCAGGGAGTCGGTACGTACCCTCTCATTAAAGTAACCGATTTTGTTGATTTGGTTAATGGGTCCACCCACGTATTCGTTGCCCATGTGGTTCGCCATGGTGATGTGATTGATATTATAAATTCAGGCCATTTTACTACTGACAATCCGTGGAAGTCTGCCCTGATGCATTTCAATCTGGGAATGAAGCATGTTCCAGGTGGCACGATGGTCAATGCTTTTAATGGCGAGACAACCTTTACCATTACACCCGGTGCGTTCTACCTGGGTATTAAGAAATTAAGTCAGCCTTCCTTTGACTCGCTGGGTATCGATACTTTTACCTATTGGTACGAGACGGCACCGGGTGTGTGGGTATCTCAGGCAGGGCAGTCCAACATCAGTGACACGCAATATCAGGACGGTACAGGACTGGTTGCCATACCTAATAACGATTATGCAACGTCATGGGTCTATTGCACCATTAGCGACAATCTCCCTGATGAATATGGCAAAGTCAATGTTCATGTTGTGTATGGGTACGATGTTTATAATACGCAGTCTGCAGCGGAGGAAGAAGATAAACCTGCACGTCTACCTTCAGTACTCAACAGTGTTACTGCCCAGATAGTAGCACGGTTTGTTGTTCAGGAAAGTGCTGGTATTGTTCAGACGGTATCGGCTTATGATTCAACTATTAATAACTCCCCTGCTACAGTTCACAATGCGCTCTCAGGCCTGCAGGGTGGTGCTGCTGATGAGATGTATCACCTGACAGCTAATCAACTTACCGCAGTGAATGCCATTGGTGAGGATGTTATTACCGGGTACGTCACTAAGACCGTGGGTAGCGGTAAGGACTTTCCTACTATCAATGATGCGGTTGAGTGGTTAATCGGCAAGACTACTGCCAGTGGTGGTCGTATAAAATTTGAACTGGATGCTGGCATTCATCGACTCAGCAAATTGACGGGTTATGATGACTACTATAATTGGGTTTGGTCATTCATTTCGTTGCAGAATATTAGCGTGACGTTCAGTGGACCAACCAGTAATTCTGCGGATGTTACTATCTGCGTGGACTCAGGTGATGCCAATGGTTACGGTCTGGTTGGTGGACGGGACTTTTTTTGCCGGTTTGAATATGTCACCCTTGATCCAAAATTTGAAAATGCCGGTGCTGATGGCGCACTCAATGGTGGTGAGGGGGGTGCCAACTATTCCATGCGTGGGGCTATCCTGAAGAACAGTTACGTGTATCTGTCAAACGGTGGATTGTTCCGTGCTTATACTAACGCAGATGTCAGTGATAATGTTTCTTATGAGGCTTATGTCAATTCCTATATCCACTTCCAGGATGCACAGGACTTCCGAAATATTTCAGCAGGGACGATTGCGTTGGCTGCTGATGACTCATCCCGAATTGTTGGTTATGGCGGTTTAACCTTTACCGGACTGGTGCCAGGTGAAGAAACCAATATACCGCTAAACACAGAACAACCAGACGGTTCATACATCAACGACAATACAGGACTGGTGT
>NODE-187-length-22205-cov-6.2288_pt1 | contig 22205 bp, 16 predicted proteins | sample MGYA00139097_ERZ477577 | MGnify/ENA metagenome assembly ERZ477577
GCTAAAGAGGATCTTTTAGAATACGCAACGAATGAAAATATAGAATGGCGGGAAGATGCTTCTAATGCCTCTTCCAAATACAGACGCAATCTACTGCGCAATGAGATACTTCCATTTTTGAACACAAATATTATTGGATTAAATGATAGTGTTTTACTATTAATTCAGCAATTCCAAAATAAACAATTTGCTCTTGAAGCATCTACTTCTCCAATACTAGAAGCAATAATTAAGAATCAAATGATCGAAATCGAAGTAATTCAAAATATGGATGAATTCGAAGTCGTAGAGTTTGTAAGGCAATTACAACAACCTGCCTCCATCGCAAATGAACTGAAAAACTTACTCGTTTCTCAAAAAGGGAAAAAAGTTGAACTACTACCAAATGACCATTTTTCTGCCATTGTGCGCGAACGTTCTACCTTAACCTTTGTACCCAAACTACAAAACAAAAGAAACCCACTGCTACGAGTGGAATTAGTAAATAGTTTGCCAAAATCGTACTCAAAAGATAAATTGTATTTGGATAAAAGTAAAATCAAGGGAGCGCTAAAAATTCGTCCTTGGCAACTTGGAGATCGTATTTCGCCAATTGGGATGAACGGAACAAAGCTTATCTCCGATATCATTGCAGAAGCTCTGATTACAGCGGATAAAAAAAAACAAATTCTTGTTGTACATGACGACTTATCCATTCATTGGTGCGTCGGTCTTAAGGTTGGAAAAGGTGCAATTGCATCTCCTTCTACTAAAGAAATCTTGGAGTGTTCTTTTTTTATTTCAGAATCTCCAAAATAGGTGTTCCTGTTAAGGAGTTAGGGTTTTGAATGTATAGAATGTGTGACAATGTAGCAGCAATATCAGTTATTTCTACGTTTCTGAAAACCTCTTGTGAAGGCACATTTTTCCCATACCAGAGTAATGGAACATGTGTATCATAATTATATGCCGAACCATGACTGGTCCCTTTTCGTGCCGATTCAGAATCCATTGTCTTAGCAAGATATCCAGGTTCTAAAATAAAGATCACATCTCCACTTTCCGAATGGTGATAACCTTTTCGAACCATATCCATCCATTGATCGTCTATGCCGGCATTGTATAATTGTTCAGAAGTGAAGACACGTTTCACACCTTCCCATTTCTGAATTTCCATTGCAACAAAATCTGTCACTTCATTCAAATTCAATTTAGCTAGCTCAATGGAGTCATGATCTAAATAGACATTTAAATTATCCATGGCGTCGATTAATTGTATTCCGTACTTATTTAATACTCTTTCCCGCAGATTTTTCATATTCTCCATTACGAAGAAATAGCCTCCAGGTAAATTGTTATCCATTAAATACTGGGGTACAGGAACCACCGCATGATCTGCAGTGAGAAAAAGTGTAAATTCATTCTTACCTACTTTCTCTTCCAAGCGATCAATCAATCGAGCGATTTCAAGATCGAGGCGAATATACATATCTTCAATTTCCACCGAATAAGGTCCAAATGCATGTCCAGCAATATCTGGAGTTGAATAACTAATACACAACATGTCCGTTTGCTCATCTTTTCCTAACCCCTCAAAGTCAATGGACTGAATAGCTAAGTTTGTTAAGTACGTGTTAGCAAAAGGTGTACTCGTGAAAATTCCATAATTCGGATTCCCACCTGAAATCGCACCTAGATCATACGGAAAAGTCGGTGATGTCTTCGCACCTAATAAATGTTCATAAGGTCGATCGTCCGGCCCACTCTCAGTGTAATCCTCAATTGGATAATAAGTATCCCAAGTCTTTTCAAAACAAGCATCTGGGTATTTTATTGCATTGAAATTTTTCACCCAATTAGGGAGTGATTCTTTGAAAAAAGTACTAGTAATAAAACTTCCACTCTCATAATCGAACCAGTAGGAACCATCGCTAAGGTGTCCTCCCGGAAGAATTGCTCCTCGGTTCTTAATTGACATCGACACTACTTTGGCCTTCGGGTATGTCAGTTTTAATTGATCAGTTATCGTATTTGCTTTTAAATTAACGGGAGAGAACTTACCATTGATGGAGGATGAACCGACCGTATTAACCATAGAATCAGTTACACAATTGATCTCTGACCTTGTGCTTCTATCATACCAATCATTTGCGACTATTCCGTGATTATTAGGAGTTGTACCTGTATATATTGACGCATGCCCTGGCCCTGTATACGTTGGTATATAATTGTAATTGGTATTTCGACAATTAGTCCCTTTACTCATCAACCGTTTGAACCCATCTTCACCGTATTTGTCGTAATAACGATAGAGATATTCATAACACATTTGATCAACCACAATACCTATTACCAACTTCGGAGACTCAACATGCTGCGAATTAACTACACTTCCAATCACACTAAAAATAAATACTAAAATAATTTTCATTTCATTCTGATTTTCTCTTCTCAAAAGTATTGAATTAATCAATGAGTTTACCACAATAAAAAAGTGCCATCCAAATGATAACACTTTATTAATGCCTTAAATACCCTAGATTAACGTATTTAATGAACAATTGCCAATTTTACTGGTTTAGCATACACACCATTATCAATTACCCGAACTGTATAAATACCTTGTGGCAAACTAGAAGTATTGACCTTCACATTACTTGTTTGTTCATTAATTAATTGATCATAAACAAGCTTACCTGCTTGATTATAAATCAACACACTTCCAGAAGAAATTACTTTTGACATACTTATTATGGCCTCATTATTTGAAGGGTTTGGAAATGTCTTCACGTCAAAATAATCATCCGAAAGACCACCTGAAGCATCTGTAGAAAAGGCAACTTGAAAATCATCGAAATAGAAGCCATCCAGTTCTAGTCCATTATCAGACTCTAATCGGAAACGAACATTTATTACTTGGCCGAGGTAATCACTCAAATCAATTTTTTCTAACACCCAAGATGCTTGCGTTCCTTCGTAAATAGGTTCTCCATCAGGCTGCACTCCACCTCCCCATCCTTGGTTAATCCCTTCTACAGTATAGTCACCACATTGTCCCTGCCATGAAGATCCACCGTTTGTAGAAACCTGAAACTGACAATAGTCGTAATCTTGTTCAATTTCCCACATTGCATAGAAGGTCGCATTCGCTTGTGTTGCATTCGTTAAGTCAATACTTTGAATCAATTCACATACCTCATCAGCATTACTATCATAATCTCCATTACCATCAGTAAAAGATTTAGAGGGAGAAACATATTCCGCTCCTGTTGATATCCAATCACCTGTCCAATTTGTTGAAGTCGATGCATCATCTGAAAACTGAATTGGAAGTGACCCATATATTTTTACAATTGTATCTCTGTTCGTCCACAAAGGGTATTGTGTTTCCAAAACATAACGAATTTCATCACCAAACTGTATACCTGATGTTAACATATACGAGATTGTACCCGAACCTGTTTCGCGTAAATTGAGATCATATATGATATCGGTTCCAACAGATTGAATATTCAATATAGGCTCTATAGAAACAGTAACCGCTCCATCTTCACGTCCCAACCGAATCACATCATGATTAAAATCCCCCGTAATTGTTGAAATAAAATCTTGATCCGTTTCCTCAACAGCGACATACATGTGCGTCATATGAGACAAAACCATATTTGGAAATACCATTTCTTGACAAGTAGGTATAACTTCAGATTGAGCAGGCCAAAAACTTGACCCGATTTCAGGTGTCATCACAAAAATCGTATCTTTCACACCTACGCCAATTTCCTCTTTATACATGTAATCATCTGCATCGCCAGATGCTGGATACAACCCGGAGCTCTTCTGAGCGAAATATCCATTCTGGGAGCACATATGTGCTGTCAAGTCAGAAAAATAATCATGGTGATCAGCAAATTCTCCTGCAGTCGAGCCTATTGGGAAAAGCAACGTCTTTCCATGCGTATGTGAATTAAAGGCCGAAGTAAAGTTGATATTCTGAACCAACCATTGCATTGCTTGCGTTTCTGGCTCAGAGAAAGAATAATCATTACCGTCATCTGGACCGCCAGGATAAAGGTCATTATTCTCATTAAAATTCACTCCGGTCGTCCCCCATTGGTAGGAGTAATTTCTATTTAAATCCACACCAGGATTAGATGTTCCAATTGGTCGCTTATTTTTTCTATGCATTCCAAATCCTCCAGGATCGTTTGATTCGTTATGAATGTAGCCATCTGGATTAACGCAAGGCACAAAATACATTTCAGTGTTGTCTACTAAATATTTAACCTCTTCATTCGTTGCATAATTCTCTAGAAGGTACCACATGTAAAAAATAGTTTGTGACATACTCATAGGCTCGCGTGCATGATGAATAGCTGTATAGAGCACCTTCGTCTCTGTGCCTTCATCAATAGCTGGATTATCAGATATCTTTATATGATAAATTGGACGACCTTCCCAAGTCTGAAAATTAGAAATCGCTGATTTAGCACTTATCAAATTGGGATACTGCGAAGTCATCGCATCTAATTCATCAAGCATCTCTTGATACTTGTAAAACCCAGCATACGAATTTGCATCTGTGTCAAAATTAGAAGGTACTGAAGGGAGGTTTCCTGCTGCCATGCAATTTGCATTTTTGGGAGATGGATTATCATTTTGAGAAGCATAATACTTCTTTACATTATCGATAACGACTTCATAGGCATATCCACTAGCGTCAATAATTTGAATTTCTTCAGTTGAAAAGTCACTAATTAAAAACGTATTTAACTTCCTAACACCATGATCAACTGGCACTCCAAGCTCCGCCAATTTTTGCAATCCATCAGAATCTGCATAAATTTTCACTTTTGAGTATTGCTGTGATATGGCAAAATTAAGGCACAATAATGCAGCCAGGGAGAGAAGGATTTTCATAATTACGTCAATTCTAGTTTTAGAATTTACAAGTTAGAGATTATTTGGGATTAATAAAAATCAAACTTATTTAATTAAAGCTTCTTTCGAACAAAAACGCCCCCTCTCATCTTCTTCTTAATTCAAGACAATGAATAAATCATCAAAAAGCTATCAGACAATTGCCTTTTTTACAACCGAGAATGCACTTCATCAATCAATTTTTACCATCCATATAGTATTACCACAAATAACTCCTACTTCGAAGTACATTTGTTTTAAAACAAATAATATGTCCGACAAGAAAGTAACATTTGGAAGAATTTTCTGGCCCAGTTTATGGGCAGCACTCATAGTCTCCGTGCTTGGCCTACTCATATGGCTTATCGTCATTGGATCAGTAATTAGCGGGTTCGATAAGGACACCTCTCTAAAAGTTCAAGATAATACTGTCCTACACATGACCCTTGATGGTGCAATTGCAGAAAGTAGTAATTCAGAATTTGACCCTGCTTCTTTCACTATGAAAAGCACACCAGGTGTTTCAGATATATTGCATGGATTGAATGAAGCCAAGACAGATGAAAAAATCAAAGGATTATTCATAGAAATTGAAGATTTGAGTTGTGGTTTTGCCACGGCTAAAGAAATTCGTGACGCGATAAATGATTTCGAAGCTTCTGGGAAGTTTGTGGTAGCATACAATAGCGGAGAATATGTTTCTCCATTGGAGTATTATATTGCATCATCTGCAAAGGAGAATTATGGATTCCCTACATCAACGGTTCATTTCCTCGGATTAGGTGCGGAACTTTCTTACTTTAAGAACACTTTAGATGACCTCGGTATTGAAATGCAAGTTGTTCGAGGAAGTAATAACGACTTTAAAAGTGCTGTTGAGCCTTTCTTTAGAGAGAACATGAGTGATTCATCTCGAGTTCAAATTGAGCGCTACCTTAATGGTCTTTGGATGGAATATAAAAAGGATGTGTCGGCTGAGCGAAATGTTAGCGTTGCTGAATTAGATCGGCTAGCTGAAAACGCACTGATTCAAGACGTTACATCTGCAGTGAAACACAAATTAATTGATGCTTCGAAATACCGAGACGAAGTAATTGATATTATCGCAAAGAAGGCTGGAACACCTGAGGGTGAAGACTTAGAACTACTTTCCTTTGCCAAATTTTCAAAAAAGCGATTCTACCAAGATCAAATTCTCATGCAAGAGGACGATCCAAACATTGCAGTCATTATTGCTGAAGGCGGAATATCGAAGAACGGTGATGGCATGACTTCTGAAGAAATTTGTGAATTGTTCCGTGATGCACGTGCTAATGAATCAATCAAAACGATTGTTTTCAGAATTAATAGTCCTGGTGGTAGTGCTTTAGCTAGTGATGAAATATGGAGAGAAGTAAAATTAACTAATGAGACTAAAAAAGTAATTGTTTCGATGGGTGATGTAGCTGCCTCTGGAGGTTATTACATTGCTGCTCCGGCAACTACAATCTTTGCTGAACCAACAACAATTACGGGTTCAATTGGCGTTTTTGGCGTTATCCCTTTCACTGGTGCTATGATGGAGAACAAACTAGGAATTACGTTTGATCGAGCTCAAACAAACAAGCATTCCGTGATGACAACCAATCGTAAACTTACCGAAGAGGAATTCGCACTCATCCAGAAAAATGTTGACGAAATATATGATCAGTTTAAATCTCGCGTTGCCGATGGGCGTGGAATGTCAAAGGAACAAGTTGATGTAGTAGCTCGAGGTCGTGTTTGGACTGGAGTAGATGCGAAAGCAAAAGGTCTCGTTGACGAGCTTGGAGGATTGCAAGATGCTATAAATCATGCGGCAAAAAAAGCGGGTATTAAAGAAAAGAAAGTTCTTTATTATCCAAACGTTGAGGAGAATCCACTTGAAGAATTGTTGGAACAATTAGCAGAGAAAGATGGTATCAGTATGGATGTTTCTCAACCTAAATTGCCACAAGCACTCGTCAACTATTACGAGCAATTAAAGTCTATCGAGTCATTTTATGGAATTCAAATGCGACTTCCATATGAAATAAATGTGAAGTAATTCATTTTGTGTAACAGACCGCAATTTCCTAAATGGAAGTTGCGGTTTTTGGTTTTTAACTACCTTAGTTGGCAAATGCAATACAGAGTCATTATTCTATCAATTTTCTGTTTTTCTCTGTCACTACTAAGTGCGCAAGAGAAAGATGAGCAAGAAGCAATCAACTTAGTTTATTTAGAAGCGGGTGGTTTCGGTGGTTTTGGCTCATTGAATTACGAACGTCTGGTATTTACAAAAGATTATTTCCAAGTTGGATCACGACTCGGACTCGGTTTGAATCGATTTAAGGACTTTCGAAATAAATTCAATCCAGATATTAGTATTCCAATAGGCGTTAATTTTGCTTATGGAACAAGAATAAAAGGTGAAATAGGAATAGGAACGACATACACAAATATTGTTCATGCAGGGCCTTCTTTAGGCGTAGAACGTTCAAGTGAAATTCATGGCAACCTACTCATCGGAGTACGATTTCAAAAACGGGAGCGGGGAGCATTATTTCGCCTCGGATATTCGCCAATTTTTGAGAAATTCTCGAAAATTCGTCATTGGCCCTATATTTCATTCGGTTGGTCATTATGAAACAAGTTATCTACATAGCATTCATCTGGACCCTAATATCAGGGTGTAAAAAAGAGTCATTCATCATTGAAAACATCAACAATAATAAAATTGAGGTTCTTGGCCACGGTGGTATGGGTATTTCCAACTTATATCCGATAAATAGTCTAGAGTCCATTTCCAACTGTGTTGCTCTTGACGCAGATGGCTCGGAGATAGATGTTCAAATAACAAAGGATGGAGTCCTTGTTGCATTTCATGATTCAGAACTCTCTGCGAGTACTGACATGAGCGGTATCATTCACTCACTCTCCTGGGAGGAATTGAAGAATGCTGAATATACTAATGTACCTTATGCTGGGTACTCCATTGTAAAATTGGATGAAATTTTCTCATCTTTAGAAGAATATCAGTCCCATACATTTACATTAGATATCAAACTCTACCCAGAAATAACTGATCTTAATTTTTATTATGAAGTCTACTCAGACGCTATCATTGATTTCTTCGACATGTACAATTTAGAAAGCAATGTCTTTATTGAAAGTCAAAATCCCGATTTTTTAAATCTCGTACAATCAAAAAGACCTAATTATCGGCTTTATTATTATCCTCAAGAATTCGAAGACGGGTTAACCGTAGCAATCGACAATGGCTTTCAGGGGATCTCAATATCTAACAAAGTTATTAGTATTGATGATGTCGCTAGAGCACATAAACATGGTATTTTTGTCACGATCTGGGGAGTAGATACGAAGGAGGAAAATATAGATGCCATTCGTAAAAGCCCAGATATGATTCAAACAGATAAGGTGGATTACCTTGTTAAATTACTCAAATAAAGAAATGAGAATTATTAACTCTTTTTTGATTGCTAGCGTACTGATAGTTTCGTCTTCATGCGCACTAAACAAAATTTTCTTGGCTCCACATGAACTCTCTCAAGATAGTTCATTCAATAGATATGTTGAAGAGTATAATGATACATTATCATTGAGCTTTAATGAAGATAAGAGTCCCAAAATTGTTGATTCTAAAAACAAAGAGATTGATCTTCCATATACAATTGAGAGTCTATTCTTTCCAAACAGAAATGGAACGAATTTAAATGCATGGCTCATGGGACCAAAAGACGAATTTAACGGCACAATGATTTATTTCCTTCATGGTAACGCCGGAAATATTGCCTATCAATTTGCGTTGGCTACTCCTTTTGTTGAACGAGGATATAAGGTTTTCATGATTGATTATAGTGGTTTCGGTTTCAGTGAGGGAAAGGCGAAACGCAAAAATGTCATTATTGATGCTAACGATGGACTGAAATACCTCCTCGAGAGAGATGATATTGACTATGAGAGATTACTTATATATGGTCAATCACTTGGAGGACATCTTTCTGCCGTAGTAGCGACACAAAATCAAGAACATATTGATGGAGTTATTATCGAAGGAGCTTTTTCATCTCACAAAGACATTGCAAACGAGCAAGTTCCATTACTCGGTAGATTGTTTACTCGAGAAATGTATAGTGCTAAAAAAAATATTGGCCTTTGTAAAAAGCCGGTCTTAATTATCCATAGTACAGAAGATACTCGAATACCATATCACCATGGAGAAGTTTTGTACGAAGCTGCCAATGCTCCCAAATCAATGTACACAATAGATAAGCCACACGTTCGAGGACCATTATTTTATGCTGACAGCATAAGTTTACGCATGGAACAAATGATCTCTATTCAATAGAGTAGCTTTAATTCTTCTTTTCTGTACTAAAGTCATTTGCGTTATTCGCAATTCACCTTTTCTTCATTGTGAAATTCAGTATTCATTAAGAAAGGGTGCTCTTTACCTTTGGTATATGAAAAAAGGAAATGAGTTTCGATTATTTAATAATCACAAGAAGTGGTCTGAACAAAAAGGCGTTCTCGTAGTTAACACGGAAGTGTTCTTATATTTACTTGAAATTCAAAATTTTAACTTAACCACACCACTATGGCAAAGTCTGTAGCATACATTAACAATGTTATTCACGAACTGGAAAAAGTACAGACCCTCGAATCTGTATCTAAAAAACTCTCTCCATTAACAAAAGAAGACATTGAAAAACTAAAACACACAAGTTATTCTACCAAGCCGGGGAAAGTTGGCTATGAAGAGCGAACGGAGTTCTTAAAAGCTAAAGACAAGAGAATTGATTCTATTACGAAGTCTCAACATTTTGAAGACTTTGATTCATTGAATGGCAACATCGAAAATTTTATTGGAATGGCTCAAATTCCTATTGGCTTGGCAGGACCGTTGCTAGTCAATGGCAAAGATGCCTCGGGTGATTATCATATACCTCTTGCGACAACTGAAGGTGCACTTGTCGCTTCATACAGTCGCGGAATGAAAGCCTGTCGACTCAGTGGAGGGATTACATCAGTATGTTTAGTAGAAGGTGTTCAACGAAGTCCATTTTTTAAGTTTGATAACATTGCTACAGTTGGAATTTTTATAAAATGGGTTCACGAACACTCAGAAATGTTTAAACAAATAGTAACTGAGACGAGTCGATTCGCTAAGCTAAATGAGATCAATTCTAACATTGAAGGAAATAGTGTTATCCTAACCTTTGAATTCCAAACTGGAGATGCAGCTGGACAAAATATGGTGACGATTTGTACAGATCGCATTTGCAACTACATATTTAAGAATTTTAAGATTCAACCTCGAGAATGGTATATCGAGAGTAATTACTCAGGAGACAAAAAGGCAACTGCCCTTTCTTTTTCAAATGTTAGAGGTAAAAAAGTTACCGCTGAAATAGTATTGCCGCGAGATATTGTTAGAGATGTATTGAAAACAACACCAGAAAAAATTGAGAAATACTGGATTGCTTCAACACTGGCAGTGACACAAAGTGGTGCAATTGGTGCTCAAGGACACGTAGCAAATGGACTTACTGCGCTATTCATCGCATGCGGTCAGGACGTAGCCTGCATTTCGGAATCATCTGTAGGTATTACGCGCATGGAAACGAATCAAGACGGAAACTTATACGCAGCTCTTACTCTACCATCATTAATAGTTGGTACCATCGGAGGAGGGACAAACTTGCCTACACAGAAAGAATGCCTTGAACTAATCGATTGTCATGGCGTAGGAAAAGCAAGAAAATTCGCCGAAATATGTTGTGCAGTTGCACTAGCTGGTGAAATCTCAATTGCCTCAGCTATGTCTGTCGATCACTTTACGAGTGCGCATGAGAAACTTGGAAGAAAGAAAGATGGATCAAAATAAACTTCCATTTTTCAAACGATTTCTGATCTACCAGAAAGAACGTTTTCCTTTTCTAGCACATGGGATCATGATCTCAGCATTTACTTTTTCTGCTGTTTCCTATTCCCGTATATGTAGAGGTGAGGACGGTTTTATCGCTATTCAAGATTATCTAATCGGAGTATTTGCAACAATAACTTTGTTTTTCTTAGTTCGCATTTTTGATGAATTCAAAGACAAGGAAGACGATGCAAAATTCAGAAAATACCTTCCAGTTCCCCGTGGATTGATCTCACTAAAGGAGCTTAAAACGATCGGTTGGATCGTTGGATTGATCCAAATAGCAGTAATTGCCCTCTTTCAATTAAAAATGCTGTACTTATACATCATTGTACTTGGTTATCTTGGATTGATGGGTGTTGAGTTTTTTGTTCCTAAATGGCTAAAAGAACGACAAATCATCTACATTACGTCACACATGGTCATCATCCCTCTGATTGACATTTATGCAAGCGGACTTGATTGGTTATTAGGCAATGACATTGCACATTGGGGATTGGTCTGGTTCTTCGCAGTCTCATATATGAACGGACTTGTTTTAGAATTTGGAAGAAAAATACGTACTCCAGAAGCAGAAGAGGAAGGCGTTATATCATATACGGGCCTGTACGGAACAACAAGAGGTGTGATCATCTGGTTACTTCTTATGCTGACCACATTAATACTCGCAATTGGAGCATCTGATTACGCGGACTATGGAGTAATTGCATATATAATACTATCGACATTCTATTTTATTTGCGCTATCCCTGGAGTTCTTTTTATTAAAAAGCCAACTGCTAAAATGAGCAAGTTTATTGAATATGCTTCTGCTTTATGGACAGCGTTGATGTACCTTTCTTTAGGTGGAATACCAATGCTCAAAGAACTTTTATCATGAGTCTGATCATCACACAAGCTAAGAACTCGAATTCAGGGATAGGCGGAAAAGCCACAAATCTATTTCGCCTGAACGAATTAGGAATAAACGTTCCCAAATGGACTGTTATTCCAGCAGCTATTTTATTAGATCAGCTGCCAGAAAGTGTTGAAACATCAACTATTCAAAACGCGTTTAATTCTGTATATGTTCCCGACCAATTATTAAAAGAACTAGCTCATTTTTTTGGAAATTCTCATGCATCTAAAACCTACGCCATTAGGTCTTCAGCTATTGATGAAGATGGTGTAAAATTCTCATATGCCGGACAATTTGAAACCTTTTTGCATGTTCCCTTTGATGATATTGAGAATTCTATAAAAAACATTTGGAAATCTGTGTATTCTGAAAGAGTTTTGAAATATCGTGCAGAAAACAATATTCCTATAACATTTGGCATTGGTGTTATAATTCAAGAAATGGTTTCTCCTGAGGTTTCAGGTGTTGCATTTGGTCTTAATCCGATCACTGGAGACACATCAATCAAAGTTGTCTCTTCTGTATACGGTCTAGGTGAAGGGCTTGTTTCTGGAGAATTAGATGCAGACACTTATCAAATAGCACCAAATACAATTATTGAAAACTTAGCGACGAAGACGCATCGAATGATTCGTAAACCTGGCGGTAATGGTATCACAATAGCAACAATGGATCTAGAATCCCAAGATAAATCAAGTCTATCCGTTGAGGAATTGCGTGAAATTGAAGGGATACTTATTAAGTTAAATAAAGAACTCGGAACGCCACAAGACATTGAATTCGCAGTTGCAAAAAATACATTATACTTATTACAGACTCGTCCTATAACTGCATCTGGGAACGACGGGAAAGGTGAATATATACTTTGGGACAATAGTAATATCATAGAATCTTATCCAGGAATTACCACTCCCCTAACCTATTCATTCATTATCAAAATGTATGAGATGGTATATCGCCAATTTGTAGGAATTATGGGAGTAAAAGGTCACGAAATTGAACGTCACAAAGAAGTGTTCTCGAACACTTTAGGACTAGTGCGAGGCCGTGTATATTATAATTTATTGAGCTGGTATAAAATGCTTGCCATGCTACCTGGCTATTCTATTAATGCCGAGTATATGGAAAACATGATGGGAGTCAAGGAACGCTTTGATCTGAAAGAGGACTTTCGGATTGGGAAAGGTATGGCACGACTCAGAATCATAGGTATGATTTTCAAAATGATTCGGATGCAACGACGTATTCCAAAAGAGCGTGATCGCTTCTTAACCCAACTGGAATCCGTAATGGATAAATACAAATCCATGGATTATTCCTCAATGTCCCCATCTGAAATTGTTGAGCATTATGATCACTTTGAAAGAACTTTGTTACTCAAATGGAAGGCGCCATTAATAAATGATTTTTTTGCGATGATTTGGTTCGGCATGCTACAGAAAAATACAGCGAAGCTTTGTCCTGATGAACCTAACATTCACAATGATCTTCTTTGTGGCAGTCAAGACATTATATCAGTTGAACCGATTCATAGAACTATGCATATTTCGCGCATAATTTTAAACGATAATAAGTCTTTACAGTTATTCAAACTATCTAATCCTTCCGAAATATGGACAGCACTTTGTGAAGGAAAGCACCCTCAAGTTAAAGCTGCTATTGACGAATATATAGACCTATTCGGTAATCGATGTGTTGGAGAATTGAAATTGGAAACTATTTCTTATGGACAAGACCCCACTCGTTTTATCAAAGTAATAAAGTCATATGTTGAGCAAAATATAACCGAACGAAAGGGAGATGTAAATCTTGAAGAAGATCTACGTTTAAAAGCAGAAAAGAGAATAGAATTGACATTGAAAGGAAAACCAATCAAACGTTGGTGGTTTAGATATCAATTGAAAAAAGCACGAGACCTTGTAAGCAATCGTGAGAATTTACGCTACGAGCGCACGAGAGGATTTGGCATGGTTAGAACCATGTTCTCCGCTCTTGGTCAGCGCCTATACTCTTTAGGAAAACTTAATGACCCAAGAGATATTTTTTATCTCGAGCTAGACGAAATATTGTCATTGAAAAATCATGAATTTTATGCCAAATATGCTGAATTGATAAAGTCACGAAAAACTGAATTTGAAGTGTATAAGCAACAACCCGAACCTGAAGAGCGCTTTTTTACCTATGGCTACAATTTCACAGATGAGTTTATTTATTCCAAGGACAAAATTGAACCCATCGAAGGAGATTTGGAAGGAATTGGCTGTTGTCCAGGAAGAATTCAAGCAAAGGTACGCGTAGTAAAAGATCCTAATGAAATTGACTCATTAAACGGTGACATTTTAGTCACTTCAAGCACAGATCCAGGTTGGGTGACTTTGTTTCCAACCGCTTCTGCCATAATCGTTGAACGAGGTAGTTTACTTAGTCATTCTGCAATTGTCTCTCGAGAAATGGGAATTCCATGTATAGTAAGTGTTACAGGACTGCTTCGTACTTTAAAAAATGGAGACGAAATAATAATGGACGGCAGCACTGGGAAAATTGAGATTATAAAATGATGAAAGATCAACTTAAAAATGTAAAACACGACTACATTCGCTACGCAAATTGCTGGGAGGATGCTGATGTTCTTCTTGAGGGACTTGATGTACAAAATCAAGATAAAGTGTTATCAATTGGTTCGGCCGGAGACAATAGCTTTTCATTGCTTTCGAAGAGTCCCGAATTCGTAGTAGCCGTTGATATAAATCTTGTTCAATTAAACTTGATCGAATTAAAAAAAGCTACATTCCAAGCGCTTAATCACAATGAATTCCTGTCGTTCCTTGGATTTGAAAAGTCTCTAGACCGTATCGCATTATATAATAAAGTTAGGGAGTACCTTTCTCCTGAATTACAAATGTTCTGGGATGAGCGTACAGATGAAATATACTCAGGGATAATTTATGCAGGAAAGTTTGAAAGGTACTTTAAAATGTTTCGCAAATGGATCCTACCGATGGTTCATACCAAAAACCGTATTAACACGCTTTTTTTGGAAAAAGACCAAGCAGCGCAGAAACTATTCTTCAACAAAAGATGGAACAATCTTCGCTGGAGAATTCTATTCAAATTGTTCTTTAGTAAGTTTGTCATGGGCCGTTTAGGTCGCGACCCTGCATTTTTGAAGGAAGTTGAAGTGCCAGTATCTGAGTTTATCATAGGTCAAGCAGAAAAGCATTTAAGTTCAGTTTATGCACAAAAGAATTACTTCCTAAACTTCATAATGAAAGGGAATTTCGGAGAGCATTTACCTCATTATGCCAGAAAAGAAAACTTTGAATTAATAAAGTTAAATGTTGACCGATTAGTCGTATTTAATGGTTTGGCAGAAGACGCATTCAAAAAGTATAAAGGTTTCAACAAATTTAATCTCTCGAATATCTTTGAATATATGAATCCAGAATTATTCAAAAATGTCACGAATAATTTTGTTGAAAATGCACAAGAAGGTGCTCGGTTCGCTTATTGGAATCTTATGGTTCCTAGAAGAATGCACGAGTTCACGCTAGAATTATCGCCACAAGGATTACTTACTCAGGACTTACGGACTTTTGACAAAGGTTTTTTTTATAAGGGAATTAACATCGACGTAAAACAATGAATCAAAATCTCATAAATACTGGTATCCTGGCAGCAGCTTTTCTTGTTCTCTTCGTAACAGCGGAACTTTTATATCACCGTTTCAAAGTACGCGCAGAGATAACACGTAAAATCGTGCATGTTTTCACAGGAGTGTTTACCCTACTTTTCCCTCCTATGATTCAAAATCATTGGTTAGTTCTTGTTTTATGTGGAAGCTTCTTGATTATTCTTCTTGCGAGTTGGCCATTAAAATTACTTCCATCGATCAATGCAGTTGACAGAAAAACGAATGGTAGCATTCTATATCCTATCATTGTATATAGCTGTTACTTATTCTATCAATCTTATGATAGTTTGGTCATTTATTATATTCCAATATTAATTCTCGCCTTATGTGATCCTATTGCCGCGTTAATCGGGAAAAATATGCACTGGAAACCATATACAACTTTCGGTCATAAAAAGACAGTAAGTGGATCATTGGCATTTCTGATTTCAGCATTGATTCTATCTATCATTTTACTAATCACAATTGAACATCATTCTTATAGCACAGCCATTATTCTCGGGAGTATAATTGCAATAGCAACAACCATTGCAGAGGCAATTTCACATGGTGGTTACGATAACCTCTCCATTCCAGCCACCGCTGTTGGAGTCATAATATTCTTTGACCAATTCACTACAATGACATGTCTGAACTAAATATCATTCGAACGCGCCCAGGAGAATACCAGTATTCATTATTCAATGAATTCCCGAAAAGCATTTATAGTGACGGAAGTCAGCGCTTTACTCTAGGAAATGATCCAGCTGATTCACTTCTAGAAGGTTGCTATGTATTACAACAAGGGGGAACTGTAGTAGGTAGATTTGCCTTTTATGAAAATCCCCAATTAATCTACAATGAAGAAAAAGTTTGCACGATTGGTAGTTTTGAATGCATCAATGATCCTCAAGTGAGTAGTCATCTCTTGTCGCACGCCATATATTTAGCAAAATCAAAAGGGTATACTTTCGTTATCGGACCTATGGAAGGCTCAACATGGAACAATTACCGTTTCAGTGACCATAACGAGCATCCCATTTTTTTCATGGAGCCTTATCATCATGATTACTACCCTGAACTATTCAAAAAATTTGGATTTAAACCTATCTCCAATTACATTTCTAATCTAGATACTGACTTAAAATTTGAGGAAGACAAAATCTCCAAATTTGAGCAATTGTATAAACAAAAAGGAGCCCGGTTTAGAAATCTTGATCTATCTAATCTTGAAATGGAATTACTAAAAATAGCGAGATTCAACAATGATGCTTTTAGCAAAAACTTTTTATTCACCCCAATCACAGAAGACGAATTCGTTGCTAAATATTTGCCGTATCGAAAGTTCTTAAATCCAGAGCTAATTTGGATTGTTGAAGATGAAAAAGATGAAATTCAAGCTCTTTCCTTTTCAATTAAGGACTACCTCAACACAACCAACAATTCACTTATCATCAAATCATTAGCGCGGCGCAGTAACTCTCCCTATCGTGGGATTGGCTCATATTTAGTTCATAAAACTTACCAACTAGCGAAAGAACAAGGATATCAAAGTATTGTCCATGCACTAATGATCAATGACAATGCATCCGTGAGCCTTTCTCAAAAATATGATGGTACAGATTATAAATCTTATTCACTCTACGGTTATAAACTATGAACATTTCCTCTCTTTTCCTGAACGCTGCTCAAGCCTACCCTGAACGTATCGCAATTATTGATACTAAGAGATCGATTGACTACTCGCAACTAGCCAAAGAGGTTGAACAAACTTCCGCTTATTTTCAAAGGAAGGGGATAAAAAAGGGAGATCGTGTTCTAGTTTTTGTACCTATGAGCGTTGATCTATACCGGATCGTTCTAGCCCTTTTTCATTGTGGGGCGACGGCCGTTTTTCTTGACGAATGGGTCAGTAAAAAAAGGATGGAATTGTGTTGTGAGATTGCAAATTGTAAAGGTTTTATTGGTGTTTTCAAAGCACGTCTTTTCTCCCTTTTTTCGAAGGAATTACGAAAAATACCAGTTAAACTAAGAGTCAAAGGAATGCTCACTACGACTGCGAAACAAATCGAGATGAATAGTGAAGACTCAGCTCTTATTACCTTTACCACTGGAAGTACTGGCAGACCAAAAGCCGCAGACAGAACACACGGTTTTTTGAATGAACAATTCGAAGCACTCCTTGATGAAATAGAACCAAAAGTGGAAGATGTTGATATGCCTGTTCTTCCTATAGTTCTATTCATGAATCTCGGTATTGGGTGTACTTCTGTGATCGCCAACTTCAAAATGTCCAAACCAGAGCAAATGGATATAAATTCAATCGTCGATCAAATTAAACTCAACCGTGTCAATAGAATCACTTCTTCTCCATTTTTTATCACAAAACTCGCACAAAAATCTACTGAACATAAAGAAGTATTCAAACAAATAAAAAAAATATTTACTGGTGGTGCTCCGGTGTTTCCAGAACAGGCTAGCTTGTACAAGAAAGCATTTCCCAATACAGCTGTCAATATAGTATATGGATCAACAGAAGCTGAACCAATTAGTTCAATTCGAGCAGAAGAATTAGTTCTCCGGGAAGCTGAATTATCCGAAGGACTTCCTGTTGGAAAAATCTATAGGAAGGCTAATGTCAGAATTATTGAAATAACGGAAAAAGACATACCTGAAGCAACTCAGGATGAGTTCATGTCCCTACTAGTAAAGCCAGGGGTAACTGGTGAAATCGTAGTATCAGGAGCACATGTACTAAAAAAGTACTTCAACAACACGGCAGCATTTGCTGCAAACAAAATAACCGTAGATGATACTATTTGGCACAGAACTGGAGATAGTGGTCATATTATCGAAGGAGAGTTATTCCTTACTGGAAGGTGCAAACAACTAATAGTCGCTGGTGACCAACTCCTCTCCCCTTTTATTATCGAAAATAAAATTCAAGAGATCAAAGGAGTATCAATGGGAAGTCTTATTCAAGTTGATGACAAACTAATTCTTGCAGTCGAAACAACTCTTCCAAAAGAGGAAGTCATTACCGCCTTGAAGAATATCCCGTTTGATGAGGTTCTTTGCATGTCAATCCCTCGAGATCCTCGCCATAATTCAAAAATAGATTATCCCACACTAGAAAAAAGTATCCGACAAATACATTAGAGATATGATCTCTGGGATCAAACACTATTAATTTAAATTGATCAACACTTTAAGTTTGCATTGGAGAAGTAATTGATACTATCCTCTGACAATCAATATTACGAGAAAATTAATGTTCACAAGATCTTTCTTTTCTAGATCACTGAGGCTTGAAATCACCTTTTTATTATTATAAAAAACCCCTCGCTCATTAAGCGAAGGGTCCATGCATTAAACCTAAACAGGTATTCAGGTCCGAATATTTAATCTAATTATTTTGAAGCCATTTCAACGAAATCATCATAGGCGATTTCTTTTTCATTCAGCTTTACAGTCTCTTTAAAATAAACGGTCAATTTCTGTTCCGCCAACATATCATAGATTTTATTTGCTTCATCTTTATTCTGCAATACCTGCATGGCAGATTGAGTCAATTCAGCGTCCTCTGGTGCGGGCATACCATATTGAGCGTAATTACTAACCAACAGACCTTTAGTGTAAGCAATAACTTCTTCGTTCTCAAGTTTGATATCATTTGTCTTGAAAATCTTTCCTTGAATTAATTGCCACTTTAATCCCTTAGCGTAACCATCATACTCTGCTTCAATTTGCTCTTCAGATATATCTTTCTCGTTAGACAATTTAATCCAACGCTTTAAAAAAGCATCTGGCAAATCAATTTTAGTCTTCTCTAGCAAATCATTGTATACTGCACGAGTGAATAGTTTATCAGAGTCATTTACAAACATTCCAGACAAATCCTCCTTCACACGAGCACGAAGTTCTTTCTCGTCCTTAATCGTATCCGCTCCGAAAAGTTTGGTATAGAATTCTTCATTTAACTCAGCCATCTCCATTCCTTTGATCTCTGTAATCGTGATCTGGAATTTATCTGATAAGTTTTCCAATTCTTCCTCCTTTACACCTAACATTGCTGCTGTGTCTTTTCCTCCTTTAGAAACATCGGACGGATTTACGATAACCTTATCATTCACTTTTCGTCCAAGTAAGGCTTTCTTCGCCTTTTTATCTTCAACGAACTCCATGGAAATTGTTGAAGAGTGTAAAACCCCACCTTCTTTAATGCTTTCATCGTCGTTCATTTCCACGAACTGTCCAAGAACCATATCTGATTCACCTACTTCATCAGAAGAAACAAGTTTACCATATCGACGACGTAAGTCATTAATTTGCTGATCGATTAATTTCTTGTCAACTTTAACTTTATTGTAATCGTATTTGCTTTTTCCAGAAAGAGCAACCTCAAATTCTGGGGCCATTCCAATCTCATATTCAAACTCAAAATCTCCAGGCTTATCAAAATCACCTTTAAAAGCTCCTTCTCCCTTTGGTATAGGATTTCCAAGAATGTCAATTTTATTGTCTACGATAAACTTCTGCAAAGATTCATTAATTACTTTATTCAGCTCTTCCGATAATACAGATTTACCATATTGTTTTTGAACCAACCCAAAAGGAACATGCCCCGGACGGAAGCCAGGGATTTTAGCAGTTTTACGGTACTTGTCCAACGTCTCTTTTACCTGCCCTTCATAGTCAGCTGGTACAACCTCTACCTTAATGATAGCGTTCAAAGAATCAACATCTACGCGCGTTACATTCATCTTTTTACAATTTACTTATCTAAAACAAAAAATGGTATAAGACTATCTTATACCATCTTCAATTGTGCGGATGGAGGGACTCGAACCCACACACCTCGCGGCACTAGATCCTAAGTCTAGCGTGTCTACCAATTTCACCACATCCGCATAATTCAAAAAAATAAGGTTTCGTTTAACCTTACATTCAAAATCCATTTCATTCAAAATGGAGTGCAAAGATATTTATTTTTTCTTAATACCAAAAATGAGGAGGAAACTTTTTTCCCTTATAAAACAACTCCGAGAACATTCAGTTAACATCTTCGTCAAAATGTGAATAAGTCGCCCTCTTTTTCGTGTGTTAAAGAAGATAATGCTGCTAATTTTGTTTACTCAATAATTGAATATGTTAACCATTGACCCTAAAGAAATACCGGTTCCCAAATTGCATCATTATTTGCTTGGTGCCATTGGGCCTAGGCCGATAGCTTTTGCATCAACCATAGATGCAGATGGCAATGATAATTTGGCGCCATTTAGTTTCTTTAATGTGTTTAGTGCTAACCCACCAATTATGATCTTTTCACCAGCTCGATCTGGTAGAACAAATACAACGAAAGACACTTACAACAATGTAAAAGTTGTACCTGAAGTTGTAATCAATGTTGTCAACCATGAAATTGTACATCAAATGAGTTTAGCTTCTTCTCCATTTAACCCTGGAGTGAGTGAATTTGATAAAGCAGGATTTACAGCAATTGCATCTGAAACAATTCAACCAAAGCGTGTTAAAGAATCTCCGGTGCAATTTGAATGTAAAGTGATTGAGGTGAAGGAATTGGGTACGGAAGGCGGCGCAGGTAACCTCGTAATTTGCGAAGTGCAACGCATTCACATACATGAAGATATTTTGGATGAGAACAAAATGATCGACCAAACGAAGATTGATCTAGTTGCTCGAATGGGTGGAAATTGGTATTGCAGAACGGACCAAAATTCAATGTTCGAAATCACAAAACCCATCACTTCAGTTGGGGTTGGATTTGATCAACTTCCATCTGACGTTGTTTCAAGTACGATTCTTTCTGGCAATGACTTAGGGCAATTAGCTGGCATCGAAGTGTTACCAAATGAAACAGATGTTAATGAGTTTAAGCTTCTGGAATTGAGCGATTTATTCGTATCTTTAGAAGACAACGCGCATGAATTAGAGCTGGAGTTGCACAAAAAGGCAAAGGCACTATTAAATGAAAACAAACTGGAAGAAGCATGGATGACCTTGCTCGCTTTCAATAATGGATAGAAAACAACAAAAACTAAAATTAATTATGTTCAAATTACAAGGAACCGTTAAAGTCATCAAAGACACTGTTCAGGTTACAGAAAAATTCGCAAAAAGAGAATTTGTCGTAACAGACACATCTAGTATGTACCCTCAAGATATCATGTTCCAATCGGTGCAAGATAAATGTTCAATGCTTGATGCAGTAACGGAAGGAGAGAATGTTGAAGTTTCATTCAACTTAAGAGGGAGAGAATGGACAAGCCCACAAGGTGAAGTAAAATACTTCAACACATTAGATGCGTGGAGAATTGAAAAAGTTGGAACAGGTATGCCACAAGGTGGACCTTCAGACATGAACTTAGACCCAGTTCCTGCAACAGACATTCCATCTGCATCAACAGATTCAGCTGAAGAAGACGATCTTCCATTCTAAAGAAGATTTACTCAATATTTAAAACCACTTTGCACCGATTACCCATCGGTCAAGGTGGTTTTTACGTTATAAGCAATGAATACATTAACTTTATATTTATGAAGCATTTATTAATCATTGCATTAACCTTTTTGGTATTTGGGTGTGCAAAAGATAGACTAGAGAAAGAAACTGCAATTTTCGAAGGGACTTGGACTTGGGATTCATCAATCAAACATGTAGATAACACAGGTGCAACAGAGCTTATTTCTGCTGCTAACACAGCCGAAGTGTATTCATTAAAATTTGAAGAAAAGGGAAAAGTCTATTACTTCAAAAATGGCGATGAAAAAGA
>NODE-188-length-22202-cov-5.61769_pt1 | contig 22202 bp, 21 predicted proteins | sample MGYA00139097_ERZ477577 | MGnify/ENA metagenome assembly ERZ477577
TACCTAGAGTGATTATTATTAATAAGAAATATGAGGCTTTATTCATTTTGAATTGGTTTGTTAGCTTTACAAGGATACTCTGTTTCTTGAATAAGGGACGAAGCAACTCATTAATTCGTTTGTTGTCTTGTCCATGAAAACAATATATAAACAATAATTCAGTCATGAAGAATTTTATTTATGGAGCCGTATTATTTCTTTTAAGCGGTTCTATATATGCCCAAGACAGTGCTTCAGTTTTATTCATAGGCAACAGCTACACTTATTATAATAACTTACCTCTGTTAGTTAGTGAGGTTTCGACCTCTTTGGGTGATGAAATTACTTTTGCTTCACAAACTGCCGGTGGCGCAAACTTTGAAGTCCATTCATTAAATGGAGCAACTTATACTTCAATAAACAGTAATCCATGGGATTTTGTCGTTTTGCAAGCACAAAGTCAAGAGCCTGCTTTTCCTGATTCACAGGTGGATAATGAGACAATTCCATTTGCTATTCAAATCGCTGATAGTGTATATTCGAATAAGTTTTGTTCCGATGTGATGATGTTCATGACTTGGGGACGTGAGAATGGAGATCCTCAATGGACACCAATTTCTACATTTGAAGGAATGAACAATCGATTGAGAAGTGCTTATTTACGCATGGCGGATTCAGTGCAAGGTTCTGTGAGTCCTGTTGGTAGTGCTTGGGCGTATGTCCGAGAAAATTGGCCTTCAATTAACCTTTATTCAGGTGATGGATCGCATCCAAGTTATGAAGGTTCGTATCTCGCGGCTTGCACATTCTATGCGGCCATTTTTAGAAAGTCTCCAGTTGGTGCTTCTTTTATTGGGACTTTAGATATTGCCACTGCAACAAACCTACAAACCGCGGCTGCAATAACAGTTCTGGATAGTTTGGATCAATGGAATTTGCGTCCAATTTCTGAACATACGTATGCGGATTTTAACCTCATTAATGGTGATCCAGTTGTCGATTTCACAAACTTGAGTACAAAGGCCACAAATTATTTTTGGGATTTTGGTGACTCAGGAATTTCAACAGATGAGCACCCTACACATACTTATTCGATTAATGGAAATTATACCGTTACCTTAATATCAGAGAGTCCTTGTGATAGTGACTCCGTGGAATATCAAGTTACAATTAATAATGCCATAAATGGACTGGACGAATTACATAGTAGTTTTGATATTAAGTACGTTGGAAATGGAATATATCTATTCAAGGGAGATCAAATGATAGAAAGAATAGAAGTATATAATATGGAAGGCCGCAAGGTTCATTTTGCCTTTGAAAGCGCTGATACCATGTCTTTAGATCTTTCTTCAAATGAACATGGTTTTTACTTGATACAATTGACAACAAAAGATTTTGTAGCAAAGGGTAGGATACCATATTTAGCAGATTAACTACTTCTGTTAAAACAAGTTAAAAAAACTGGAACTTAGATACGGAAAACCTGGAGTTGACGTTTTATTGCAAACTCAAATCTAAATTCCATGAAAGCTCTATTTCAAAATGTGTTTATTAAAATGGGGATGATTCTTATCCTCATTTTTATTTTATTGATTCCTGCATCAATGGTGCAAGATCTTATCCGTGAACGAACTTTGCGACAACAAGAAGCAATTGAAGAAGTAAGTTCTAAACATGCAGGTGACCAAACAGTGACAGGTCCAGTTCTTACGATTCCATATCGGGTTTATAGTAAAATAGAAATTAGAGATCATGAAGATGAGGGGAAAGAACGTCGTTATACAACAGAATATTTGCATATTCTTCCAGAAGAGCTAAGTGTAAAAGGAGAGATAACACCGGAACGTCGTAAGCGAGGTCTTTTCGAAGTTGTTGTATATGGTTCTGACCTGAAAATCGATGGTCATTTTAACAAATTGAATATTGAAAATCAAGGTATAGCACCGAATGATTTTGAATTGGAAAATGCTTTTGTTACAATTGGAATAACTGATCTAAAAGGAGTAACTGATCAGGTTGAAATTGAAATGGCTGACAGCAATGCGATGTTTAACCCGGGGCTTTTATCAACGGATGTTGTTTCATCAGGATTACATGTTCGATATCCTTTGGATTCATTGCAAGAGAATATGAGTTTTCGTTTTGACCTTTCGTTGAATGGTAGTGAATTTCTTCAGTTTACACCAATTGGTAAGGTTACGACAGTCGATTTAAAATCACCATGGAAAGAGCCTAGTTTTGATGGCAACTTCTTGCCAGAAAATAGAACAGTAAATGATAGTGGTTTTACGGCTCAATGGAAAGTTCTTCACTTAAATAGAAATTATCCACAGAGTTGGACAGGAGAAGATCATCACGTTGGCTATTCCAATTTTGGTGTTAATTTGAGATTACCGGTAGATGTATATCAAAAATCAACTCGAGTTGCCAAATATGCATTGCTTTTTGTTACACTGACCTATTTGGTTTTCTTTTTTGTTGAAATTCTGAATCGAATATTAATACACCCAATTCAATACATCCTAGTTGGATTGGCCCTAGTTCTTTTCTATGTATTAATGTTAGCATTCAGCGAACAGATGTACTTTGATTTAGCTTATGTCCTTTCCGCGAGTATGACAATTGGTTTGATTTTCGTCTATTGTAGGTCTATATTGAAATCCTGGGGACTTGCCGCTATGACTGCTTCGATCTTGATTATTTTATACGGTTTTATCTTCATTATTATTCAAATGCAAGATTATGCATTATTGTTCGGAAGTTTAGGAGTGTTCTTGATCTTGGCTGTTACTATGTTCTTCTCACGGAAAGTAGATTGGTTCGATTTGAAAAAGATGGAAGATCAAGAATAAAAACGAGTGGAGTTGATAGCTCCGCTCAATTATATTGTTTCAAAAAGATCGTTATGACTTTTTCTCACTTTTTTTGCGAATTGCAAATCGTCATCTTCATGACGGAATCCGATTGGACAAAGTAATACGCTTGTTAGGTTTTTTTTATTTAGCTCAAGAATTTCATCAACCTTTGAAGCATTGAAACCTTCCATAGGCGTTGCATCAATTCTAAGGTTTGCACATGTGGTCATTAATTGACCTAGAGCAATATATAATTGCTTACTATTCCATGCGGTCTTTTGTTCTTCTGACATTGAGGAAACAGTTCTTTTAATGAAATCGCGATAGCCAGCAACAGCTTCGACTGAATGATCACGTGTGTTCGCAATATTTTCAGCGTATGCATCAATGTGTATTGGGGTAATATCTTTGTAAGCACAAAGCACTAGAAGATGTGAAGCATCAACAATTTGCTTTTGTCCAAAACTTGCCAACAGCAATTGTTCACGGATTTCTTTCGATTCTACAATAAGGAATTTCATTGATTGAAGACCGTAAGAAGTTGGAACCAAACGGAGTGATTCTTTGATGACTTCCAAGTCGTCAGAGCTGATCTTTTTAGTTGGATCGAATTTTTTGGTAGCATACCGCCAGTTTAAATCTTCTATCAACTTATGCATATCGTTTATTTTAATCATAGTCATAACATGAATAGCTCGTTCATTGCACTTGACAAGTGCAGAATTTATTCAGTGTTTTTGGACTTAAAGCACTCCCAAACTATCTAAGATTTCTGGAGAAACAGTAGGAGGGAAATTACCTTTTTCTATTTCTTGAACTATGAATTGCGCAGCGGTCTCTGCTTTTTCTTGGGATTTAAATCCGTTGATTCCAGGTAAAGAGGGTATGTGCATTTGATTTATCTGCATAGTAGATCCATCGAATATTTGATACCCCCAACCGTTTTCTCCTTCAACAACTTTATACGAATAATTAGAAACAGTTTCGTTCGTTGTTTCTTGCTCGTTCTCACTGTTACCATTAGATGGTTCGGCTGACTCAGCATAAGTCTCTTGCGGTTGAACAATTTGTTCTTCTTCTGTTCGTAAATCTTCAATGTGTGCAGGGTCAGCTGTACAAGCGACGAGCATTAAGCTTATTGGGATAATAATTTTTTTCATTTATAGAAATACAATTCTACCTTGGAAAACACTTCCAAATTCTTTGTGGGTCAAATTTATTAGATAATTACCAGATGGCAAACTTCCTCGATTTATTTGAAAACCTGCCATAGTCGAATTGACTTCAATTGAATTCGTGATGTCTTTTCCCTGTAACGTGATAACACTCGCCACCAAGTCTGTAGGATCTACTGAAATACTGATATTATCATTCGCGGGGTTAGGATAAAGATTTACGTCTGTATATTGCTCTAACTCATTTACATCTAGGACACGTCTGTATGCATAGAGATCATCAAGGAATTCACCATTATATCCTGATCCTAGGAATGCAACACCTTGAATAACAAAAGCTATAGCACTTGTCCGGCCACTACCAAGGAAATCCGCACGTTGTACCCAAGTATCGGAAAAATAGTTATACTCCCAAACATCATTGGTATAGTTAAAGCCAATATCTTCACCAGTTGCAATAAATGCTTGAGGAAAAGTTCCCCAACCCACTGCACCTTTTCTAGGAGTTCCTGGGAAATCTGCCTTCTGGATCCATGTGTCAGTAGTTGGTTCGTATTGCCAAAAATCATTTCGCATAACACCGTCATCACCTGTTCCCACATAAGCTTGGCCACCCATAGTGAAGCCAACTGCTTCCTTACGGCCTGTTCCTCCAAAATCAGAAAGTTGGGTCCATGAGTTAGTCGCTGGACTATATCTGTACATGTCTTTTTGAAATCCAGTATCATCAACACCCAGACCAACATAACCGTATGAGTCAATGGCAAAACCAACGCTTTGTCTTCGCGGAGAGCCAATGAAACTAGCTTTTTGTGTCCAGGTATCAGAAACAGGATCAAACTCCCAGAGGTCATTAAAGAATGCGTTTGTCACTCCTTGACCTAGGCAGATGTATCCTTTTTCGTTAATAGCAAATGCACTTGCTGAACCTCTGTTTAGGCCAGCTCCATTTAAACCTCCTAAGGAAGGTTCATTGTCCCAATCATCTTGCCAGTACGTGTATGAATAGGCTTTTCTTCTAAATCCTTCCCCATCTAGTCCGCATAAAGCATAACCTTCTCCGCCAACAACAAAACTAGAAGCTACAGATCTGGGGGCACCTTTGATCGAATCTTTAAGTACCCATTGATCTTGCGCGTTGGCGATACTTGTAAAAACAAAAAATATAATTGTAAGAGTTGATTTCATATTAGTGTATTACAAGTTTTTCTTTTCCAATAATTTGTCCCGAATAGTCTTTCCCTATTAGTAGGTAGGCTCCAGAAGCAAGGTGGTCAACAGCAATAAATTTGCTAAAGTCAGTTTCGAGGACTTTTGTTCCTTGCAAAGTGTAAATTTCAAATCGTTTTATTAGCGTTGAACTAAGTTCAATTGAGATCTTGTTTGACGCTGGATTTGGGAATATACTGATGCCAGTAATTGACATGTCATCCAAGCCTACATAGGCACCAGGTGTGTACTCATGCATGCTCATTTTTTTACCAGAATACCCTTTGCCAGTTCCAACGTATGCTTTCCCATATAGAACAAAGCTAATGCCGTTTTTACGGTTTGAGCCTCCATATGGAGCCTTAACTGACCATGAGTTATTCAATGGGTTGTACTCCCATAGGTCATCTAAAAGTCCACCATTGGCTCCCATACAAATGAAACCATAGTTTCCAATTCCGAAGCCGTGAGATGCGGATCTTTCGCTTCCAGGTAAATCTGCTTTTTCAGTCCACAAATCTTGAGCCGGCTTGTATTCCCATATATCGTTTCTATATAAGTCTTGGTCGGTACCAAGTCCAACATATGCGGAGCTATTTACAACAAAACTAGATAGTTGGTATCGAACGCCGCCAGGGAATGGTGGTTTAGATGTCCACGAATCACTTTGCGGATCATATTCCCACATCTCATCAGTATACCAATTTGGTCCACGCTTACCACAACAGATATAACCTTTATTCCCTAAGGAAAATCCCGTTGCGAAATAGATGGAAGTTGATGGATAGTTGGCACGTTGTGTCCAAGTATTAGTAGAAGGATCATATTCCCAAAAATCGGAAAGAGGAGAGCCAAAGTTTGCATCTACAGCATTCATTCCTACTCCAACATATCCTTTAGAGCCTATTGTAAATGCTGAAGCATTTCTTCTTGGAACACCTGGGAGGTCCGCAACCTGAGTCCAAGTGTCGGACAATGGTTCATATTCCCAGAAATCATTCAATACCATTTCGGCCGTGTCAACTCCCGTGCCTACATATCCTTTGTTTCCAACTGTAAAGGCAACTGCGCGTTCTCTTTTTAGTCCGGAGAAATCGGCCTTTTTAGTCCAATAGTTTTCAGTCTGGGCAACGAGTGTTCCGCTGAACAAAAAGAAAGTGAAAAGTGTAGTAATAATTCTCATAAGCTATTTGAAAATAAATGTATTATTATGTACTATAGAACCATTAACTTCTACGGTGTAGAAATAGGTTCCGCCAGTAAGTGAATTTCTTAAAAAGTTTATTGAACCTGAATCGGTCTTCAAAGAGTTAATTTTTTTTCCTTGGATATCAAAAATTGTAATTTCAAACGAAGATAAGTTCTCGGATTTAAACCTAATGGTCTCCACTGCAGGATTTGGATATGCGACAAACTGTTCAACATTAAAAAGTTCGTCAAAGTTTGCTGTAGCATCGAGTTCCCAAAAATCTCCAAAGTTTGTCCCATTGGTTCCTAAACCCAAGAAGCACTTATTCCCAATTGAGAATCCTGCAGCAAATCGTCTACTTGTTCCTGCAAATTCTTGTAATGAATCCCACGCATTTAAGTAAGGATCAAAGCCCCAAACTTCGGAGGTTACATTGCCTAAAGAACCACCGTAGCCAGTAATAATTATCCCTTTGCCATATTGCGTAAGTGCGACAGATCCTGAGGTTGCAATACCGGGGAATTGGGCCCGAGCAATCCATTGATCAATTGATGGCTTGTATTCCCAGAGCGAACTGCCTACTTTAACGTAACCTTTCTCGCTTATGGTGAATGTGCTTGACCAAGACCCTATTGAAAATGGAGCATTGTTTTTTTGGATCCAAGTATCATTAAGATAATTGTATTCGAATAAATTGTTTGAATTAACCGGAATGCAATACGCTTTTTCACCTACAACGAATGCATCTGAATTAGAGAATCCTGCCGGAGTTGAATTCATTAATATCCATTCATTCATAGCAGGATCATACTTGTAAAATGAAGAATTAACTTGACCTGATCCTACAAAACCAACATTTCCAATTCCAAAAGATATTACCCCATAATTACCGTTTGGATGATTTACTTTTTGAGTCCAGGCATTTGTTGCGGGATCATATTCCCACCAATCAGATAAAATAATGTTGGGGCCGGCGCCATTGTAATGGCCTAATCCCATATAGCCCTTTGTACCTATAGAAATAGCTGTCCCCCTATGTCTGCCAAGTGAAGGATAGTCCATACGCTGTTGCCAGTTATCAGCTAATACCGAAAATGTTCCAGCACATAAAAAAAGAAGTATGGTCAATTTTAAGTTCATTAATGAACAATTATTTTTCCTGTTTTAAGTACTAAGTCCTTATAAGTTAGATTATAGATGTAGGTGCCTTTACCAAATGTTGATGTTTCAATTTTCAAATGATCAGCTGTGAGATTTTCCGTTTGAAGTATTTGCCCAGTCATTGAAATAATTGACACTTCTATTTTCTCTAACGAAGTATTTTCAAGGCCATCGAATTCGAAGATTACAAAATCAGTTGTAGGATTAGGGAAGGTTGTTACCTGAATATTATCTAAGTTACGTTCAAGAACAGAAGCTAGTTGATCAAATTTCCAAAAATCTTTAAAGTTTGTACCATTAGTGCCGAGTCCAGCGTAAGCAACACTTCCCAAAGTGACACAGGACATATAACGTCTGGCATTTCCTGGGAAGTCTTCTAATTGTGTCCAAGTATTAGATGATGGAATATACTCCCACATATCGCCGAAATTATTTCCGCTCGAATAATCATCTCCTGTTAGTATGTAGCCCCTGCCATTTACGGCAAAACCTGTCGCCTCTTGTCTAGGTGTTGGTCCAACATCTGCCATTTGTTGCCACTGATCAGTTGATGCATCATATCTCCAAAAGTCATTGGTTGCTCCAAAGGCATTTCCCGTTCCAACATATCCATAGCCATTAAGTTCAAATCCTACAGAAGATATACGTCCACTAGTTGGCAATGAAGCTACTTGATTCCAAGTATCACTTCCAGGGTCATAACGATAAAAGTCTGAGGTGTTTGAACCGGTTCCAAGATAGCCAAATCCATCTAGAGTAAATCCAACACCTCCACGACGACCTGAGCCTGGGAAGTCTTGTAATTGTGTCCAATTATTTGTTACAGGATCAAAACTGTAAAAAGTTTTTACTAACGATGCGGATGGGTCTCTGCCTGTGCCAACGTAACCTAGTTCGCCGATAGTAAAAGCAGCAGCGTGATACATAGGACCACCTAGGTAGTTGGCTTTCTGGGTCCAAGCATTTGTAGAAGGGTCATATTGCCACCAATCCTCAAAAAGAATATTTGGACCAGCTCCATTAAAATGTCCAAGCCCAAAGTAAACACTATTACCAATGGCTAGCGAAGTCGTTCGGTGTCTAGCAAGGCCTCCGAAATCTGCTTTTTGCTCCCATTCGTAGCCAAAAGCAGTAATGCTAAAAACCGTAAATAAGATGATAATTAGTCCTCTCATTACCTTTTAATTATTTTTTTGACAATGTAGTTTTCTCCCACAATAAACTTAATATAGTATACTCCAGAAGAGAAGTCTTTTATAGATACGTTTGCAAAAGGCAATAGGTTGCCCGACATTATCAAAGAACCTGTGATATCTCGGATTTCGATAATTCCTTCTTGCTCATTGGTTAGACTGAATGAATGTGATGCTGGGTTCGGATAGATCTGAATGTTTTCCAACCCGATCGTTCCTATTTTGGAAAGATTATCATTGATGTTTAATATATAGTCACCAATTTCCGTTCCCCAACCTTCAACTATAACATAAATAACAGGGTAGTTCTCTGTATTCAAAAGAATTTCCGATTGAGGGCTGCACACTCCCGAATCATCGTTACCTGTGATGAATGTTCCATTCGGTTCAATAATTGACAAGAAAGTGTCAAAATTTGATCCGCATAATGAAACGTTAATCCATGGATTCACAGGATTTGTAGTGACTCTGTAATATACATCGGGGGATGAGTAGGTCGGATTTTGGTTCGTATAACAAACAGTGTTAGCATGATTGTCAGTGTATGGAAGCGTGGTAACATCGATTGCGTCAGCCATATCGTCACCACTAAAACCACTACAGTCGATTCCACCAATAATTATCACATTGAAGTCGGTTACTGAGCCCCAGGAAAAACTCGCACATGGATCTATGGGTATTGCTCCCCCTTCCTGTTGAATGATTCTCATTTTTGTAGCTCCCATCATTGCCGTTGGAGGGACAGTAAAATTAAACGTGCTCATAGCAGTAGGCGGTATCCCTGCCCAAGTTCCAATAGATTCAGATGCTTCGAAAACAAAATTTTGATTAAAGTCAATCCAAATTTCTCCTGCTCCATTATAGTTGCCACCACAAGTGCCGAATTGTACATCTATCGAATAATTATTCCCACTTCCCAAACTAACAGTTTCAGCAGTATATTCAACAACTCCTAGTGCTCCTGGACATCCAGAATAGTTAATACTACCCGAAGCTCCGATTATTGAGACAGATTCAATATTGGAATCAATAAGAGATGTTGGTCCGCCAGTAACACAATACTGTGAATTTGCATAAGTGCAAAGCCCAAGAATTGAGAAACAGAATAAAAGTGTTCGCATAAACAAGATTCGTAGTCGGTTAATATTTAATTAACATTGGCAAGATATAAAATTAACATGAAATGTTCCTCAACTCCAAACCATCAATAGGTGGAATTCCAAGAATTATCATGAAGCGTTAATAACTTTGTTCAAATTAGCTTTTCAATTTTGTCGATGATGAGGGATTTTCGATAATCTTTGTAATTATAGAATTAAAACAATTACTGATGGAGAACGAGAATCTAATTAAAGAACTTGAGGAGTTGAATTCACAACTAACTGGAAATATGTTCCAAGACATGGATATTAAAGACAAGATTCATAATCTTGAAATGAAACTTAAAGGTGTTAAACCTATGGATACACATATTGATTGTATCGGTTGCGGGTCTTAAAAATAATTTTCACAGCTCAGGGTCGCTATCCATAATTCGGATTTAGCGACTTTTTTTTGTCTCAATTTTTCTTGACTATTTAATTGGCTTGTAGAGTTTCTTCATGGCTTTGCTTTCTGCAAATTCACGTGCAATTTTACCATTTGAATCAGTCATGTTTGTATCACATCCCTTATTTATTAAATAGCTTACCAAACTAGTTTCATCTTTTATCGTGGCAATCATCAATAAGGTTTGATCGAATGTATTTATTGTTGAGTTAATGTCAAAATCTAATTTATTGAGAAGGAGCTCAACAAGGAGTGGGTTGCCTTCTTCAGCGGCGAAAACAGCTGCACGTTCGATTATTTTTTCCTGTATGATTAAGCCTTCAGCCTCTTTTAAAAGTGCAGCCAACTGTTCCTCATTCTTCTTTAGAATAGACGTGTTTATTTTTCGTTCCATTTCCATTGATGCCTTGAACAATTCGTTTTTGTTAGATTTGGTCATTGCACCTCTTTCTTTAAGAAAATCAATGATTTCTTTATTTCCTTCCCGTTCAGCATACTCCATTACATTTCGATCGAAATAGCCTATTGCATTTAAGTCTGAACCATTGTCAGCTAAGAATTTAACAAGAACAATATTCTGATCTTCAATTGCTTTGATAATGGGAGGTTCTGTGAAATAGCAATTTTGATTTACATCGATCCCTTTAGAGATGAGGTAATGAGCTAATTCCAAATCATTATCATTAATTGCTACACATAAATAAGTGTCATGACGACTATCGACCGCGTTGATATCAGCGCCATTGTCAATAATATACATGATGACTTCTGGATCGTCAAATCTAGGTCGGTTGCCATTTTTGTTCTTAACATTTACTGAGGCTCCAAGTCTAATCAATTCTTGAATTCGAGGTAAACTTTCACTCTCGATAGCATAAAACATTAAGGATTCTCCTGAGCTAACATCTTTAGCGTTGATGTCGGCCCCTTTATCGATAAACAACTTAATAAGTGTATAATTTCTGTTATTCGATGAGATGAGGTATTGAAACGCTGTGTAACCAAAATCATCCATGGGTTCAATATTAGCCCCATTTTCAAGTAAAAGAGTAACTACATCGTGATTATTGTTTTTGGCAGAATTAATAAGTAGCGTTGTTTTGTTTTTAGTTATTTGAGAAACATCAGCACCAGCATTTATTAAGAGATGGAACATGTCCAAACTATTGGACGTAGAATAAAAAAGTGCTGTTTCGCCTCGGTTATTCTCTTGGTTCAGAATTGCTCCTTTATCGATTAGATAATTGGCTATCGTTTTACTATTTGTTTGAACAGCTAACATTAGCGGTGTCTCTCCTAAATTGTTTCCTTTGTTTATTTTTAGGTTATGGTCTTCAATACAGAATCGAACCAATTCAGAATGTGCTTTTGCTGTAGCTATGTGTAACATCGTACTACCATCTGAATCAGTACAGTGGATATCTGCACCTTTTGATAATAAGTATTCAATTATTGTTTTGTCTCCATATTGAAAAGCGGGCTCCATAAATTTACCGTAGTCACTGTTTTCATCAATGAGCGATTTCAAAACTTCTTTTTGTGAATAAAAAAAACACTCATTAATTGCTTCAGACAATGGAACACCATGTTTAATGAGGTAATGGACCATTGCTTTATTTCCATTCTTCACGGCCATTTCTATTGGAGTCACATAGTACTTTCTGAAAAGACCTTTTTTTCTTTTTTGACTGATTTGAACCTTTGCTCCATTCTTTACCAGCATATGAACCATTGAAAGGTTGTCATTTTCCGCGGCGACAATGAGAGAGGGGCCAAAGGAAAATTCATGGTTAATTAGAACTCGTACCATTTCGGCATTGTTATTTGCTACGGCGAATTGCATGCCCCATTTACTCGTTACCCCTTCTAATAAGAGTGTTTTTACTATTTCAACTCGATCGGTCCGGATAGCTGTCTCTATAGGAGCAACTCCGTATCGGCCTTCTTTATTTACATCAGAACCATCGGCTATTAGCTGCTTTATTTTTGCAATGTTTCCTTCATTAATTGCGTGTTGAAGTGGTGTCAAATCATCCGTTCTGGAAATTTGACCAAATGAAAATGTTGTAGCAAAGAGCAAGGCCAAAACGAGAAAGAATCGAGATAGATAGGTAATATCCATATTGTATGATGTTCTGTTCACTGCATAAATGCGTACATCAAGATGTTGGCTCCCATTCTTAACGCTTGATCACGTTTTTCACCAGAGTCGTTGTGTACCTCTTGATTCTCCCAGCCATCGCTAAGGTCTGTTTCGTACGTATATAAACATACTAGACGACCATCAATAATTATTCCGAAAGCTTGAGGACGTTTTCCATCATGCTCATGAATCTTCGGAAGTCCATTGAAATCATATTTCTGGTGAAAAATATCATGCGTGTATGGGAGTTCAATTAACTCATTGTTTGGAAATACTTTTTTTAATTCTACACGAATGAATTCATCCATGCCATAGTTATCATCTATGTGAAGAAAACCGCCACCTAAAACGTAAGTACGAAGGTTTTCAGCTTCAGATGAAGAAAAGACCACATTACCATGACCAGTCATATGAATGAAAGGGTATAAGAATAGGTCAGGACTTCCTGCTTCAACGTAGGGCACCTCTTTAGAAATTGATGTCCCAAGATTTGAATTGCAGAATCTAATTAGGTTTGGAACGGCAGTTGGGTTTGCGTAATAATCTCCACCTCCGCTGTATTTTAAAACAGCTAATTGATAACTACCTTGTCCCCAGCTGGCAACGCTTACAGGAAATAAGAAAATCAAAGTATAGAGTAAGTTCTTCATTCGGTCATAAGTTTTGCTTGCATACATGCGTATAATGCAGCTGTTTCAGTTCGGAGTCGATTATTCCCTAGGGTAATCGTTTTATAACCAGCTTTTTTAGCTAGAGTAACTTCTTCCATAGAGAAATCACCCTCTGGGCCAATTAATATGGGACAATTGGTAGATTCGTACGAATTTTGAATCGAATTTTTCTTACCATCATAGCAGTGTGCAATTAGTCCGTTAGGATTGTCTTTTATGAATGATTTGAAATCGACCAATCCATTCAGTTTAGGTAAATATTGACGATGTGATTGCTTCATTGCGGAAATTGCCTTACGCTCTAATCTATCTAGTTTTAATTTTACTCTTTCCGAATTCACTGATTGTAGGAAGGTGATTTCTGTGATACCTATTTCCGTTGCTTTTTCTACAAACCACTCTATTCGCTCCATTTGTTTTGTTGGTCCCAGTGCAATATGAATTGAATAATTTGGTTTGGGCGTTTGGCTGTTCTCAATAATATTCACAGAGCAACGTTTTGGGTGAGGCTCTGAAATCTGGCAAACAAATCTATCTCCCTTACCATTTAATATAGCCAATTGATCGCCTTCAACCATTCTTAATACACGTACTACGTGTTTAGACTCTTCTTCGTTTAGAATATGAATCGGATGTTCTGCAGTGATATTTGGATCGTAGAACAGGCGCATTAGTGCATGAGTTGATAAACTAGTTCTTTCATAAGTTGTCCATGTGAAAAAGACGAATTGTTCACTCCCTTTGATTTTAAATCATACTCATGTAAAATTGCAATATTGGCCGCGATTTTTTTTGGATTATATATTTTTATTGAACTAAGTAGCTGTCCCGCAACGAAAGGAGGAACCCGAATCGCAGTAGCTACAGATTCACGTGATTTGTTTTGAAGAAAGTGAATTTTCATCAATTTAGAGAAGTGATTGAATAAGTTCGATATAACGACTATAATCGAAGTAGCTTTGGGATTGTGATCAAAATAATCGACAATTTTATTCGCTTTTGAAACATCCCTGATACTTATAGCATTGATTAATTCAAAGACATTATAATCTTTTGAGATGCCAATATTTTCTTCAATATGAATTTCATTGATAGTCGTACCTTTTTCAACTAGTATTTGAAGCTTATCGAGCTCGTTTACAATTTTACTCAAGTCATTCCCGAGGAATTCTGCGATAAGCATACTTGCTTTCGGAGTCACAGAATAGCCTGATGATCCAACGAAAGAATTAATCCAATCTGTCAGCTTGTATTCGGGAACTTTGTCCGATTTATAAACCAATCCATTTTTCGCACAAGCCTTAATAGACTTTTTTCGTGTGTCATATTTCTTGTATTTATAATTAATGACAAAAATCGTTTGCTCTGAAGGAGCTTCAAAATAGGGTGTTAGGTCTTCGAGAGCTTTAAAATCTTGAGCTTCCTTTAATACAACCAATCTCCGCTCGGCCATCATAGGATATCCTTTTGCCTCGGAGATAATGCTTAAGGCATCTGAATCTTTACCGTATAATATCGTTTGATTAAAATCTCTTTCATGATCTTCAAGTGCATTTTCAATAATAGCATGAGTAATTTCATCAATGAAATATGCCTCCTCACCGTGCAAGAAGTAGATTTTCTCAAACTTCTTTGCTTTTATATCTTGAATGATCAGTTTGTGGTCCATTACTATCTGTGCTTTGTCCAGATTTGAATTAGCTCAACTAAGGTTGCTACTCCTTTTTCCATATCCTGTATACTCACATATTCATGCTTCGAATGAATTCCCATTTCTCCTGTGAAGATGTTTGGACAAGGCATTCCCATAAATGAAAGTCTCGAACCGTCAGTACCTCCCCGAATGATTGTTGGAAGTGGCTTTATTCCCGCTTGCTCCATAGCTTGAATTGCGTAATCAGTTACAAAAGGAACCTCCTGAATAACTTCCTTCATGTTCCTGTACTGTTCTTTGACTTCAAATTTGTAATCCAATTCTGGATACTTTGATAAAGTATCTTTTAATAATGTTTCAAGGCGCTCCTCGTATTCAGCGAGTTTTGCGGTAATATGATCTCTAATAATAAATGAAACACTTGCTTCCTCCATTCCTCCTGAAATTGAATGCGGATGAACAAACCCTTCACGATGTTCTGTTGATTCTGGGTTCCATTCATTTTTTGGAAGTGAAGCTACAAAGTCTGCAATAACCTTAAGTGCATTCACCATTTTCCCTTTTGCGTAACCAGGATGTGCGCTTATTCCATTCACTGTAACTGTCACGCTATCAGCTGAGAAACTCTCATCTTCTAGCGATCCAAGAACTCCACCATCAAGAGTATAACCAAAGTCAGCATTCAACTTGTCCATATCTAGATGATCAACACCACGGCCGACTTCTTCATCTGGCGTGAAGAGTATTCGTATTGTAGGGTGCTTGATTTCAGGGTTGTTCATTAAATGATGGACTAGATCCACAATGATGGCAATACCAGCTTTGTCATCAGCGCCTAGTAATGTGAGTCCACTTGCGGTTATAAGATCATCTCCAATTTTGTCTTTTAAGTAAGGATGTTTGTCTGTTGTAATTATTTGTGAATTATCATCAGGCAGAGTAATTGGGCGTCCATCATATTTTCGATGAACAATCGGCTTCACATTTGTTCCACTGCAATCAGGAGCCGTATCCATGTGTGAGCAAAAGCAAATAGTTGGTAAGCCTTCAATTCCAGAATTGTTTGGAATCGTTCCGAAAACATATCCCCATTCATCCATTTCCGCATCGCTAACACCTAATCCTTTCAACTCGTCAACAAGAACTTTTCCAAGATTTTTTTGAATTTCCGAAGAAGGGAAAGTTGTAGAATTTGGATCTGCTGTTGTATCTATTTTGGCGTATTTAATAAACCGACTTTCTACTGTCGAAGTATAATTATTCATAGTAACTTTCTTTAAACTCAAATGTAATCATTTCATACAAAAAAGGCTCCCATCGGTTGATGGAAGCCTTAAGTTCTAAATTTAACGAAATCGTTTTAGAATATCTCTGAAGCAGAAAAGTGAAATTCACTTTCGATTTGAGCGTTTTCGTCTGAATCGGAACCATGAACAGCATTCCGTCCTTTAGATTCAGCATATTTTGCACGAATAGTTCCGTCAGCTGCTTCAGCAGGATCAGTTGCACCGATCAATGCTCTGAAATCAGCTACTGCATTTTCTTTCTCTAAAATGGCAGCAACGATAGGTCCAGAAGTCATATATTCTACTAATTCCCCATAAAATGGGCGTTCTGCGTGTACAGCATAAAATTCTTTAGCTTGATCTTCAGATAAACGTGTGTATTTCATCGCTTTGACTGTGAATCCAGCATCAGTAATCATTTGAAGGATGTTTCCCATGTTCCCGTTCTCAACTGAATCGGGCTTCAACATTGTAAAAGTTCTGTTTGTTGCCATTTGTTCTTTTTTGACTAAATTTTTGCGCAAAGATAGACAATTGATTGAATACGATTATTAGTCTATATGTTAACTTTTCCAGAAAAAAATAGTTAGGTTTGTCTAACACCTTTAATTTGATCGGTAAAATGGAACCCTCAGTTGGTTGGTATGATAGCCTTATAGAATATTTAGGGTCGATTGATCCAGTAGTTGCTGCTTTGTATGCAACAATATTTACATGGTTCTTAACGGCTGCCGGAGCGGCATTAGTGTTCTTTTTTAAGAAACTACATAGAGGAGTACTAGATGCAATGTTAGGATTTACTGGTGGAGTGATGGTAGCAGCTAGTTTTTGGTCGCTATTGAACCCCGCCATCGAGATGTCCGAAACTACCTATCCTTCAATGCCATGGATGCCTGCTGCAGTGGGTTTTTTACTTGGAGCTTTATTCCTTTTCGGACTTGATAAATTGATGCCACATCTTCATATCAACTTCAAGGAGGACGAAAAAGAAGGAGTCAAAACACAATGGCATAAAACAACCTTGTTAGTTCTCGCTATTACTTTACATAATATTCCTGAAGGTCTTGCTGTGGGAGTTTTGTTTGGCGCAGCCAGCCTGGGAATGGATGGTGCGACAATTGCCGGAGCTGTTGCCTTGGCGATAGGAATCGGAATTCAGAATTTCCCAGAAGGATTTGCCGTTGCGATGCCATTAAGAAGACAAGGAGTCAGTAGGTGGAAGAGCTTTTGGTATGGACAATTATCTGCGATTGTTGAACCCATTTTTGGGGTGCTCGGTGCACTTGCTGTAATATACATGCAACCCATTCTGCCATTTGCACTAGCGTTCGCTGCGGGAGCAATGATTTATGTAGTTGTCGAAGAGGTTATTCCTGAGACCCAGCGTGATAAATATACGGATGTTGCTGTGCTTGGCTTTATTGGTGGGTTTTTAATAATGATGATTCTTGATGTGTCATTGGGCTAGGTCACTAATTGAAAAAAAAATTAACATATTTTTAGAATAAATTGTGTCGCAGTAGGTTATATTTTTATAAATTTGTATCACTGAACAATGGGGGTAGTTTACCATTGTTTGAGTTTTATAGTTTTAGCATGGTTTAGCTAAAAGAGGAACAAGTTCAAAAAATTTGTTCCTCTTTTTGTTTTTGGACATTTCATCGTACATTTAGCGCAAATTAAATTGCACGCATGAAAAGACTATATTCGTTTGTCGCATTAATCTCTTTTTTTTCATTTAATAGTTACTCGCAAACGCAAGGGATTGCTTATACAGCAGTAGGTAAAGGTGTTGCGACAACATTTCTAACTGACTACCATTGCTTAGGTGTTAATACATCTTGTTTGGGGTTCGGTACGGGGTATGAAGGAAAGCGATTTACTACAGGAATGACTGAGTTTAGTTTAGGTATTTATTCTGATGCTTTGAATAAGGAGAAATTAAGTAAACTCTACAAAACAATTCGGACAGATGTTTTTGGTAGCGGGAGTACCGACAATATAGATTGGCAAGCGCAAGCTGACGCCGCTGGGGATTATCTTGATGCAGGAATAATGATCGATGCACAGTATAACTGGCTGGGGTTTTCATTTCAATCAGAACGTTTTGGAGGCGTCGCATTTAACGTTCAAGAACACTATAATTGGTATTCAAAATTAAGTAAGGAAACGACAGATTTAGTTTTTAGAGGGAAATTTTCTGATTACTTTGATGAGTTGACAGTTGTATTCGGTTCGGATACTACAATTATTCCTAACGGTGATAATATTTCTGCGGATACATTAAATGCTGTGGTAGCTGGAACAATAGGCGTTCCATTAAGCTTAAGTGATATCACCAACGGGTCTGAGATTCACTTTGCCTGGAATAGATATTATAATTTAGGATACGGACGGAAGCTGTTTGGGGATTCTACTTTTTCCATTTATGCAGGAATTGGAGGGCGCTTCATTCAATCAACTGCAATGTTTAATATGACTTCAGATGAGGATGGATTGAGGTTTTATTCTTCTGTTTCTCCAAGTTTCAATATTGATTATGGTGCAATTGCAAATACGAATCCTTCAAACTATACTAAATCAGGAGGAATTCCGGCGTCAGTTGGCAATGGATATGGTCTTGATTTCTCAGTAACAGCACAAATTGCAAAGTTCTTCAAAATCGGATTGGCGGTTAATAATGTTGGGTCCGTCACTTATAAGAGAAATGTCTATCGCGTAAAAGACTCATTAGTGGGCAGCATGCGATTGGATGGGTTGGCGAATTATAACATTACGAATTCATTGGACCAATTTTTAGAAGAGGGCGGGCTATTGACACTTGAAGGGCAGGAGAGTATTAAAATAAATAATGCTGCCAACATTCGTTTAGGGTGTAGTATTGATTTTGGTAGAATTGCCACAATAGGAATTGATGTTGTTGCTCCTTTTAACCGAGAAAACCCCGGAGGAATCAATAATGCGGTTTATTCTATTGGTGGTGAAGTTCGTCCAGCTAAATGGATACAGATTAGTGCTGGTTATTACGGTGGTGGAATTTATAAACATAACATACCTGTTGGAGTCAATTTTGTTCTTGGTAAAGGTACTTATGAGGTAGGGATTGCTTCTCGTGATGCGCTATCGTTCTTCCTTAAAGACGCAAATAGTGTTTCTACAGCATTTGGTGTTGCTCGATTTAGATTCTAAATTTGCTTTAGGATTGCTTTTAATTCTGAGAGCATCATTGCCGTTGCTCCCCAGACTACATGCCCATTGATATCGTAATAGGGAATGTTTTTCCTAATGAAACCTTGTTTTATCCGAATATTGGTAGTTTTCAATGTTTGTTCCTCTATCAACTTGAATACATCGAAAGAAATAATTGATTTTACTTCTCTCGAATCTGGCTTTAAACGGGGAAGTTCGTCTACAAAAAACACGTACGGTTGAACGAGAAAATTACTTACTGGAATGTAAACATTCGTGAGTTCTCCTATTCGGACTCCAGTGCCTATCGGTAAATCAACTTCTTCATAGCATTCACGTCTAGCGGTTTGTTCTAAACTAGCATCGGCATCATCCATTTTTCCTCCTGGGAAACTTATTTGGTTACTGTGTGTCCCATCATAGTGAGGTCGTTGAATTAGTACAGAGTGGATTGAAGATTCAGTTGGATATAGGATTACGCCAACCGCAGACTGACGGATTTTATCAGCTTGCTTCAATGATTGACTGGTAAAAAGACGGTTGGCCGGCATGACTTCCGTATGTGCTTTTTCACCCGGAACGCCGTCACGAACAATTTTTTTAAATGAATCAATGAATAATTTTGAATTCATTACCCTTCGACAGATGATAGAATGTTAATGAAATCATCGTAGAGGTATCCCATATTCTTTCGTTTCCCAATCAATTGAAAAACAAAGTATCGTTGCCCAATGTCAAGTGTCGCAGTGAAGTATGATGATCCATCGTCGTAGGAGTATGTGCTACCATGGATTACTTGGATGTAGCCAGGGACTCCCACAGATTTCGGAACTTCTTTTTTTACAGAAGTTGCATTCTCATAAAGTGATTCTTGACGCTTTAAAATGTAATTGTCGTGTATGGCATCAAGTTTGTCAATTTCATCATTAAAAGTGTATTGGATTAGCTCAGCTTCAGATTTAGAAAACATTTCAACACTAAAATTCAAGTCCAATTCGTGAATAGCCTTCGTGTCAGCATTATCAGTTAAAACGTAATCGTCGTCGTAGTCGTAATCGAACATTTCTGATAGCAGATAAGTAATTCCTTCGTAGTACTCTCGTTCTAAATCCGGAAAATTCATATCATTATTTTGAAGTTTTTTCAACTGAGATTCAGACCTCTTAGATGGGCAAGCCGTGCATAGAATTAGAACTGCAATAAATGATATACTTAAATAAATCTTCACTTCTACGAATATAGTGTTTGTTCTTTAAAAGGTGGAATCAAAAGTTCACTATATTTAACCCTTCAAGAAAACAATTTAGAAGTGATATTAGCAATTAATTGGGATGTTAGCTCGGAGCTAATTGATGGTTGGAAGACACCAAATTTGTACGGTTTACTATTTGTTACTGGACTCATTATAGGGTATTTCGTCGTTCAAAGAATGTTTAAGAAAGAAGGGATTCCGGAGGCTCAACTGGATAAATTGGTTTTATATATGGTAATAGCTACCGTAGTAGGAGCTCGTCTTGGGCACGTTCTGTTCTATGGACCCTATTTCGATGTGTACAATGAAGTAGGAATGCGGATTGAAGAAGGATATTTTTCTCATCCATTGAATATTTTGAAAATATGGGAAGGTGGTTTGGCTAGCCATGGGGGTGCGCTAGCTATTCTCATAGCGTTGTTTATTTATACAAAGAAGGTATCTAAGAAACCCATGATGTGGATCCTAGACCGCATAGTAGCTCCAATTGCTATTGCTGCGAGTTTTATACGTCTTGGTAATCTGGTTAATCACGAGATCGTTGGTGATGTAACCACTGTTCCTTGGGGCTTCCGTTTTATGCATCACGATTGTATGCCTTGGGAACAATGTGATTGGGCAGATATCCCAGTAAGACACCCGGCGCAGCTTTATGAAGCGTTGAGCTACATTTTCATATTTGGGATTCTGTTGTATTTGTATTGGAAACGAGATGCTTGGAAGAAACCAGGGATGATGTTTGGAACCTTTTTAATTTTATTGTTTGGTGCACGGTTCTTTATTGAATTTGTTAAAGTAGGGCAGACGGCACGAGATGCAGTTTTACCAATTAATACTGGGCAAATATTAAGTATTCCTTTTGTGCTGGCGGGCGCCTATATTCTCTGGCGATCTCTTAAGAAGTCAGAAGAGCCAATCTCAAATTCAGATGGAGGCCAGTGAATTGCCATTTAGATATAATTCAAATGATTTAAGATTAAATCCATTAATCACTGAATAAGCTCCGATTAATCGTTAATTTAGACCGAAGCTAATATGTTGAGATTGTAGAGCTCTTTATTTGAGTATATTAAGAGAAACACAACTATAAAAATAGCACACTATGGGAGAATGGTTTGGAAGCTTAGAGTTTTTTGAAAAAATATATTGGTTGATTGCAATTCCTGCATCACTTGTATTCGTCTTTATCTTAATCAGCACATTTGTGGGTGGCGATGTTGATGGAGGAGATATGGAAGCTGATGGTAATGAAACAGGAGAGATTGGTTTCCAGTTTTTCACGTTTAAGAATATGGTCGGTTTTTTCACCATTTTCGCATGGATTGGTCTAGCTTGCATTAATTCAGGCTTTAGCAATTCGATGTCCATCATCATCTCGTTTATCTGCGGTTTACTAATGATGGTGGCAATGGCTACGCTTTTCTACTTCTTAACGAAGTTGGTAGAAGATGGAACCATGCATTTGTCAAATGCAATTGGTAGAACAGGACAGGTATATCTCCCAATAAAGGCGGCTAAGGGTGGCTTTGGGAAAGTTCAAATTAATATCCAAGGATCTATACATGAAATAAAAGCTATGACAAATGTTGATGAGGACTTAGTCGTTGGAACAATTGTTCAAGTTGAAAAAGTAATAGACGGAAATATCATAGCGTTGTTTATTTATACAAAGAAGGTATCTAAGAAACCCATGAT
>NODE-189-length-22126-cov-6.0608_pt1 | contig 22126 bp, 21 predicted proteins | sample MGYA00139097_ERZ477577 | MGnify/ENA metagenome assembly ERZ477577
GAAGATCATTATCAAGCAGTCCAATACTTTGTGTCCAAAGAACGGCCGAAGGTATTTGCTTTACAAGATTATTAATTAAAACATCTTTTTTTGTTCCCACAGGGTATAATTTGGCATCTACATTGGCAATATAGGGAAGTTTGGTAGAAGAAATCTCTGCCTTTTCAAGAGCATCTTTCATTTTCTCGGCCGCTGGATTCATAAGAGAGCAATGAAAGGGAGCTGATACGGGCAGTTCAATACTTTTAAAACGAATGTCGGCATGTTTTTCTTTAAGCAGAAGAACTAACTCATCACAACCCATAGCATCACCAGAGACAACAATTTGCTGCATAGAGTTGAAATTTGCACACATTACTTGATGCCCTGCTCCTTGAGCACTCACCTCTTTTGCTCCTGCTATTAAAAGATCAGCGTCCATTCCTAAAATGGCCACCATCTTTCCTACGCCCACGGGAACGGCCTCTTGCATAAGAGAACCACGCAATCGAACAAGTTTGAGCGCCTCTTCAAAAGAGAGGGCCTCGGCGGCCACAAGGGCCATATACTCACCAACAGAATGTCCTAAAACGACTTCTGTGGAAAAAGAATGTCCTAAATTTTCTTTAAGATAAGAATAAAGAGCATAAGAATGTGCTAATAGGGCGGGTTGAGTATGACTGGTGAGTTTTAACTCTTCATTAGGCCCTTCAAAGCAAATCCTTGAAAGAGAAAAGCCAAGAACCTCATCAGCGCGAGCAAAAATATCTCTCACTAAAGAGCTCTCGGCCGCCAATTTTTGTCCCATTCCTACGTATTGAGAGCCTTGACCTGGAAACAAAAGCGCTACTTTTTTCATAGATATTTACTCCAAAACTGTTAGATGAAATTCCTATTCTTTAATAGCGAAATAAAGTTGCCCCAGCGGATAATCCTGCTCCGAAGGCCACCAAGAGGACAATGTCGCCTCTTTTAATTTTTTGATTTTCCACTGCTTCATGGATATTAATAATAAATTTTGAAAGATCTAGATCAAGTCTTTTGGCGGCCGCCTCAATAATCCGTGCATTGGCCTGATGAGGAACAATCCAAGTGACATCGTTAAGGGTTAAATCGGCCTTTTTCAAAACCTTCAAAACAGAATCTTCCAAGGCCTTTACAGCAAACTTGAAGACTTCTTTGCCCTTCATGCGCATAAAGCGATCGGGATGATCTACGTTTTCTGCTGTTATGGGATGGGCCGATGCTCCTAAAAGATGGCAAAAGGCCTCTTTTCCTGATCCATCTCCCATGAGGGTATGGGCCAATAAGCGAGAACCCGTCAGAGATTCATCTTCTGTTGCAGAAATAACAGCAGCTCCTGAGCCATCACCAAAGAGAACGCACATGGTACGGTCTGTCCAATCAATTTGATTTGTCATGACTTCTGAACCCACCACCAAAATATTTTTGGCCATGCGTGTCTGAATCAGACCTTCTGCTAGGGTTAGACCATAGACAAATCCGGTACATGCAGCGGCGATATCGATGGCCGGGCACTGGTTGGTGATGCCAAGTTTTTGTTGGAGAAGAGAAGCTGAATTGGGGAGTTTATAATCACCAGAGGTGCTGGCAAAAATAATAAAATCAATGTCATCAACTTTTAAATTGGCATTTTTTATGGCCATTAAAGAAGATTTTGAGGCCATTTCAGAGGGTGTCTCACCGTTTTTCCAATCAGCAAGACGCCTCTCTTTAATTCCAGTTCTTTCAAAGATCCATTCATCCGAAGTATCAACGATCTTCTCTAAATCTTTATTAGTGACAACTTTTTTGGGGACAAAAAGACCTGTACCTGAAATCTTGCAAGAGAGGGCCATAAGATAACCTAATTTTTAGAGAGGTTTTTAATTACTCGTGATCGTGGTTGTGATCATGATCGTGGTCATGACTCTCTTCCTTCACTTTCATTTTTACCACTTCTTGACCCTTGTAGGTTCCACAAGAAGGACATACACAATGGGGAAGCACGTGCTCGCCACAGTTTGAGCAGCCTGAAGTAAATTTGCGGTAAAGCTTATGATGTTGGCCTGCGCGTCGTAAACCTTTTCTCGAAACGCTGGTTCTCTTTTTAGGGGTTGGCATAATTTTTCTCCGTTAACCGTATTTTAATCTGTCTATAATAAGCGCTGGCCAAAATAAATCAAAAAACGTCGCTTATCAAGGTGATATTCACTAACAATGTGAGCAAGAAGCTTTATTGAGGTCTTCTCCACAATCTTGACAGAGCCCTTTACACTCTTCATGGTGTAAAACAAAGTCAGGACGATGGAAACTAATAAGTTCCTCAAAAAGCTCTTTTAGCGAAATTTTCTTTTTTTGAAAATAGAAAAGCTCATACTCTTCCTCCCCGAAAACAAAACTTATTTGATCTTCTAAGAGAGAAGATTTTTCAAATTTCTCGTCTAAAAAGGCCAACTGAAGGGGAATGGAGAGATCCTGCCAAACTGGTGTTAGGCAGCGTATACAACCTTCAGGGTAGTGAAAACAAAGTTCGCCCTTTACGAGCAGATGACTCTCCCACTCAGAAGAAAATTTTTTTTCGGCCATGCCCTTAAAGGAAAAAATAGTTTTTTCCTCCACCAGTTTCTCTTCTTCAGGAGAATCGATATTTAATAAGTCAAAATCGATAAATTTTTTTGCCCAAGGCCCCCACTCCTTGGCATCCTCACTGATGACAATCTCTGTGGGTACATTTAAAGCAAGACGGTCAAGTAAAAAAAATTCGGTCTCTAAAGCGAGGCCCTTTTGCAGCTGTTGCATTGCTCTTTCATTCCCAGTTAAAATCTAATTAAAATTTGTCGATATACCACATTTGTAAGATTCTGTCTGCTAAGAAAAATCTTATTAGGCCCAAAACGGAGGAATGATGAAACTCAACATAGCTCTACTTACTGATAACTATCAAGAATTAAAGGAGTTATCCTCATTTTTTCGCCAGCATCAATTAATGATTGAGGCCTACAATGAACTTAGCGAGATACCTTTAAGTGACCTTAAAGAAAGGACAATCCTCATTGCTAGTGAAAAAAAATGGCTCCAATACCCTGTTTTGGCGGAACTTCAGCAAACAACTTTTTATATTTCAGAAAATAAAACCACTAATATGACTCTTCCTTTAGAGTTTTCACCTTTTTATCTGCAAAACAAGGTCGCCTCTTATAAGCAAATCCTCCACGAAAGAAAACGCTATTTAAGGCTAAAGGAAGAACGCTATCAGTATGAAGAGAGGATTGCTCTTCACCGAGAAAGAATTCAAACGTTAGAAGAAAAAAACAAGATATTTGAACTTAGTGAAAAATTAAAAAATAATTTTTTTGATCTACATGAACAAATAACTTCTCTTAAGATTATTCCTGAGATTACTCCATTCACGCAATCAACTCTTAATCACTTTGAAATTAAGGCCGACCTTGTTATTTATGAGTGGGACGACACTAATCAATTTTATCATCTAAAAAAAACCAACAATCAAAACATTGAAGATTTTTTAAAATATGAAGAATTTCCTCTTGTCAGTTCAAAGTTAGAACTTATCACTCAAAAGAGGGCCTTCGCCAACAACATTAATGAAAAACTAATTAATCAGTTTGGTCATCATCTAAACTTTTTAGAAATAACAGGACCTTATAATTTTCCAGCTCTTTTGTGTTTTTTTATTAGTACAAAAGATTCTTTGCTACACAAAGAAAATTTTATTAATGATTTTGAAATTCTTCTCAATTTTTACTACACGCGCTACCTTTTTGATAAAAGCAAAGATTCTCGAAAACAAGATGAGCGAGAGGTCCATCTTTGGGATTCTATCTCTTTCATCGACTCTTACTTAAAAAAAGAAAATGGCCTGCAAGATAAAAAAGTAGGTCTTCTTATTGACTTTGATAATCTCTTCCAAGGATATGCCGCGAGCTCATCAACAGTTCGCTGGAATATCCTCAAAGAAGAACTCATCGATCTTATTTTGCAGCATCTCCCTGAAAAGACAAAAATGACAACTCTTAATTATTTTCAATGGCTTATTTTTATTGATGAAAAAGATTTATCTTCTTCGTTGCAATCTATTAAAAAAATTCTCTATCAATACCCTTACTGGGATTACTTTGAAGGAAAGAAAGAGGCAACTTCTTATAATCTAACACCTAAGATATACGCGTTTTCTCTAGAAAAAATGAATAACACGCATCATATAATAGAAAAAATCATGAATAGATCTATAACCTACAAACAAAATATCAACAAAATCATTGATGTTCCTCTTAATGAAAAAGAAATGAGGATATAATTCATGGCCAATGATAATTTTTTTCTTGTCCGCACTAAAAGTAATCATTTACTAGGCCCTATTAATCGAAGCAAAATCAATGAACTGTTAAGGAATAAATTGCTCCGGGAAGATGATGAAATTTGTTATAAAAATAGTTTTTGGTTTTTTGTTAAAGAGAAAGACCTTTTTAATGATTTTATTATTGAAAAGATAGATCCTCCTTCTGATTATCTCGATTATTTAAAAATGAAGGAATCTCAAAAAACGGCCCAAGAAAACAATTACCACATTGAAAATGAAGGCATAGAGGAAGTCACAAAAGAAATATCTATTCCTCAAAGTATTCAAGAAAATACAAAAAAAAGCTCTTCTTCCTTTAATTTCAAAGAAAAAATATCTTTTTTCCTCCAAAAAAATCTCAACATTATCTTGGCCATCTTTATCCTATTGGCCACATATCTCCTTTATTTTAACTTGTCGGCCATTAAGAAAATTTTTTCTAATATCGAGCTCTCTTCTTTTCTTCATCAAATTCCCTTATCCCTGGCCTATGCTCAAGATGGTATCAGCGAGCAAGATAACGACAAAATAGTTTTAAAACTTCCAACTTTAAATATTGAAAAAGGATCTCTTTTTTTAACCTATGACCTCAATGAAGGGATTAAAATTAAAAGCAAAATAAAAGAAGAGATAATAGATGAAAATAATTGCTTCCAAATTCAGAAGGCCAATGATCTTATTTTATATGCCTACTCTTCGGAAAAAAATTTTCCTCTTTGCTCTAACAACCATCCTCAACAAGATATCATTACCTCTTTTATTGAAAGGCCTGAAAATATCATTCAAACAGAGGTAAATTCCGTGTCAAAAAAAGGGGATTATTTTTACTTTTACAAAAAGGCCATTTTGGCCGCACAAAAGAAAAAGAAAGGACTCGTTAATTATTTTTTTATGGAGTTTGCGTCACAAGACCCCATAAAACTTTTTTTTAATCCTCTTCTTAGCAATGACCAATTAAAGTTTATCAAAAGTAAAAAAAACAATCGATTACTTGAAAAGTATTTAGGAAAAGAAGAAAGTAACATTTGGACCATTTGGAAAAGTATTTTTCATCTTGAAGAGACTCCTTCATCTTCAATTGCTATCTCAGAGACGAGTAAAAAAAACATTGCTTATCTTTGGTCACTTTATCTTAGACAAAACAACAAGAAGAATGACTTGCTTAGCTTTGTTGACTCTATTGAAAAAATAAAAAAAAGCAAACAGTACTGGCCAGGTCTTATTTCTTTTTACCTCTCCTTCAGCGAAGAAGATAAAAAGCTTTATAAGAAAAACAGCAAAAACCCTTACTTCCTCTATATCCTTAATACTGCTTTGGAAAAAAAAGACCTCAACAACTTTATGAGACCACAAAGAGAAATTGCCTCTCTAAAAGAAGAAAAAGAATATTTCCAAAAACAAGAAGTTCTCTGGTATCAAAAAATGATTAAGGAGAATAAAATAACCCCCACTTCTCTCTACCGTCTTATGGCCCTTGATCAACTCAACTGGGATATTTTTTAACGATATAAAAATGACAAAATTTTTTAACTACCATCAACCTTCTTTTTATCACTTTTCTCAGGCATCCATCCATCTCGCCAATCAGGCAGTTTCTTTATCTTCCCATAAAAAGGAAATATCCTTAATGGATCTCTGCGCAGGAAGCGGCGTCGTTGGCCTGGAGTATTTCTTAAATCATCCTCATATGAATCAAATCAAAAGGGTAGCATTTTGTGACGTTCAAGAAGAATGCTGTGAAGTCATAAAGAAAAATATAGACAACTTAGAAATGTTATCTCCTCTCTTTAGGGCAGTAGAAAAAAATATTTATCCACTCCCTATGAGTCAATTAAAAACTGATCCTTCTCTCCAAGAGCAGTTTAATATTCTTGTCTGCAACCCTCCTTTTTACCATAGAGAAAAAGGAAAAAATCCTCTTAATAAAAATCGTGCTATTTCCCATTTTTATTATTATGATTCTAGGGATGAGCTCTATCGTGTTATTTACCACCTCCTTCAACAACAAGGAGAGGCCTTCATCTTGGGGCGAACACCCGTGCAAAAAAATGAAATCCCCAAGGGGTTCAAAATCATTAATGAAATTAAAATAGACTCCCAAACAATGATGACTCAACTCTATAAAGGACAGTGAGATGGCCGATCTTTCAGATACAGAAGAAAGCAGTATTAGTGGTTTTATAAAAGATCTTTTCAAACTAGAAAATGATATCGATGAAGAAAAAGGCATTGAGAATATTATTCAATCTGTCTATTTTCGTGGGGCCAACTTATGGACACTAGTCTGCGCCATTTTTATTGCCTCTATTGGCCTCAATATTAATTCAAATCCTGTGGTCATTGGTGCCATGCTTATCTCACCTTTAATGGGTCCTATTATTGGGTCTGGTTTGGCCTTAGGAGTAAATGATCAGGAGTTTCTCAAAAGAAGTCTGCGCAATTTGGCCCTCGCTGTTCTTGTGGCCCTTTTAACATCAACACTCTATTTTCTTATTACCCCCATTCATGAGGCCCAATCAGAACTTTTGGCCCGTACCCGCCCCACTATTTTTGATGTTCTTATTGCTATTTTTGGAGGCGTGGCCGGAATTATTGCTCTCATGAGACGAGAAAGTACCAATGCTCTTCCTGGTGTGGCCATTTCCACGGCCTTAATGCCTCCTTTGTGTACAGCAGGCTTTGGTCTCGCCACGAATAGTTTTCATTACTTTTTTGGTGCTTTTTATCTTTTTTCCATCAACTGTATTTTTATTTTTCTCTCTACTTTTGCTGTTGTCCGTTATCTTGGCCTACAAAAAATAAAAAACATGGCAGAGAAAAAAGAAAAGAGGATTAATTTTTTCATTGCTCTCACTGCCCTAGTTACAACAATCCCTGCCGGCTATACCGCTTATGATTTAGTCCAAGAAGGACTGTTTAAAAAAGAGGCAAATTCTTTTATTGAAAAAAATTTCAATCTTACAGAACACCAGATTATTAATACAAAAATTACTTATGGAAACAAACCAGTCATTGAGATAACGATGCTGGGAGATCCTATCGAGGGAGAACATCTCGCTAAGCTTGAAGATAAAATTAAAGAAATGAGGTTTAGCAATACAAACCTAGTACTCCATGGACCAAAACAAAATACAATTGCCTTAAAAAAACAATTTGCTGAATATAACCATGATTTAAAAACAGAAATCTTAAAAGAGCTTGTCACAAAAAATGAAGAAGTTATCAATAATAAAGAAAGAGAAATTGTCCATCTCAAAACAGAAATTGAAAATTATAAAGAAAGTGATGCTATTGGTTTCACGCAAGAAGAAGGACCAAAAATCCTTCAAGAACTCAATCTTTATCATCCTGAAATTAAATCTCTCATTTTAGGTGGTGGATTTAGCAGTGAAGAGATAGGGAAAAAACAGGCCGTTATTATTGTTTTTTTAAAAAAGACCTTAAGAAAAAAAGAGAGAGAAAAAGTAACTTCTTTTCTTAAACAACGTTTAAATAAAGAAGATCTAATGGTTATTTTTGAAGATTAATTTTTCTTCTAGCAAATAAATAAAATCCCATCGATATTTATCTTGATGTTTCATGAAAATATCGATGTGATTTCCCTCTTCAATAGGCCACATGATTTTTTCAGCTGGATAAAAATGAAATAACTTCTCTCCTAAATGATAAGGGACAATCTCATCTTCTCTTCCATGAGAAACCAATAAAAAAGGCAAGTTTTCCTTTGAAATAAAATTCTTTTTTTGAGGAGACTCCTCATCAGAGATGAGAATTTTATAGAAAGGAAAAAGAGGCCACAAAAGAAAAGTTTCTTTTATTTTTTCCTTCGTCATCTCTTTGTAGGAAAGAAAGCTTGAGTCAATAAAAATAAGGTCTACAGCTTTGATCATTTTTTCTCGCTCAATTGCTTTGAGGAGAAGAGTACCTCCTAGGCTTTGCCCAAAGACGACAAGATTCTCATAACTCTTTTCCTTTTTTTCTTTAATGGCCCAAGACAAAATGTCGCTCATATCTCGTCCAATATTTTCATGATGAACAGATCCTTCTGATTGCCCAAATCCTCTTGGATCAATTATAAGGACATCGATACCAAAGGGGATTATCCAGGCCACATTCCAAAAATGAGAGCTTATGTTTTCAGCATTCCCGTGAATATAGAGGAGAAGAGTCTTTCCTTTAAAAATATTGCGCTTTTCCTTGGTTTCATAAATTTTTTTTAAAATTGGATGCATCGATTTTTCTTTTTTTTCCGAAAAATCTTTTGTCCTCCCTGATATTTTTACGCCGTGAAGCTTTGTCTCATCATAAGAAGAACTCAGATAGAACTCGTGAGCTTTATGGGGAAAAGAGGAAAAATCATAATAGACTTTGCTTGTCGGATAATAAAAAAGGTGATTACAGGACATAAGTAGCATAGACATAAGCATTATCGGTATTAAGCGAATCATCAAAACCTCTTTTTCTATAAGTAAAATTTATTTTTTTTCTCATCTGCCGATAATGGATAACTCTCTTGAAGAAAGGATTTTTATGCTGGCAAAAATAATTTATTTTCTCTTTCCCCTTATTCGCTTTCTTTTTTTATTCTTAGGTCTTTGGGGTTTTGCTTTAAGCTATCTTCTCTTTTCAGGAGAAAAAGAAGGAACTCTTTTTTTCTCAGTCCTTCTCTTTTCTTTTTTTCTTTTCTTTTTTATTCTTATTCTTCTCTCTCTTGCTTTTCGCCGTCTACAAAAAAGGAATATTTTCATTCAACTTTTTGGTACTTTTTCTTTTCTTATTACCTCTTTTCTTATTTCATCTTTTTTGCGAGAAAAACAAGATCCTCTTACTTATAGTTCACACCTCTCATCTTGCGACCCTTTATTCTTCTATATCAGCGATACTTCTTTTATGAAAAAGGCCAGTGAGAAAATGACGCGAATTACTCCCAGTATTATCACCAGTAAATTGTCTCATTTCACGGAAGAATGTCGCTATCTTCGCTTGAAAAACATCTTTATTGAAAAAAAAGACCATACTTTTTCTCATACAACTTTTTGCCAACAACAAGAAAGATCTGACTGTTACTTAACTGCCCTTGCTCATATTGCCAATAAAAATCCCTTTTCGCCTCTAACGGTTATTAAGCTTCAACAGCTTTCTTTAGTTCTCTCTTCATTAGAGACAAAAGAAAAAGGAAGTTTAGTTTTAAATCATCTTCAAAAAAACTTATTTTATCAAAGAATGCTTCTTTGGAGCAAAAAAGAAATTTCCAATAAAGATTATATTGAAAAGACCTTTCAGCTCAGTAAAGAAGAATTAAAGTCGTCAAAAGAATCTCCCAAATTATCTTTTATTAAAGAAGAACAAAAAATCCAATACCATTTTGCCAATAGTTACATACAAAAACATCTTACTTATGCCATGGAATTTAATGAGAAAGGACAAATTTTAATGAATAAAGTAAAAAGCAAAAATGAGAGTTTGCGCGATATGGAAAAATCATTTCATCTCGCAGAAATGGAACTACGAGATAAAATATAGATTGCGTGCAATAGTTTTCCTTGATTCTTCTCTTCTTTTTCTATTAAACTAAGAGAAAAAAAGGTTTAAACTATGCGTTGCAATAAAATCGTCTCTGCTCTTCTCTTGACCAGCTCTTTTCTCTCTTCGACACTCTTTGCTCACGGAACAGGAATTTCTACTCACCCTATTGAGGAGAAGGTAGGACTTCTTACAACTGAGTTTAGCAACTTTGTCTCCGATGGAAAAGGGACGGGTATTCAAGCACGCTATACTTATAAGGCCTCGCCTATGCTTACTCTTGATGGAGGGATAGGTTTTTCCAATGGACCACGAAAAAACAGAATTTTTGCAGGTGCGGATTTGGAGCTTTTCCCTGATTACGGCAAACAGCCACGCATCTCTCTTAAAGGTGGGATTGAAAATGCAGAAGAATTCAACACTAGGCGCAATATTTTTTCTGTCACTCCTTTAATGGCCAAAGGATTTATTGTCGCGGGGAATCCTATTTTTCCTTATTTTGGTGTTCCCTTAGGTCTTTCTCTTGATTCGGGAAGACAGACTTATGCTGTGCGATCGGCCGCTGTTTTTGGTTTTACCACAAAGCTTCCCATTGAAAATGTAGAGAAACTTCTTATTAATGTTGAGGGAAGCGTCAAAATACAAAATAGTTATTCAGGTCTTTTTATAGGACTTTCTTTACCCATGATGTAAGATCTTCTTCTTCCAGTTGGGGAATTAATTTTAAAAAATCTGTAGGTAATTCAGGAGTGAAGAGAACTTTCTTTTCTTCCCCATTCTTTAGTGACATTTCAAGAGCAAAGGCGTGAAGGGCCTGACGTTCAATGATCATCTCCTCTTTATCTTCTTTTGTCTCAATCCCATCAGCATAGCGCAAAAAGAGTTCAAGTCCTCCCTTGTAAATCTTATCTCCTACCAGGGGAAAACCATGAAAGGCGGCGTGGACTCTAATTTGATGTTGACGACCTGTTTTAGGAAAGGCCAGGGCCACGATAAAATCACCATAAACTTTTACAATATGAAAATCTGTATGGGCCTCTTTACCTAGAGAGCTCTCAAAAGGAAAACATTTCATAAGAATTTTTTCGCGGCGAGATTCTCCGCTTTCTTTAATTCTTTCTGTAATGGCAAGAGAATCACCTTCCATCAGGGGATTTTCTTTGCGTTGATGGGCCACCAACAGATAGCATTTTCTTACTTGATGATTCTCAAACTGCATACTGAGATATTTTGCGCTCTTGCTATTTTTGGCCATTACTAAAAGGCCGGAGGTTTCGCGATCAATGCGGTGAACACTGTGATACATCCCTGAAGAATGATTCTTTTTTATTTCTTTTTTTTCAAAAAGATCAAAGCACCAGACAGTAGCGCAGTAAAAAATTTTTCGCCCAGTAGGATGTGTTGTCATAAAGGGAGGTTTATCAATAATCACCACATCGTCATCATTATAGACAAGGTGAGGGACTTCAGGTTTGAATTCTTCTAGTTCTCCCTCTCCACCATTAAGTGTTGTGAGGGTTATTTTCATTCCTGTAAGAATTTTCACAGAAGGGCGAAGTTTTCCTTCATAAGGAGAGACGACAACGCTGCCATCTTTAATTCGGTTAGCGAGAAAAGAGCGCGAAGGACCGCGGAGGGCCTCAAAGAGAAAGCTGTCGAGTCTTTTGTGATGGTAGTCTGAACTAACAATAAATTCTGTTACTATTTTTTCAGGACAAAATTGTCTTTGGATTTGCATAAAGGGCAATTACGCTAAAGAAAGTCTCTGGGCAAGAAAAAACGCTATAATCTCTCCCAGAGAGATACTTGGGCCGAAAACCCAGGTCCCATGGCCGTCATAAGGGTATGGGAGGAATCATTTTTTTCAGATAAGAGAAAATCTTCCATAATAGAGAGGATGGAAACGGAGCTCATATTTCCATTTTTAGCGAGATTGGCGAGAGTATAGCGCAAATCTTTTTCCTGAAGTTCAAGGGCCTCTTCAAAGGCGGTAAGGATTTTAGGGCCTCCGGGGTGAATGAGGTAAGCGCCAATATCACTCTGAGGCACTTGTTCATTTTTTAAAAAGTCTCGAATAAAGGGTGAGACGCGATCTTTGGCCACTGTGGGGACTTCATCTGTTAAAACTATTTTAAAGCCGCTATCGATAATATCCCAGCCCATCACACCATTTGTATCTTTAAAAAAAAGTTGATCATGGGCCTTAAATTTCATTTTACTCTTACTGACAAGAGGAGATTCATCACCGCAGAGAAGAACGGCGGCCACTCCATCGGCAAAAAGGGCGGCAGATATAATATTGGCCACAGAGATATCTTGAAGTTGAAGGGTTAAGGAGCAAAATTCCGTGCTCAAGAAAAGAGCGTTTTCTTTAGGGTGACCCACTAAATAATCGATGGATTGATGAAGGCCTGCTACTCCTGAGAGACATCCAAGTCCAAAGAGAGGGACTCGTTTAACTTTGGGGGAGAAGTTCATTTTATTAATAAGAAAAGCATCAACGCTGGGAACTGATATTCCTGTCACGGAGTTAAAGGAAAAAAGATTAATTTCTTCGGGGGAGATATTCATTTTATTGAGTAATTTAGAGACAACTTTTTCACCTAGTTCAATGGCATTTTTCTTCCATAAGTTATTTTTCTCTTCAAAGCCTCGAGGAATTAAGTATTCTTCAATTTCAAGGGCGAGGTGGCGCGACTCAACCTTGGTATTGTTAAAGATAGATTCAATTCTCTTCATATTTGAAATATATTTTTCATAATATTTCTTAATCCCTTCAAAAATTTCTTGTTGTTTATAATTATGGCGGGGAAATACAGTTGCAACATCACACAAATAGGGCATAAAAAATCCTTCTTAAATTATTTTCTTTAGATATTTTATTTTTTTGATATTTCCTATATAGGAAATAAAAAAATCACTTCCCTTTTCAGTTAGAGAAATTAATTTTAAAATAATAAAAGGAAGGATAGATGTTTTGATTCCAAACTGTAAAAAAAGATCAAATTTTTTCTTCCAAAAGAAAAATCTTAATTGTTTCTTATTATACGAATCAATACTTTTTTTCCAAAGGACATCATCTTTTATTACTTCTGCTGAAATTTCTTTTGCTAAAAAAAAAGACATGGTCAAAGCATTAAACATCCCCTCTCCTGTCAGAGGATCAATAATTCCTCCTCCAGCATCTCCAACAAAAGCAACATCACCTAAAACGGCCTTTTTATTAATACTTGAGATAGGATAAGTTTTAGAAAAGTGAAAATTGAAATTTGTAAAATCAAATCTATTTTCAAGAGATGTCTTTTCAATAAAATCCATCACTAGTTTTTTTTCATTATTCTCATAGGCGAGGTACTTCTTTACAGGTATCGTAACAGAGAAGTTTACTTTCTTATTGCTAACTGGATTGAGTCCTATGTAAATTCCTTCTTCTAGAAGGTGAATTTCACCAAAGCGATCTTCATTAACAAACATCTCTTTTTTGAATTTCAAATGAGCATGAAGCGCTATCTTCTTTTTTTTATTTTCAATTTTCTTATGATTCATCTTTGAACCAACAAAAGAAACTCTGCCATCTGCAGCAACAAGACGCCTGCTCTTGAAATTTCCATTCTCTGTTATAAGAAGGTAAGAATTTTCTTCTTTTACAAAATCAGTTAGTTTTGTGTTTTCCATGAGAAGGTTTTTTTCATTTGCTTTACAGGCCAAAGAAACTAGCTGGTTTTCAATGACTCCTCTTTTAACAGAGAGTCCTCCAAGAGATTGATAATGAAAAAAAGAACCCTCTAATATCTTTTTTGCATGAAAAAAAACTTTCATCCCTCTCAATGGTAAAAAAGAAGAAAGATCTATTTCAGGGACTGTTTCTTTAAGTAAAAAATGACCGGCAGGACATAAATACTCCCCGCAAACTTTTGGAGAAGAGGCCTTCTTACTTTCAAGAATAAGAATTTTCCATTTTTTATTTTTTCGACTCAGCTGATAGGCAAGATAGCTCCCACTCATCCCTGATCCAATAATTGCTATGTCAAAAATATTTTCTTCACTCATGATGCCATTCTAAGTTAGAGTTATAATTTAAGAAAAAAAGAAATTTTTATCTCATCACTAACACTAGCAACAGCAATAGAGGGATCAGGAATTTCAAGGTTACTAAAACTTAAATTGGCCTCTCCTTCTATGAACTCTGCGTCCCCTTTTTTTACAAAGTGCATAAAAACTTTAATAGGATGAACTTTTCCCCTTATCTCTATCTGAGCACTTACAATGCCCTTGGGGGAGTTTTCTTTAAGAGAATCCAGTATTGTAATTGTTATTTTTTTAAATTTTGTTGTCTCAAGGCAAAGATCCTTCATTTTTTCATCTCTTGAACTACTATCCGTATCAAAAGAATCACTAACTAAAACAACTTTTGCCTTTTCTTTAATCTTCCCCGCCTTCTCTTTATTAAAAGAATAAGAAAAATTTTTCACATAACCATCAACCTCAGATGTAAAAAGACCTACTTTTGTGCTTTTAATTTGAAACTTTATAAAATCCTGACTTTCTTTTGCCTCATTAAAACTGATAAAGTTTTTTTCTTTTTCTATGGCGTGTAAAGAAAAGAAGAAAAAGCATAAAAAAATAAATTTAATGAGTTTAATCATTTTAATATCTCTCTTTAAGAAGAAATTTAATAAGACTAACAGATGAGTTCTCTGAGTAATGAAATTTTTCCTTCATTTCTGATAAAACTGTCATAATTTGAAGTCTCGCTTCTTCTGTTAATGAACTTTGCTTGATTCCCGTCTCACTTTCTTTGACAAAATAGACTAAGTTTTTACCAATTTGATGAATAATTTTTTTCTGCTCTTCTTTAAATGATTCTTTTAGAGAAGAGACGATATCAGGAAAAACATTTGTATAGGTAATTTTTTCGCTAGGATTATCAAGAGAATAAGCACCCAGTGCAGAGATTAAATGAGACCTAAACTGAACAGGCTCTTCTTTCATTTTTATGTTATTTTCAAACTCTTTAATAAAGTATTGATCGACTTCTTCAAATTTACCTAATATTGGATTGTGTATCTTTTCTCCCTTCATGAGACAGATAATACTTTGAATGTATTTTTGAATATAATCTTCATAGGATCGATCATCTACCATGCCAAGAGAATCGCGAACTTCACAGTCCAGTTGTTCTAATTGATATTCTTTTAAGGCCTCAACTGAACGCAAGGGATTGTGATATTCTCCTTGAGGAGCAATATTGAGAAAATCGTATTCATTTTTTCGATCGATAAAGCGAACGAGGAAGTCAAGAACCTCTACAAAAGTCACTAATTTATAATCAGAAAAAACTTCATAAAGAATTTGTTTGATTTCACGAGGAGAAATTCCAAATTTTCCTTCATACAATTTGTCATTATCAAATTCATTGACAACATAATCTCTGGCATGACGAAGAGTTTGCCGATCTTCACTGTGAAACCTTGAGGGAATAATATTTTTACCTACCAAAAGAATTTTCTCTAAGGGTGTGAGTGTAGGGATAAGCGTGCTCATCTTCTTATCTTCATAGTTTTTTCCAATAGGCTGACGAATTCTCGTCATAACCGCCCACATACATAATGTTTCAAGAGCATGAGGGGAAAACTCTACACCTGAACTCTTTAATGATTCAACTTGGGGTTTATAGATTTTTTCTTCCTCCACAAAAGAGAGCAGGTAGGGAACTTTAATGAAATTGATCCTTCCTTTAAAAGATTGAAAATCAGGATGTTGACGAAAAGCAGAGAGATGAATTTCATTAGAACTTCCGGTAAAGAAAATATCTAACTCTGTGAGAACTCCATTTAAATTGATATTTTTACTTTCCATGGTCATAAGCAAATATTTAAAAGTATCAAGAGGTCTCTTTAAAAGATCGGAGTATTCGAGAATTCCTCGATTGGCCATCACCACTTCACCGTGCATAGAAAATAAATTGAGCGATTGAATTCCTGGAGGAAGGCTCCCAAGTCTTTTATCCATGGTAATTTGTTGCATGCGTGCATCTACGTGAAGTTGCGGCTCAATTGTAACGGCGGCACTGGAATAGCGCTTTGAAATAGCAAATCGTTCAACTCTCACATAGCGCAAAACTTCATTATAATCACCTTGATGGCCCTGAAGAAGAGCATCAAAAATCATGCGGTTTCTTTTAGAAAGATCCCCATTATAAATATTTGTTTTTTTTATCTCTTTAAGTCTCTCTGGATCATCTTTAAGAGCATTTTCTAAAACAGTTTGTCTTACTTTGCGCGGAATAAGAAGCAAGGGACTATCTTTTAATTCTGAATTTAAAATAGAGGCGATATCTTTTTCTTCTAAATGAGCAAAACTCTCTTTATTGCTTCGGTATCCTCCCTTGTCTCCAAGGCCAAGATGGCCTTTAACGTAATTATCCACAGGAAAAATCCAACTAAAGCTATAAAGAGGTCCTTCTTCAGATCGCGAATAATCTTCTGCCGCCTCCATCATTTTGCGAATAAGACTAGATTTTGATGATCCGTTGGGGCCCACAAGCAAAATAAATTTATTATTAAGTCCTTCATCAATAAAATTGAGCAAGTTTTGATAAATTTGTTTTTGCACAATTTTTTGTCCATAGACTCCAGGCGAATTGACATTTTCTCTCGCAAAAAGAGCAAAACCATCTTCACTCTCACCAAAGTAATCAAACATATCTTTAAAATATTGCCCTGTTGTGCGCGACTCTCGCCGGGGATTATTTAAAAAAACATCAAAATACTCATCAAAAGAATAGATTTCTGTCAAAGACTCATTAGTTTGATTTGCGAGTTCTATCCAATTCATGTAATTAACTCCCCTCTATGAAATTTACTAACTATAAACCAACTTATATCATCAGCTTTATTTTAGTGATGTTTCTCTCCATCATTACCTATTTTACCGTGAAGAAGATTCTTTTCCAGCATGAAATTTCCAGGCACATTGAGCAGCACAGAGAAGAAATTGCACTTCTTGAGACAGTTAAAGAAATTGAACAGATCTATCGCATCGGTTTTTCTCAAAAAAGACCAGATCCCATCAGCAAAAAATGCCGCAAACATGAAATCCTCTCTAGCAAAAAGATGATTGATTGCCTCTTACAAAAAGAACATTGGAAGACAGTAAAGAACTCAGATAATTTCACTCTTTCTTTTATAAAAACCAGAAGCAATCAAACAGACTTCTCTTTTACTCAAGCACTTGACTTTTACGGCCACCTACTTAAAATTTCCTCTACAAAAGAGAAAGGAAGCTCCCTTCTTTTTCACCTCAGTGAAAATAACCGCTCTCTTTATCTTCCTCAACGTCTCTATGCTGCTCATCGATCGTCAAATACTATCGAAGAGGGGAATTCCTCTGCTCTTCATGAAAAAGACTTTCTCTTTGATAACTTAGAGAGTCATTACTTTATCGATATCTATCCCATCCAAAACTCAAAGATTTCATCTCTTCAAAAAATGAAAGAAGCATGCTCATTAAGAGGAAAGCAATTGCTTACGACCCTGCTCTTTGATGCCGCAACTTTTCTTCCCACAGCGGATAATCCCAAAACCCCTTTCATTATGCGCGGCCCTTATCCATGGAGCAAAACATTTGCCAAAGAAAAAAATCTGCCTGAGAAGAAAATGCTTTTATGGCCAAGCTGGATGGGAATACGCCACCTACTGGGGAACCCTTTTTTTGAAGTACTTGAAAACCCTTTAAAAGACAGACAAGAAAATATTAACGTCTCTTCTACCTTTATAAAAGCGGACTCTCCTTGGCATCAATTAGGTCTTCGCGCCTCTTGGAGTGAAGAGAACTCTTTTCTCAAAGATTTTGATTTTACTTTCATGCGCGGTCCACACAAAGGATCAACGATGGGCCCTGAAAAAGTCCAGCAATCCTACCCTCTCTCTTTTCGCTGTTACCAAACAATCACTTTTTCTAAACCCGAGCTTACTCTCCCTCTCAAGAAAAAAGATAATAAAAATGAAGACACCCAAGAAGAAGATTTTTTTCATACTTTTCAGATAAAAAATAAAAAAGAACTCACCTTATTTAAAAAAGTAAAAAAGCTCTACTCGCTTCTCTTAACTACCTATGACGTAAAAGAAATTACCCCTTCAAGTCTCTACGAATTTAAAACTCTCGGTCGCAACCTCACGGAACATCGCCATTACTGTCTTGTCTCGTCTAAAAAATTATTTTCAACCTTCCTCTATCTCAAAGAAAAAGAAGATGATGACTGCCGCGACTTTGCCCTTAATAAAACAAAGAAGATTCTCACTCTTACTAAATTTTACTTAAAAGATTTATCTCTGTTTAAAGAAGATAAAGGAGTTAACGCTCTTTTTTCTTTTTATGCCGCCAAAGAAAGAAAAAGCTATCAAGTGAATATTCCTCTCTTTAACCTTCTCTCCCACAAACACAGCGACTATCTTAAACAGTTTCAAACAATGGCCCTCGATACCCATCTAAAAAGTGGCACGCTTTTTTCTCCTGAGCATTCTCTTTATCAGACAACGCTCACATCTAAAGACTTTATTTCTTCTTTTCAACATGATGAATATAGTTTGGAAGCAATAGAAAAATCTCACTGTACGGATAACTGTCACCGCTGCCGTGATGGCCACTTTGAAGTTCCAGGAAATCATTCCTATCAATTGTGTGGCATAAAGAAATGTGGGGGAAAGGGTGAATTTGCTTGTATGCGCGGAAGATGGTTGCAGTTTCAAAAAGATGATGAAGAATGTGTCATTGATTCCCTGGCCGGAATATGCCGCAACAACTTAAGAGCTACTTGTAATTTACAACAGTTTCTTCGCTGTCAATAAATCAACATCAATGTGTTTCTGTAATGATGTAATCATTTAATTGAGTTACAGTGCATGGTGTTTTCATCTCCTCTCCGCTAAATCCTTGCCAAGAGACCATAACAACACCATTTTCTTCACTAAATTTAAACTCCATAACATCACTTTGACTGGAGTAATATCCAGCACATTTAACTTCACGAAAATCACCAAGGTTAAATGCCCCTGAGCAGACAGATTTATGTATATGCATAAAACCATCGCTAATTGATGTTTTAACGATCTCTCGATATGGTGTTCCTTCAAAAAAAGAAGAGTCATCCAAAGTGACATTCACCTTTGTGTAATTATCCACAAAACAAGAAATCTTTTCTCTTTGGATACGACGTTGACCATTAACTGCTTGAACCTGTAAAGAAAAAACCAGGGTTAATAAGAATGCTAAAGGAAGTGAAAAAAAATGGGACTTCATAAAAAAATTCTCCTGCTTTACTCAATGATCACAAATCTGTATCATAGGAGAATAAATGATGACAAATATAAAAAACAATTAAGTGTATTCTTCTTCTAAATCTTCTTCACTCTCTTCTTCACGCCCTTCTTCATCTTGGGCCAATTGAAATTCCAGCGGAATAGAGGGATCTATTTCTTCCATCAAGTCATAGGGACAATGAGTACAACCACTCTGGCAGCAAAACCCTCGTCGCTCTAAAAACTCTTTGGTAAAAACCATGTCACCATGGTCATTATAATAAAAATCAGATCCCTCTTTAAGCATTTAAATTCCCTTAATCACAAAACGAGAGAGCTTTGTTTTTGAACCAATTTTACTCCAAAAAAGACGAAGAGGAAGGCGATGAAAAAATTCTGGTGAAAATTCTTTTTCTAAAAGAAGAAGATTTTTTTCAACATAGAAATTTAAATCTGATGTCACTTCCATGTAATATTTTGTTATCTCTTTAAAGAAACAACTACTTTCTTGCCTGTAAAGCTCGCCGAGCACCTTACTGCGCTCTTTTAAAAGTTCTGCAAAAGCATCGTCAACTTCTGTTTCAAGAGGGCGACGGACTTTGGACTCATGTTCTAAAAAAGACCAGTATTCCAATAAATACTCTTCAACTAATTCAATTTCTTCAGGGATCTCTTTTTGATAAAGATTCACTCTCTCTACTTCAGCACTACTTGGATAAATGAAGCTATCCACGAGATTTTTAATAACTTTTCTTCTCCCCAAAAGCGCTTCGCGATACTCTTTTTCTGTCTCTAAAAAACGCATGAGTTGAGAGCGATCTTCCTCCATCGTCCGCAAGCTTGCACTTTCCGTGGCCAAAAGGGAAAAAGAGAGAAAAATAAAAAAAGAAAATATTCTCAACATAGAAGCTCCTCGGTATAGAATGAAAATATAGATAATCTATTGAGCAGCATTAACAGGCAGCGCTATTTTTGAGAAGAACTTTTTCCGCGAAGAAGAAAATCATCTCCTAAAACAAGAGGAGAAGAAAAATCAAAAGCATGGGCCTCCGCGATTTCATCAACTGCAGGAAGCTTAATGGCCCTTCCACTTCCCAGCAATTTAGGGGCCACAAAAACAGAAATTTCATCAAACATTTTTTCTGCTAAAAACCACGAAAGCAAACTTGCTCCCCCTTCCACAAAAAGAGAGTAGATTTTCTTCTCATAAAGAGCACTTAACATTCCCTTTAACGTCCCATCATAAAAAATAACCTGAGGATCATTTGAAATTTGAGCATTTGGTGAAACGAAAAATGTATTGGCCAAATACTCAGGAGCAAACATTTTAAGAGAGACAAAATCTTTTTTCTCTTGCTGGCCACTTACCACCAAACGAAGAGGATTCTTTAAATGCTTTGTCTCTATCGAACGAAGAGTAAGAGAAGGATTATCCAAGAGAACCGTCTGACTTCCCACCATAATGGCCTGGCACTCACTTCGAAGTTTTTGACTATAGTCGCGCGCCTGACTTCCCGTAATCCATTTCGAACTTCCCTTCTCCGTGGCCAATTTGCCATCAATTGTCTGGGCCCATTTCAAATGAATATAGGGACGCTTAAGGCGCATGGCCGTGAAAAAATGGCGGTTCATCTCCTCGCCCTCTTTTTCCATCATCCCCACTTCTACTTCAATGCCCGCCGCCTCTAATTTCGCCACGCCCTTTCCCGCCACTTCAGGATGGGGATCTAAATTAGCGATAATAATCTTTTTTATGCCCTTCTTGATAACAAGATTACTGCAAGGAGGTGTTTGTTTATTAGTATGACAGCAAGGCTCTAGTGTGCAGTAAAGCGTACTTTCTCTAATAAGATTTGTGTCGCTTTCTTTCACGGAATTAAAGCACATGACTTCCGCATGAGGACCACCATAAAATTCATGATATCCTTCACCTATCACATCTCCTTTCGGTGATACCAAAACGGCCCCCACCATAGGATTAGGCGCCACGTGAGATTGCCCCAAATAGGCCAACTGAAAGGCCCTTTCCATAAAAGAAGACATAAATTAAAAGGCCTTTACTTTTGAAAGTTTTTTCAAGGCCACAGTAAGCGCCTCTCCCAACTCTCCGTAAACATCTGTGTGAAGAGGGCAAATACTCAAACGAACAACACCGCGACCAATATCATCGGTGACATTCATGGCCTTTAAAACTTTTGATGTTGTAGGACTATTATCTGAACAGGCCGAAGACGTCGTGACAAAAATCCCCATAGATTCAAGTTCAATTTGAATGGCCTGACCGTGAATTCCTGGATAAGAGAGAAGTGTTGTGCCGGGAATTCTCTCTGCCCCTTCACTTAAAATCACAAGAGAGGGAAACTCTTTTTTCAACTTGCCCTCAAACTCACGACGAGCAACGATGGCCTTTTCTAACACTTCTTTTGTACACCACTCTTTAAAATGATTCATGGCCACGGCCATTCATCAAGCGGCCGATTCTTTTAAAGTCTTTGGATTTGAAGTCTATAAATTGCCGGCCAATGAAAAAGGTGTGGTGGAAGCGCGCTTTCTTGAAGAATTTTTTGCTACTCTTAAAAACCCCAAAGAAGAAGTTGCGCTTGTAAGCGTGATGGCCGCCAATAATGAAACTGGGGCCCTTCAACCTTATGAAGAAATTGGCTCTCTTTGCCAAGAAGCAGGGGTTTTATATTTTTCCGATACCACCCAGTTTATTGGAAAAGTTCCTTTTGATTTTAGTAAATCAAAGATGGATTTTGCCGTTATGTCTTCTCATAAAGTAGGGGCCCTTATTGGTTCGGGGGCCGTGCTAGCAAAAGATCCCTCGCTTCTTCGTCCTCATGTTTTTGGTGGTGGTCAAGAAAAAGGACTGCGCGGCGGGACTCAAAATTATATCGGCATCGAGTGTATGGCCGTGGCCATGAATCATTTTAAAGAGTGGTGTACAAAAGAAGTGTTAGAA
>NODE-191-length-22091-cov-7.57002_pt1 | contig 22091 bp, 22 predicted proteins | sample MGYA00139097_ERZ477577 | MGnify/ENA metagenome assembly ERZ477577
CAGGGCGAGACCGAAGGGGCCACCGATGCCCCTTCGGTTACCCTCAGGATAGAAATGATGATATTAACATCTCTCGGAGCAGCCTTATGAATTTTGAATTGAACGAGGAACAGAGCCTCATTCGTGAAATGGTCCGCAATTTTGCTGAAACCGAGATCGCCCCATCTGCCCGGGAACGCGATGAAGAAGAGCGGTTTGACCGAACCCTGATGTTTGACAAGTTGGGTGAACTTGGCCTCACCGGCATTGTCTTTCCGGAAAAGTATGGTGGTGCCGAGGCCGACTATATCAGCTACGCCATTGCTGTCGAAGAACTTTCCCGGGTCTGTGCTTCTACTGGTGTAACACTGTCTGCACATTTATCCCTTTGCGCCAACCCAATCTATTTATTCGGTACAGAGGATCAAAGGCAACAGTTTCTCACCCCACTTGCCCAGGGAAAAAAATTAGGTGCATTCGGCCTGACAGAACCTTCCGCAGGTTCTGATGCGGGCGGGACAAAGACGACCGCCGTCAAGGACGGGGATGCATGGGTTTTAAATGGCACCAAGATTTTTATAACCAACGCAGGAGATGCTGAAACCTACGTGATTTTGGCCCGAACCGACAAAGAAGCCCAGAAGCATCACGGAATCAGTGCCTTTATCGTTGAGAAAGGAACTCCGGGTTTTTCTTTTGGCAAAAAAGAACAAAAACTTGGCATTCGCTCGTCACCCACAGTAGAACTGGTATTTGAAAACTGTCGGATCCCTACGACAAACATGCTCGGTGAAGAAGGAAGTGGTTTCAAGGTTGCGATGAAAACGCTTGACGGAGGCAGGATCGGTATTGCTTCCCAGGCACTTGGCATTGCCCAGGGTGCCCTTGACGAAGCAGTCGCCTATGCAAAAGAACGAAAGCAGTTTAATACACCGATTGCAAACTTCCAGGGCGTCCAGTTTCAGCTTGCAGATATGGCTACCCAGGTTGAAGCATCCAGGTTGATGGTATACCTGGCTGCGTATAAGGCGAGTGCAGGGCTCTCATACTCACAGAGTTCAGCAATGGCCAAGCTGATGGCCAGCGAGACCGCAATGAAAGTTACAACCCAGGCAGTACAGATTCTGGGCGGCTATGGATATACCCGTGATTTTCCGGTTGAACGCATGATGCGTGATGCGAAAATCACTGAAATTTATGAAGGAACAAGTGAAATCCAACGGCTGGTTATTGGCAGTGCGCTGACCCGATAATCAATACTGAGGAAGGCATTACAATTTGAGGTTAATCATGAAGATTCTTGTTTGCATTAAGCAGGTTCCGGATATGGAATCAAAGTTCAAAATTGACTCGGCTGGAACATGGTACGACCATGCTGATCTTGCCTGGCGCATGAATGAGTATGACGAATATGGAGTCGAACAGGCCGTTCAGGTAAAAGAGCAGGTCGCCGACGCAGACCTGACCGTATTGTGTATCGGCTCAGAGAAAGTCAAAGAGACAATGAAGAAGGCCCTTGCCATGGGCTGCGACCGGGGCGTTCACGTGGCCGAGGACAATCTGTCCTCACGTGAGCCTTATGAGATAGCGGCTATCATTGCTGAATTTGCCTCGGACAAAGGATTTGATCTCATCTTCACCGGAATGCAGTCTCAGGATCGTGGCAGTGCTCAGGTTGGAGTGCTGGTTGCAGAGATACTTTCAATTCCCTCTGTCACGACCATCGTTGATTTTGATTATGCCGATGGGGCGGTCAATGCCAAACGTGAGCTGGAGGGTGGCATCAGGTCACTGGTCAGTGTTAAAACCCCGGCACTTTTCACCTGTCAGCTGGGCCTCAACACCCCGCGTTACCCGACCCTGCCAAACATCATGAAGGCAAAGAGAAAAGAACTCATTTCTATCCCTTCCGAAGATCTGCTCAAAATAGAGCCGAGACAGCAGACCGAGAAAATTTACTTTCCGGAGAAAAAAGGTGGCGGGCTGGTTCTGGAGGGGGATGCTTCAGACCTTGCGGATAAAGTGATCCAGATTTTAAAAGAAAAAACCGGCGTTCTCGCCTGATACCGGACAAGGTGAAATCATGAAAGTACTATTAGTTGCAGAATTTCGTAACGGCAGCCTCCTGGGATCCAACAACGAGCTTGTCGGATTTGCGCAGAAAATCGGTGCTGAAAGCAGTATGTTCCTCGTCGGCGATGCAAATACGCTGCCTCCTTTTGATGGAACACTTTACCTGGCAGACGCCTCAGCATATGGAGAGTTTAACCCGGATAACCATAAAAAACTGCTCTTGTCTGTCATCGATGCAGTCAAACCTGACATGGTTGTTTTCAGCCATTCTTCTTATGGCTGGGATCTTGCACCCCGGATAGCCTTTGAGCTCAAGGCAGCCCAAGTCTCAGAGGTTGTAGATGTGGTAGACGGTCTACCTGTCGTGCCAGTCTGCAACAGTAAATTACGAAGGCAGGTTCAGTCCAAAACGGATATCACCATTGTGACACTACAGGCCGGCGCCTTCGGAACAGCTGAAGAGCCTTCCGGTACCCCGAATGTTGAAACGGTAACAGCTGAGACGACGAGCAGTTTCTCGTTTGGCGGATACGAAGAAGCCGAGCAGGGAGGTGTGGACCTGAGCAAATCAGATGTTATTGTCAGTGGTGGTCGAGGTATCGGCCAGGCTGACAATATATCGATGATCGCCGCCCTTGCCAAAGCACTTGGAGGAGAGTATGGCGCAAGTCGCCCGGTTGTTGATGCAGAATGGGCCGAACATAACCGTCAGGTTGGAACGACCGGGCAAACCGTCTCTCCGAAACTCTACATCGCCTGCGGTATTTCAGGTGCGATCCAACATCTTGCCGGCATGAAAAAATCTGAATTTGTCGTAGCAATCAATACCGACAAGGATGCTCCGATTGGCGAAGTAGCTGATGTTCTGGTTGTCGCTGACCTGAAACAATTTGTACCCGCTCTGACTGAGAAAATTAACAATTTGTAGTGTTGGCGTTTCCCACGGCGTTCAGTTGCAAAATCTGGACGCCGCCGGAAAATAATTCCGACATTGTGCATGGCCGTCTGTTTTCTCAAATGTGAGCGAGCGTTCGTTCAATTTTCTTTTGTTCTTAACCATTTTTGGCTAGTCTCTTCATTGATGTTTTTAATTGTTGAAATAAACCATTAAACCTCAGACACCAGAGCAGGATCAATGATCATATCAGACACCAAAGACGTAGCGACCCAGATCAAAAATAAAGAGTTGGTAATAGAGCGGAGACGGCAAATCGTCGACGCAGCGGTGAAATTGTTTATCCAGCATGGTTACCACAAAACAACAACCCGGGCTCTGGCCAAGGCCACCGGCTTATCCATTGGCTCCATGTACGAATACATCTCAACAAAGGACGATATCCTCTACCTGGTCTGTATGGCTATTCACGCAGAAGTTGAATTTGCGGTAAAGCAGGCACTTGCCAAATCTGTTAAAGGCCCCGATGCCCTGGCAGAAGTTATTCGGGAATACTTCCTTGTCTGTGACAGAATGAGCGATCATGTGCTGCTCATGTACCAGGCAACTCATTTTCTGCCGGTGAAGTGGCAGAAAAAAGTCCTGGAAGCTGAGCTCAGGATTACCGATATTTTTATCAAAGCCATTAATGAACTCAAGAGCAGAGGAGCACTCCCGGAACTGGACGAAGCCACCATCAACCTGATGGGTCATAATATCTCAGTTCTTGGCCACACATGGACGTTCAGGCGATGGTACTATGCAAAAAACTTTAACGTAGATCAGTACATTGAACAGCAGACCAGTTTCATTATGAGATCTCTGGCTGAAAAATCGCGCTGAGTTTCTGTGTCATCCCTCTCTGTTCTTCTCTACTCCGGAGACACTGAAAGAACACAATTCGGCACACCTTTTCTTCTTGATCCTCCGTCTGCAAAAAAATACACGCTGGCTTTACCAGGTAATTCGTAGATAAACCTGACTGAAAGAGGAATATGATCATGAATGCACCAATTACTGTCTACAAGCCGCATCATAACGTCAGAATCATCACCGCAACATCACTTTTTGACGGTCACGATGCCTCAACCAATATCATGCGCAGAATACTCCAGGACAGTGGTGTCGAGGTAATTCATCTCGCCCATAACCGATCGGTTCAGGAGTTGGTTAAAACTGCGATTGAAGAGGATGCCCAGGGGATTGCGATGTCGAGTTACCAGGGCGGACATATGGAAGCATTTAAATATATGATTGATCTCCTCAGGGAAAATAACGCTTCCCATATTAACGTGTTTGGCGGCGGCGGCGGAGTCATTGTTGCTGACGAAATAAAAGAGCTGGAGGCATACGGGGTCACAAAGATCTATTCTCCTGAAGACGGTACCACTATGGGCCTTCAGGGTATGGCCAACCACATGATCGAATGCATGGATTTTTCCACCCTTGCCTTTCACGAACTTCAGGCCCAAAAGCTGAGCAAAGATAATAAAAAAGAACTCGCCGGTTTTATCACCGCCGTCCAATATGCCAAGGCACATGATCATGCAACGCTCGCCCAACTTCTTTCTCAGATAAAACCAATGGCTGACCAGCACAATCCACCGGTTATCGGGATTACCGGAACAGGTGGTGCCGGCAAATCATCATTGACTGATGAGGTCATCGTTCGTTTTCTAAATGACAACAAGGATATGTCCATAGCCGTTATCTGCTGCGACCCGTCGCGACGAAAAACAGGGGGTGCACTGCTTGGTGATCGTATCCGCATGAACTCTATTTCCAACTTCACCGGGGTATACATGCGCAGTCTCGCGACCCGTGATTCTGCCAATGAAGTATCAGAGGCACTTCCGGAAGCAATCCAGACGGCAAAAGCAGCAGGGTTTGACCTGGTTATCGCCGAGACGGCCGGAATCGGTCAGGGAGACTCCAGGATCACCGACCTCGCAGACATTTCCATCTACGTGATGACAAGCGAATATGGTGCGCCCTCCCAGCTTGAAAAAATTGATATGCTTGACTACGCCGATATCATTGTTGTCAACAAGTTTGAAAAAAAAGGAAGCGATGATGCCATCAGAGATATTCGTAAACAGGTTCAACGAAACAGGAAAGGCTGGGAAACCTCCCCAGAGGATTTTCCGGTCTTTGGTACCATCGCCTCCAAATTCAATGACGATGGCGTTACTGCCCTTTACTATGGCATTATTGATCAGTTGAATACACGATCCGGGCTCAACCTCAGCTCAGCACAACCGAAACCGGCTTTGAAGGTATCTTCATCTAAAGATATCGTTATTCCGACAGATCGGACCAGATACTTGTCAGAAATTTCTGAGACCATCAGAGGTTACCATGAAGAGACAGATCATCAAACTGAAGCTGTCAGAAACGTCTGGCACCTGGCCGAGAGCATCAGCCTTTTGACTGCTGCAGAGTACGATGACTGCAAAGATGCAATTTCGCTACTCGACAAGGAAAAGGAATCACTGTCGCACAGTGTTGAAAAGGAAACCGAAGAGCTGATTTCGACCTGGGCAAGCATCAGAGAAGCATATTCACAGGACGAACTCATTTATGAAATCCGGGGCCGTGAGATTCGCGTGCCGCTCCATACCGTATCCCTGTCACACACGAAGGTACCAAAAATATCCTTACCAAAATTCACTGACCCGGGTGAAATTTATCGATGGAGACGCAAGGAAAATTTGCCCGGCTCTTTCCCCTATACCGGCGGTGTTTTCCCGCTCAAACGGACGGAAGAGGATCCCACCAGGATGTTTGCAGGTGAAGGAGGCCCGGCTCAGACCAACCAGCGTTTCAAACTGCTCTCGGAAAATTATGAAGCAAAGCGTCTTTCCACTGCTTTTGATTCTGTCACACTGTATGGCTGGGACCCTGCCGAACGGCCTGATATCTATGGAAAAGTGGGGACATCAGGGGTGAGCATTTGTACGCTCGATGATGTAAAAATGCTCTATGACGGATTTGATCTCTGCTCACCCAACACCTCTGTTTCCATGACAATCAACGGTCCGGCGCCGATAATTCTGGCCATGTTCATGAATACCGTCATTGACCAGCAGATTGATAAATTCACCGCCGAAAAGGGACGGGCCCCTTCTGATAGTGAAGCAGCAGAAATCAGGAAACTCGTTCTCACCCATGTCCGGGGTACCGTACAGGCAGATATTCTCAAAGAAGACCAGGGACAGAACACCTGTATCTTCTCCATTGAGTTCGCATTGAAAATGATGGGAGATATTCAGGAGTTTTTTATCAATAATGACGTCAGAAACTTCTATTCTGTCAGTGTCTCGGGTTACCATATAGCAGAAGCCGGAGCAAACCCGATTACTCAGCTGGCTCTCACCCTCTCAAACGGGTTCACCTACGTCGAGTATTACCTGGCCCGAGGGATGGACATAAATCAGATTGCCCCGAACCTTTCATTCTTCTTTTCCAATGGAATGGATCCGGAATTTACCGTCATTGGTCGGGTGGCAAGACGTATATGGTCAATCGCAATGAGAGACCGATATGGTGCATCAACAACCTCACAGCGGCTGAAATATCATATTCAGACCTCCGGCAGATCGCTTCACAGTCAGGAAATTCAATTTAACGATATACGAACAACCCTGCAGGCACTCTGCGCCATTTATGATAACTGTAACAGCCTACACACAAACGCCTATGACGAGGCGATTACCACCCCAAGTTCAGAGTCGGTTCGCCGGGCCCTGGCCATTCAGCTGATAATAAACAGGGAATGGGGACTGGCCAAGAATGAAAATATGAACCAGGGCAGTTTCATCGTTGAAGAGTTGACAGATCTTGTTGAAGAGGCAGTTCTCGCTGAATTTGACCGAATCACCGATCGCGGCGGTGTTCTCGGTGCCATGGAGACCGGTTACCAGCGCAGCAAAATCCAAGAGGAATCAATGTATTACGAAGGGTTAAAACACTCTGGCGACTATCCTATCGTCGGCGTCAATACCTTTCGTAACCCGAATGCCAATTTCGATGAAGAAAACGCCACCCTTGAGCTGGCTCGCGCCTCAGATGATGACAAAAATGAGCAGTTACAGAGACTTGAACGTTTCAAATCTGCCCATAAAGACCATGCACCAGAGGCACTTGAGGAGCTGAAACAGGCTGCCCTGAGAGGCGACAATATTTTTGAGCAACTCATGGAGACCGTTCAACACTGCAGTCTTGGGCAGATCACCAATGCACTCTACGAGGTCGGTGGGCAATACAGAAGAAACATGTAGTTATTACCAACGTTCAACAGCGAGGTGTTCAGATGAGTATTACGCTTGGATTTGATGTATACGGTACCCTGATCGATACTGCAGGTATCACCGCTGCCCTGAGAAAATACGCCGGCGAAGACGCTGCAGCATTTTCAAGTCTCTGGAGGGATAAACAGCTCGAGTATTCTTTCAGGAGGGGACTCATGCAAAACTACCAGCATTTTGCCGTCTGTACCAGAAATGCACTGGACTATGTCTGTAATATCATGGGATATGAAATTTCATCGGCAGACAGGGATGAATTGATGGCACAGTACCGTATCCTGCCCGCCTTCCCCGACGTACTTGAGGCACTGCCCAAACTGCAGCAGGGCGATTTCAAGCTGTTTGCCTTCTCCAACGGCAGAAAATCTGATGTCTCCAACCTGCTGGAAAATAGTGGTATCAGTTCCTACTTTTCTGATGTAATTAGTACAGACGAGATAAAGAGCTTCAAACCAAACCCGGCCGTCTATGCTCATTTTCTGCGACGTACCGGCGCCACAGGTAAAGAAGCGTGGCTGATATCGGGTAATCCGTTTGATGTAATCGGAGCGATATCAAGCGGCATGCGGGGAGCATGGGTAAAACGCTCGGAACGTGCATGTTTTGATCCCTGGGAAATACAGCCGACAACCACGGTCAGCCATATCGGGGAGCTCAAAGATGCTTTAGAGACTGCAAGACGGTAAACGAACATCAACCAGGCGAGACGCCGGAGACATATCCATGGTCCGACTCGAACAATACGGGGAACAGGAGCGACAGCACCTCCTGAATCTGCCCTGCCCGACATATGACAACTCACCCTTTGTCAGCGGTGTAACGGTAAAGAAAAGCCGGGTTGCGCTTATCTCAACAGCCGGCCTCCATAAAATATCAGACCGACCGTTTGGTGTCGGAGAATCGGGTTATCGACTGATACCAGGAAACAGTCAGGCAAACGATCTGGTCATGAGCCATATTTCAACCAACTTCGACCGTACCGGATATCAACTCGATCTCAATACTGTTTTTCCACTGGATCGGCTGAACGAAATGGCTGAAACTGGAACAATCGGAAGTGTTGCCGATTACCATTACTCATTTATGGGGGCCACCGACCCGGTCCAGATGGAACAGGAGGCATGCAATCTTGCCTCAATCCTGAAAAATGACCATGTTGATGCCGTCCTTCTCGTACCGGTCTGACCAAATTGTACGCGCGCTGTAGGCGGGCTTGCCCATTATATTGAGTCAGAAGGTGTTGCAACAACCCAGATCAGCCTGATCCGTGAGCACACCCTCACCATCCGTCCTCCCCGGGCCCTCTGGGTCACCTTCCCGCTTGGTCGCCCACTGGGAAATCCGAATGATCCACAATTCCAGACAGCGGTCCTGAAAGAAACGCTCTCTCTGCTTGAATATCCGTCAGGTCCAGTCCTCGTGGATTATCCCGTTGATGCCGATGAGCATTCTGACGTATCTGAACCCCTGGCCTGTCCGGTCAATTTTCAGGCACGTTCGGAATCCGTTTCAATAACGGACACTATGATCGAGGAGTTCGAAAGAGAACTCTCCACCATGCAAACATGGTATGATCTGGCATCTGAAAAATCGTCTCGTCCGCCCCCTGGAGTGAGTGGGCTTTCTGTCCAGCAGATCAAGGATCTGCTGGCAGATTTTGTCAACAACAGGATAGACACGCAGGAAATTAATGACCAGAAGGTTTCCGACCTGCTCAGGCTCGCCTGTGAGGACCTGAAAGCATTCTATTTCAAGGCTGTTTCTGCTCAACCGGGACAATCGACAGACGTAACGGCCCTTGCCGACTGGTTTTGGGGTGGAACCTATGCTGCTGCCTGCATTAACGAGGTGAGAAAGATATGTCTGACCCAGCAGAGCAAGGATATGCAGCTTGCAGGAAAATTATTGCTCATCCCCCAAAGTCAAATGCACCGTTTCCAGGAGTAATTCAGGCGACGACGAGCAAAAGCGGGCTTTATCGCTCGTGAACTATCGAGACGAACGGATTGGGTCAAACAGGTACTCAAGACCGTTTGTTTTTATTTCATAGACAATACTCAGCATTTCGCCGAGTCTCCCGCGGGGGAACCCGTTTTGTGAAAACCAGACCACATAAGGCTCAGGCAGGTCGATCAGCAGCCGCCCCGCATACTTGCCAAACGGCATCCTCATCCTGGCAAGCTCCATTAGCTGCTGAGCTTCCGCCATATCCATATCGCTCATACCATCTCCTCATTCCAGCTGCTGCCGAGCCGCTATCTTTGCGTTAATCATCTCCTTGTGAGTCAAACGAAGCAAATTTGCAAGTTTATGTGCAAAATGGTCCTCATGAGCTTCCAGACGACCATCGGTATGGATCACCCGCCAGACTGACTCCATCACCGCAATTTTTTCTTCCTTGCTGTAATTGCTATTCATATAGCGGGTAAAACGGAAAAGATCGATTGCATCATCACGTTCTTTATAGCCAGCTTCGATCAGAGATTCTATATCCTGTCTTGCAACACCAAAGTTGTCGGTAAGGGTTGCAATAACATGATCCATCTCATCAGCTGAACACTCTCCGTCAACATGTGCAGCTTCAAGAAGCAGGACACAGAGTACAACCTGCGCATCCAGCGCGCTTGCGCCGGCAATTTTTTTATCACCGGTTTTATCTCCCATAATTTTTTTTATCAGGTCAAGCATATTAATCTCCATATGTGTCTCTTCCGGCAATGGATGAGATAGTCATTAGTTTTTCTTTTTAACACCCCTATTTACAATAATAAGACCCGTAGCAATCAGCAGCACCGATGCGATCAGGCTATAGGTCAACGGCTCACCCAGCATCACCACACCGAGTACCACGCCGGAAACCGGCATAATATAAACGAATGAGTGAAGTGATGTGGCACCATACTTCCTGATCAGTGTATTCCAGGCAACCATACCAAATGAGGCAGTAACGAATATCTGATACAGCATGGCCTTGATGATAGTCGGATCGATTTTCCTCACCATCGTATCATCAAAAATGAATCCACAGCCCAGGAACAGAAGTGAGGACATCATCATCGGGTACAAGGTGATCTGAATGGGGCTATAATCGGAGATGATACGCTTTGTGTATACAGCATTGCAGCTCCAGACTCCAACTGCCAGCAGGATCAGTAAGTCCCCGGTAACCATCTCTGCCGTAAACCTGGCACTATCAAAGAATAATAGTATTACGCCGAAAAACCCAAGAATGAGTCCTAGAAATTTCTTTAAAACAATAACCTCGCCTGGGACAAAAAAATGCGCCAGAAGCATGACACCAAACGGAAGAACATTTGCAATCAGCGTTCCATGAGAAGCTGTTGTTTTATTTAGACCAGCAAAAAATAGTGAGAGTTGAACGAAGAATATCAAGGCAAGAAGAACAAGCTGTGAGAATTGCGATTTTCTAATTGCCAGCGGTTTACCTGCAAGTCGTGCCCAGCAAAAAATTGTTACTGCTGCTACAGAGAACCTCACTCCCGCAGAGGTGAAAATCCCCAGGCCGGTAAAACTGATTTTAACAGCAACCGCATTGGCACCAAACAGAATACACAGAAATATGGTGAACAGAGATGCGTTAACTGGCAGCCCGCTGCTATCTGTGCTCTGAACCGAGACTTCGCTATTTTTACTCAATGAGCTGCCTTTTCCCTCATTTCGCCTGCCGGTCCCTGGAATAGTTACGACAGTTCAATTTCCTGACCATACTCCATAACGATGGCCTTCTTACCAATTGCTTCAACTTTTGCTTTGAATTCCTCTGGGTCAGCCTTGATCACCGGAAAGGTATTGTAGTGCATCGGTATCGCAACTATTGGATCTGCCAGTTCAACGGCCTTAACCGCATCGGTGATACCCATGGTGAAATTGTCGCCAATGGGGAGGAGCATATAATCCAATGCGTTCATTTCTCCCACCAGTTTCATGTCATAAAACAGACCGGTATCTCCGGTGTGATACAAGATTTTCCCATCGATACCAAGAACAACGCCAGCCGGCTCACCCCCATAGGTATTGTCAGGTGTCATTGAGCCATGATGAGCAATGGTAAACTTAAGCATGCCAAAATCAAACGCGAAAGATCCCCCGATGTGCATGTTATGAGCCCTGAACCCCTTGGAAATACAGTAGTTGGCCAGTTCATTCACGCAGATAAACAGCGGATCTGTCCTCTTGGCGATTTTGAAAGCATCCCCGAGATGATCGCCATGAGCATGGGTCAGGACAATAAAATCTGCTGAAACTTCAGCTGATTTTATTGGAGACGTCGGGTTATCATCAAGAAAAGGATCGATAAGCAGCGTATGACCGCCATCGGTTGTAATCTGGAAAGAAGAATGAGAAAAATATTTTAGTTTCATATCGACCTCCGCGTTCAATGCCTGCCGCTTTAGCCGCAGTCTGTTTTAATTATGCTATTGCGAACGAATTGCAATTGATCAACGTCACATTCTCCCTGTTACCAGTAGCAACAATTCTAAAAGTTATCAATCGCTTTGTCCCTTATAGCATCCCTTTACTTCAGCTTGTCAAAGAGCAATTTATGCCATACTGTTGTCAGGAAAATAGTGCCTCCGATTATCTCAGACAAAGACCAGATGCATGGATACCTACAGCAGTTTTAAAGATCTTAAAGCGGCAGAGCTGAGCTATTGTATCGAATGTCGAGATCGCAACGCCCATATCACTATCCTTGCTCCGCATGGTGGAAATATTGAACCACATACCTCAGAAATTGCCACATTGGTCGCCGCAGACAAATACAATTTATTCTGTTTTAACGGGTTGAAACCAAGCAATAACAAGGTGTTACATATTACCAGTCATAAATATGACGAAGAGCAGGCCACTACTCTCGTTCGATCATCTGATTTTGTTATTGCCATCCACGGCTGTACTCAAATAGATAAAATGGTTTTTATCGGCGGCCTGTACACTGAACTCAAACAGGGGATCGCTGCAGCACTGGGTCGTGCAGAGATCCCCTGTGTTATTTGTGACAAGACCTCTCCATATCGTGGTCATAACCCTGAGAATATCTGTAATAGAGGGATAACAGGCAAGGGCGTTCAGCTTGAGATTTCCAGACCCTTACGTGATTCGCCACAGGCCTGGCGTAAAATTGCCGCGGCGATAAACGAGGCGTTGGATTCTCTTGATGTTGAGTAACACCGATTAATGGTCCTGAAACGATTTTAATGGAGGCTGTCGCATTACCCAAGAACAGTTACCACCGATACCTAACGCGGACAGGCTGCCCCCTCCTCACTGATCGTCTGTGAGTGCAATCTCCATATCGATCATCTCTTTTGCTCTTTCAACAGCCCGGTTCTCGTTATCGCCCCTCCCAGACATCAATAATTGATATTTACCTCAAACTCTCTGAGACGTTTGTGAATAGAACGAAGTTCGGTAATTGTTGTCCAGTTGGAAATAAAAATCGAAAATGACTCACGTACTTTACTGAAGGCGTTTGAAACCTGGACAAGCACACCGAGTGTGATCAATCCAGTGAACAGCCCCGGCCCCATGATCAAATAGGGGACGATTATCATCAGCTGCTCGAAGGAATTTACCCATATGTCAAAATAGCCGTAATGCATGAAGAGACGATGATAATTCAGTCTCAGTCCGGTAAAAAGCTCAACAATTGATTCCGTTTTTCCATAATTGATTTTATCGTCCTCTGCGTAAACGAGCTCCTTTCTGAACGCAGCTTCCACCTTCTGATTATTATATTCCAGTCCGGGAAGCTTTATGCCCACAAACCAGGATATAAACAGGCCACCGAGAGAGACAAGCAATGCCACCCAGACCAGGCTTCCCGGAATTTCTTTAATACGGGGCAAATCAACCCCTGAACTCAGTTCCCAAAGTATAGGCAGGAATGCGATCAGCGTAAGAAAAGCCCTGATCACCTGCAGGCCAAGACTCTCAAAAATACGGGCAAAACGGTAGATATCTTCCTGAATACGCTGACTTGCCCCCTCCACCTCCTCATCGACGTGCTGCCATCTCTCAACATAGGAAAATGTCATCGCCTCCCGCCACCTGAACGCATAAATTCTGGTAAAATAGGCTGTTGCTGTCGCTATCAGGACATAAGGCATGGCAATATAGACAAACTTCACCATCTCAGCCCAGAACTCGGAAATCTCATGTTCCGTCGCCTTTTGCAAAATATTGTAGAATCCCCCATACCAGGCGTTTATTTTTACCGTCAACTCAACCTGTATAAAAAGGGATACCAGCAGGGTCAGGCCGCCGCCATAAGCCCACAAAAACCATTTTCTACTTTTAAAAAAAGAGCGAAACATACCTATGAACCCATTTTTATTGATACCAGATTTTTACAATCCAGTCGTTGAGAGATGCCCCACCAGCAATCAAGGGGTGCAATTGGATACGATTAACATCGGAGCGTACGATCTTGAAATCATTTTCTCAAAGAACCGAGATCTCAAATTCCGGAGCTTCCAGGATATGCTTTTTAACCACACACTGGTCCATCGCTCTGATAATCGCTCCTTTATATTTCTCAGGAAATCCTTCGGGAAGGGTTAAGTCGATCGCCATTTTAGGGTAGCGTTTTATTTCTTTATCCCAATCATAGATCATTTTGAGACTCATTCCGGTTGTGTCAATGTTTCTGGACCGACAGAACTTTACGGCAAAAAAACCGGCGCACGTTGCAATAGAGGATGTAAAAAGTTCAAACGGCGTTGGTCCGCTGTTATCCCCACCTGACTTTTCAGGTTGATCTGTGGTGAGAACAAATCCTCTAATATTTGCTTCAACGACAACATTTTTAGGAAAACTCACGTCAATTTCAACTGCCATATTTTCTGCACTCCTTCTTTTGTAAATTCAGTAAAATCTATCGTATTGCCGAAAGTTGATTCTTGAGCGCCTTCCCATCAAAGGCATCGGGGTCAAAGTCCGAGATTTCCGGCAGCTTGAGGCTCAGCCGATTATTTTCCCCATCCGCTTCAGCACCACTCAGGAGTATCTGGTATTGATGGATATCACCCACTGTTGTCGGTGGACATGCCCGTTCACCGCCAATCAGTATAGGGGCATCCTGCCCCAACCCGCTTCTGATTGTCTCCTCCAGGGTAATCTCAAGTTCCCACCCCTCGCCGCCATCATAGAGATAGGTAAAGAGAAACTGCATGCCTTCTTCGAGCTGATGAAGTTCAAAATTATTTTCATCATATTGCGGTTCCTTTTTCATATCCCTGATGCCGAAACCTGATTGGTAGAAAATTTTCCCGACCAGAAATTGATGGGTGTCACTGTCATCCCATCCCATACAGACCTGAATCACCTTGTGCAAGAGCGCCAGGGTCATATTCCCAGGCACCTGAATGGTACGCCAGATAAGCGGGTCAGAGAATGCCACGGCGAGCTTCAACTGATAGCCTGGTATCGGCCCCTCGTTTGAGTGCGGCTGACTTTTCGTTCGATATTTTTGAGAAAAATCGCCTTTGAGCAGCTTCGCCATAACCTCCACCTCTGGTAAGCGTTAACACCGTGTCAAAACCGGCAGCATATTGTTATATTAATTTATTTGACTCTGGCTACTGGTAACCATTAATTCTCATTATTCCAGTGTGTCTGCTATTCAAAAAATTTGGTGAACGTGTCCACCGGTTCACGGGTCGTTCGATAACTGTTTACCTTGGCAGTTGTATCTTCATACCCCAGTGCCATGCCGCAGATAAGGATTGAATCCTCAGGATATCCCAGAACATCTTTTACAATTTTCGGATACTCCCCAAGGGCGGCCTGTGGACAGGTAGCAAGGCCTTCCTGAACTGCAGCGAGCATCACCGATTGAAGAAACATCCCATAATCCATATATGAACCTGTTTCCATGCCCGGATCCATAAAGAAATAGAGCATGACCGGGGCATCAAAAGCACGGTAATTTGCAATCCACTGCTCTCTTCGCCGTTCTTTTTCCTCACGCTTTATCTCCAGGGCGGCATAGAGCTGTAACCCACATTGAAAACGTCTTGTTTTATAGGGTTCAGACCATTTCAGCGGGTAATATTGATAGTCCATCTGTGGCTTTTCCCCTCTATTAAACGCGTCTTCAATCATTTTTTGCAAGGCTTCTTTCTTTTCGCCCATGACGGCAGCGACCTGCCAGGGCTGGGTGTTAACACCTGAGGGAGAATTCCTGGCGCTATCCAAGACCCTGCTAACAACATCTCTGCTCAGCGGATTATCAAGAAATGCTCGCACAGATTTTCGAGCGGCCAACGCATCATGAACATTCATAGGAACTCCTTCGTAAAAATTTAAAACAGCTCAATTATTACCGATCACACTGGCTAAAAGTAAATCTCGTTGTGACCGACCAGGCTTAAACGTTTTCGCAGTCGATTTACTTGACTGAATATTTTTTCAAACAACTCTTTTTCCATGTGAGTAAGCTCATTGATATTTACATGGTTATCGGGTGGCTCATCGCGGTCAATCATGCTCACCTGATGCCTGAATCGCAATTGCATCAAATAATTGTATGCCTCCACGATTTCTTCATGGGTCGCTTTATTCAGGACGTTTTTTTCAAAAAGAATATCGATTCTCTGTAAAGTATTTGTACTCTCGATTGAATAATTTACCGCATAAATTCGTGCAAAACCAACAATCTGAGCCATGGCATGCTTGATATTGAACGTATTGGCATGGTCACCGCCTGACTCCACAGCAATTTTACCGAAAAAATCGATCGGCACTTTGAACAGCAGCGAGTTTTGAGCAAGCTGATAAAGGAACGCAGCCTTATTTTCGGCTCTACTGCCGATATGTTCCCTCAGCTCATCAACGAAACGATGGTCTCCATACAGACAGCGGAAATCTAAAAAGATACTTACTTCCATCAAATCCTCTGGGCTTGACTCCGTAATCCAGCGGGTGAAGTATTGCTTCCATTGAGAAATGGGTTGACACCACTTTGGGTTCATAGCCATTACATTACCGGTGCAAAAATCGTAGCCAACCTGGTCGAGCCAGGTGCAGACAGTTTCGCTGAAGCGTTGAAAGTAGGCATGAACGGATTCGCTTACATCTTCCCCGACATCTTCGAAAATGAGCGCGTTATCCTGATCGGTAACCAGCGTCTGCTCACCCCGTCCTTCACTTCCAAGACTGATGAAAGCAAACCGGGCCGGCGGCTCCCCGGTCTGTTCGATAGCAAAATCTATCAGACGGCCAAGAATTGTATCTGATACCGTCGTAATGATACGGGTTATATTTTTCGCATGCGCTCCGCTGTCAATCAGGGCCTTGACAATTCTCGGCAATCGTTTTTGGCTGGCCGAAATTTCATCAACTGACTCGGATTCCCGAATCTCCTCAATGAGAAATGCTGCCGAATAACGATGTACATCAAGTAACTCTTCATTACTGATCACACTGATAACATCTCCGTTCTTGTCTGTAACGGCAAGGTGCTTGATCTCTCTTTCCTGGAGCAGAAGGACTGCTTCAAAAATGAGCGCACTCTCTTCAACATGGATCAACGGTGAACTCATTATCTCATGTACCGGAGTCTCCAGTGAAAGATCTCCGACCACCACCCGCTCTCTCAGAACAACATCGGTGACGATTCCGACCGGTTTCTTGTCTTCACTTCTAACCAGAATCGAACTTTTCTGGGCATCGGTCATGAGCTGTGCAGCTTTATGAATTGAGTCATTAAAGTCACAGGAAACAAAATCAGCAAGGGCATTTTTTACCGGCTGATTGAGGAACATCATCGACGTCTGAAGTTCAACGATAAGGTTTTCTCGCTCCTGGGCACTTTTCTGCTGTTTGCTGATATCTTCTATCAACCCATCACAATAGAGAGGCTTTTCCCTGCTGTTTTTCGTGAGCACCATCGAAATCGATACCATACGAGGTTCACCATCCCGAGGCTCAAGCGTGAACAGCCGCTCTTTAATAAATCCTTCCTCTTTGAGCTGGTCAGACAGTTTCTTATCTTTTGGGTCCTGACTCACCACATCAAGAAGGTTCAGCTCTGTCAATTCAGTCACATCACTGATGCCGAGCAACTCAAATACAATGTGATTGGCCTCCAGAAATCTAAAACTGTTTTCAGCCGAGGTGCGGAATACACCAATATTGAGATTGCTGGTTAAGAGACGATATTTTTCCCGGCTCTCATCAAGCGCCTCCTCGATCTGCTTTGTTCCACTCTGATCTCGGGCAGTCATCACGATTACCTTCTGGCTGCCAAGATCCTTTCGAGACATAGTCATTAAAATATTGACCTGCTCTCCATCTTTCTTCAACAGCGAGGCTTCATGAGATCCCAGAACGACATAGCCGTGCAATGCGTCCGTGAATATTTGCTCTCCACCGACACTGCCTCCATCGTCTTTCGGGAATAGGTCAATGAGTGGCATTGCTTCCAACTCTGGAGCGCTATAGCCAAGAAGACGCTCCATGCTTTTATTGGCGTAAACACAACTGCCGCTATGGATCATCATTATCGGATCTACAGCTGTCTCAACCAATGTCTTATATTTCTTTCTCGACAGATTGAGTTTTTCCTCTGCTAACCGCCTTTTACGCTCGATAACCAGGCTGTGATGGGTAACATAGAGCAGCAGGAGGGTGAAGGCTATCACCGTAGCATAGATCATCTTGGTCAAACGGGCGGTAATCTGCTCTGTTTTTACCTTAACATCATCGAGGAAGACACCGGTCCCGACAACCCAGCCCCATGGCTCAAATTTTTTTACATATGAGAGTTTCGGCACGTCTTGCCGGGTGGTATACTTTTTATTCCAGATGTAATCGATGAAGCCGCTCTCGTTCCCAGATACCGTTTCAATTATTTCCATAAAGACACGTTTGCCGTTACTGTCCTCATAGGTGCTGAGATCCGATCCGATCAACTCCTTGGAATATGGATGCATAAGGAGCCGTGGAGACATATCACTGATCCAGAAATAATCCCTGAATTCATCTCCGTATCTCAGGTGCTCAATCTCGTCAAGGGCTTCCTGCTGTGCCTGATTTCTCGTCAAAGTTTCGGAACGTTCCTGTTTTTCATAGAGTTCCATAATACTCCAGGCAACCTTGGTAAGTTCACGTATCATCTCCCGCTTGCTCTCAAGAAAGCTTTTTTCAAAGGATGGGATGATTACCAGGTAGATGGAGCCAATTGCTATGAGTACCGCCATCAAAGACGGTAAAATGATCCCAAGAATGAATTTCAGCCACTGTTGTCTGCGCGTTTCTTCAAGCATGGTCTGTACACGGAAATAGTTGGGAAAAGATAGATCTCTCGTCCGGATAATCCTAAACCAGAGACCCGGACGGGAAATTTATATTTCCTTTTATCTTCTGCAGCACTGCAGGCTATATAAAAAACTGTGTCTGTTGGTGGGAACGAGTATCTAATTTCTGCTTATAATTTTTCAGGCAGGTAAGCGTTGAACCATTTTCATACAACTCAAGCATTTGAGGTTTTTTAAGCAGGGCTGTAAAAAGAGCCGCCAATATTTTCGGGTCAAATTGATGTCCCGCTCCCTGCTGAAGATTTATCACCGCATCCTCCAAAGACATTTTGGTTAAATGTTTTCTGCCTGCAAGCATCGTTTCAAAGGCATCACAGACCGTCAAAATTCTCGCCCCGACAGGGATCACATCACCCTTCAGGCCACCTGGATAGCCGCTGCCGTCATATCGTTCATGATGGTGCAGTATAAGCGGCACAACGTCGTTCAGGAATACCAGAGGCTGCGCTATTCTCGCTCCGATGACCGGATGCTGCTTGACGATGTCCATCTCGCTGCGCGATAAAATCCCCAGCCGCTCCAGAATATCATCGTTCATGCCAATCTTGCCGATATCATGGAGCAGCCCGCCATGATAGATCGTCTCAACCTCTGACACCGACAGTGACAGTTCCTCACCGATTAATTTTGCATATTGGGCTACTCTGACTGAATGCCCATGGGTGCTCTCATCTTTTGCCTCAAGTGCCAGCGTCAATCCCTCGACCATCTGCCTGAGATTCTGCAACATCTTCTCATCGTAACTGCGCGCCTTATGAAGTGCAATTGCTCCCTGCTCACCAAGCGCCGTAATAATCTCCAGTTCACTGGCACTGAGTACCCGGTGGTTATAGAAATAAACGGCAAGAATACCGGAAAAAGAGCCGATGATTTCGAAAAACATGCCGGCAATTGAGCCAACACTCTTCTTGCCAATGCTGTCCAGTTCTGGAATTCGGGGATCTGTCTTTGCATCCTCAATAAAAACCACAGGGCCTTCAGCCGGATCAAATATCTTATTGAGAGTCTGGTAATCAACATTGGTCAGATTTCGGTATGGAAAACCATCGGAAATCATCGTCTCTATTTTCTGCCCGGCATGGTCAACAATCCAGTAAACACATCCTTTGGCACCAAGTATTTCCTTTATATTCTTAACGATATTTTCCAGTATTTCAGTTGTGTTTTCACCAGAGTGGATCGCTTTACTGACCTGTGAAAAAACTCTGAAAAATGTCGTATAGTCTTCAGACATGGGTAACTCCTCGATATCGATACTTAATCGACGTATCAGTCATGTTCTTCGGGACCGAGATTTCTGGGCTAGGTAACGTCTCTTCGTGCATAGTCTTCTATCTGCTCCTCTGAATACCCCAGTTCCCCCAGCACCATCGCGGTATCTGCTCCAAAGGAAACTGGTTCCGTCCGAATAGACCCTGGAGTTTCACTTAATTTAACAGCAATACCCAACTCCGGAATTATTGTACCATCATTTTTCCGTCTATCGACAATAAGTTCTCGTTCACGGAATAATTCACTGTTGAGCACATCCGGGTATTCCTGTACTGCACTGTAACATACTTCCTGGTCAGCGAGCATCTCATTCCACTCGTCAACAGTCTTGCCCCTGAAACACTTCCTCAATCGCTCGATAATTTCCGTTCTATATTGTTCATCATACTGCCGATCGACATACTCTTCCATGCCAAGAATCCCGCAGAGATTTGCCCAAAACCTGTTTTCTACGGCTCCGATAACAATACATTTACCATCTGCTGTCCCGTAGGTGTTATAACAACCATATCGATGTGACAGAAGATCATTCCCACGGCATGGATTTCTTCCTGATTTTTGACTGAAAAAATGGGGTAGACTAAGGTAACCGAGTAATCCGTCAGTCATTGAAATGTCGATATACTGGCCTTTCCCGCTAACCGTCCTCGCATAAAGGGCCAGCAATATGCCCACAACGCCATTCATACTGCCACCTGCAATATCTGCAAACTGTACCCCAGGTATGGACGGCAGACCACTCTCCGGTCCGATGAGCCCAAGCAGCCCAGCCGTTGCCATATAATTTACATCATGGCCAGCCCGGTCACGAAGGGGCCCATCCTGCCCATAGCCGGTAATCGAACAATAGATGACCGATGGATTGATTTTCTTTATTGTTTCATAATCAACGCCGAGCCGCTTCACAACACCAGGTCTGAAACCTTCCAGCATCACATCACTTTTTTCTGCAAGTTTAAAGAATATTTCTTTTCCCTCATCACTTTTCAGGTTGAGGGAAATGTGACGTTTATTCCTGTTAATTGAGTTAAAAAACAAATCATCTTCTTTAAAGCGACGATCTTCGACCGCAATGACCTCTGCTCCATGATCAGCCAGTATCATTGAACAATAGGGTCCGGGTAAGAGCCTCGACAGGTCCAATACTTTTATTCCTGACAAACTGCCTTGATTATCCATAAAGGTCTCCACAGCAGAGTTAACGATTCGCAGGTGGCTGGAACACATTTGGTCCCGTTTCCAACCGTCTAATACTCAACTCCTTTCTGAGCTTTTACACCATCTTCATACGCATGTTTTACCGCCATGATTTCTGATACCGTATCTGCTATTTCAACTAATTCGGCAGGAGCGTTCCTTCCGGTAAGAATGACCGTGAGCCGTTCGGGTTTATTCCTGAGCATCGTTACTAATTCCTCGACAGGCAGAAAATCATATAATGGCAGATAGGTTATCTCATCGAGTATGACAAGATCGTATGTATCCTCACCGATCACTTGTTTTGCGAGGTTAAATCCCTCGCGCGCCACCTTTCTGTCCTCCTCAATATCTTCCTTGTTGAAGACAAAGCCCTTGCCGCAGATATGCCAGTCAAGATTGTCAAGCTTTTGGGCCATAATCCTTTCACCATACTTTCCCTGACCTTTTAAAAACTGAATCACACATACCCTCTGGTCATGCCCAAGTGCTCTAAAGGCAGTGCCCAGGGCAGCGGTCGTTTTTCCCTTGCCATCGCCGGTGTTTACTATCACTCTTCCCTTGTAACTCATTTTCTTCTCCACACTATTAGATACCTACGACAAGGTAATTTCATATACCTCCTCTATCCTATAACCAAAGCGCCCTGCCCCCGCGTCACCCAAGAGAGCGGGCAATAATGAATCATCAGAATAGAATGATGATTCATTATCTCACTCCACTCAAATGGACCATTTACACTCTGATTTCAGCTGAGTAGGGACAATTATCAACCTATCTGTCTGGTGCTCTTTCACATAAAAAACGTTGACAAAAGTAATTGGATGAATTTAATATCAACGAACAAGACCGAGCGCTCGTTCAGCCGCATTTTCTTTTTACTCTCTATCCGGCTAAAGCGCTCATCATTTTTCATTACCAGGGAGAACGGAACGTTTAGATTACCAACGATACTCTCCTTCATTTGTTCGAGAGATTGTCGTTTCC
>NODE-192-length-21997-cov-5.91373_pt1 | contig 21997 bp, 19 predicted proteins | sample MGYA00139097_ERZ477577 | MGnify/ENA metagenome assembly ERZ477577
GGGAATACATTTTCCTCCATCTCAACGGCAACTTCAAGAAAATAGGAATCTTTACGGGATCATGCAATTTGTTCGTTCAGGAAGAATTTCAGTGACCAAGGATGAAATGAAAATTTCAGAAATATTAAGAAAACAATTAAACTAAATAAAAATTAAAACAGGATAATGGTAAATTATTTTAACACTCTTTCGCTAAGAGAACAATTGGCACAATTGGGAAAATGTAGATTTATGGAAGCTTCTGAATTTTCAGAAGGCGTGTCAGCTTTAAAAAATAAAAAAGTAGTAATTGTGGGTTGTGGAGCACAAGGCTTGAATCAAGGGCTTAATATGCGTGATTCAGGATTGGATATATCCTATACCCTTAGAGAAGGAGCTATTAAGGAGAAGAGGCAATCCTATAAGAATGCCGTGGATAATGGTTTTAAAGTGGGTACTTATGAGGAAATGATTCCAGGTGCTGATCTTGTTTGTAACCTGACTCCGGATAAACAACATACTTCAGTTGTAAAAGCGGTAATGCCATTGATGAAACAAGGAGCGACCCTGGCCTATTCTCACGGCTTCAATATAGTTGAGGAAGGGATGCAGATTCGTAAGGACCTCACCGTAATCATGGTGGCTCCAAAAAGCCCGGGATCAGAGGTGAGAGAAGAATACAAAAGAGGTTTTGGGGTGCCAACGCTGATCGCCGTGCATAATGAAAATGATCCTCAGGGCAGAGGTCTGGATGAAGCTAAGGCCTATGCAGTGGCTACTGGTGGAGACAGAGCGGGTGTGTTGGAATCATCTTTTATAGCAGAAGTAAAATCTGACCTTATGGGTGAGCAAACCATTCTATGTGGCGTTCTTCAAACAGGATCTATTCTCAGCTTTGATAAAATGATAGAAAAAGGTATTGACCCTGCTTATGCTTCAAGACTGATTCAATATGGATGGGAAACCATTACGGAAGCCTTAAAACATGGGGGTATTACCAATATGATGGATCGTTTGTCTAATCCGGCAAAGATCAAGGCCTATACCTTATCTGAAGAGTTAAAAGACATCATGCGCCCTTTGTTTCAGAAGCATATGGATGATATCATGGGTGGAGAATTCTCAAAAACCATGATGGAAGACTGGGCTAATGATGACAAGAATTTGCTGTCCTGGAGAGCCGCTACGGGTGAAACTGCCTTTGAAAAGACCCCGGCATCAAAACAGGAAATATCGGAACAGGAATATTTTGACAATGGTGTTTTAATGGTAGCTTTTGTAAGAGCGGGCGTAGAACTTGCTTTTGAAACGATGACTGATGCTGGAATTATAGATGCATCGGCTTATTATGAATCTTTGCATGAAACACCCTTAATTGCCAATACTATCGCGCGTAAAAAACTGTATGAAATGAATGCAACTATATCTGACACAGCTGAATACGGTTGTTATCTATTTGATCATGCCTGTAAGCCGTTGTTGGCGGACTTTATGAAGGGTATTGATACGGATGTGATTGGAACTGCTTTTGGGGCAGGAAAGGATAATGGGGTAGACAATCAGGAATTGATTGCCGTAAACGATGAAATACGTTACCATCAGGTTGAAATTATTGGTTCTGAACTAAGAGAATCAATGACAGCCATGATCAAAATCGTGTAAACAATGAAACTTTTTTAACGAATTAAAACTTCCTAAGCCATCGGTTGCATTACATTTGAAACCGATGGCTTTTTCATTTGATTTTATGACAAACCCAATGATCCATATTGATGAAATAAAAGATGCGAGTATCCGTATTGGTGACCTTGTGAGGCATACGCCGCTCATAAAGATGCCCAATTTATCTGAAAAATATGGAGCAGGTGTTTATTTCAAAAGAGAAGACCTGCAGCGGGTCAGATCCTATAAAATACGCGGGGCATTCAACAAAATAAGGAAGCTTGTTGAGGTGCAGGAAGTGGATACTGTTGTTTGTTCAAGTGCGGGAAATCATGCCCAGGGAGTAGCCCAGGTTTGTCAGTTTTTAGGAATTAAGGGTGTTATCTTTATGCCTACCACAACGCCTCAGCAAAAAATACAACAGGTTCAAATGTTCGGACGCGATCAAATTGAGATACGGTTGGCCGGAGACACATATGATGCCTGTTATGAGATGGCTATGGCATTTTGTTTGTCAAACCGTTTTGAATTTGTTCATCCCTTTGACGATGTGGATATCATAGCAGGGCAGGGTACCGTCGGTTTGGAAATACTTGAGGATCAAAAAGAGAAGATAGATTATATTTTTGTTCCTGTTGGCGGTGGAGGCCTTGTTTCAGGCATCATAAGTGTGTTTAAGAAGTTAAGCCCGGACACTAGAATTATTGGGGTTGAACCTGAGGGGGCTCCGTCTTTGAAAACATCTTTGGCAGCCGGTGAAAACACAGAATTGAAACAAATGGAAAAGTTTGTGGACGGAGCTGCGGTAAAAAGAATGGGAGATATTACCTTTGACATATGTAAGCTGGGAATAGATGATGTTTTAGTTGTCCCTGAAGGGAAAATCTGTACCGCTTTGCTTAAGATGTATAATGAAAAGGCCATAGTAGTTGAACCCGCTGGAGTGCTGTCAGTGGCTGCGCTTGATCAGTATAGTGATAAGATTAAGGGCAAGAACGTAGTGTGCATTATAAGTGGAGGTAACAATGATATATCCCGCATGGAAGAGATCAAGGAAAGATCGCTTTTATATGAGGGAATAAAGCATTACTTTATAGTTACATTTCCACAAAGGGCCGGAGCCTTAAAGGAATTTGTTGTAAACGTCTTAGGCGATAATGATGACATTACTTTTTTTGAATATACAAAGAAGAACAGCAGAGCGAGGAGTTCAGCCGTTGTGGGCATAGAGCTTAAAAATGCGAAGGATTTTGAACCCCTGCTGGAACGAATGAAGGCACTCGAGTTTTTCGGAGCCTATCTAAATGACAGTCCCGACCTGTTCCAGTTTTTAACCTAAAAAAAATAGCCAATAATAATTAACCTTAAACTCATATACTATGTCGATAGAGACAATTTTTAACAACAAGGAAGTCCCCGAAGCATATCGCGTGCCGCTAAAGAAAGATTATGATACGTATCTTTTAAACGGGGAAATAAAGAAATGGAAGGGTAAAAAGGCAAAGGTATTTTCTCCTGTGTATGCAGCAGACGATCAGGGAGAATTGCAGCCTGTCCTTCTGGGAACAGTTCCCGAGATGGGAGAAAAGGATGCTCTTGAAGCTTTGGATGCCGCAAATGAGGCGTTTAAAAACGGGACCGGCTCATGGCCAACCTTAAGAGTCGGTGAGCGGATTAAATGTGTTGAGAAGTTCGCTGCACTGATGGTACAGAAAAGAAAGGAAGTAGTCAACTTTATCATGTGGGAGATCGGGAAAACGCTTCCCGATGCACAAAAGGAATTTGATCGAACGGTTGATTATATCTATGACACCATTGAAGAACTCAAAGAGCTGGACAGAAATAGTGCGAGGTTTCAATTGCACAGCAATGTATATGCTCAGGTAAGGCGAGGTCCCTTAGGAGTAGTTCTTTGCTTGGGACCTTATAATTATCCGTTAAATGAGACTTTTTGTTTGCTGATTCCCGCCCTGATCATGGGAAATACGACGGTATTCAAACCGGCAAAATATGGTGTGATTTTGATAACACCTTTGCTGGAGGCTTTCGCTGAGGCCTTTCCAAAAGGAGTGGTTAACATACTTTTCGGGAGAGGAAGAGAGGTGGCAACGCCTATCGTAAAATCAGGTAGAGTTGAAGTTTTGGCATTAATTGGTAACAGTAAATCGGCAAATGCACTGCAAAGTCATCACCCAAAAAAGAACAGATTGAGGCTGGTTTTGGGCCTTGAGGCAAAAAATCCGGCTATTGTTTTACCGGATACCGATATGGATCTTGCTGTTGAGGAATGTGTACTAGGGTCCTTATCTTACAATGGACAACGCTGTACTGCCTTAAAAATGTTATTTGTACACGAGAATATACTGGCAGAATTCAATCAAAGATTTTTGGCCAGAATTAAAGAGCTTACCTATGGATTGCCATGGGAAGAAGGCGTTAAGCTGACTCCATTGCCTGAACCTGGAAAGCCGGCATATATTAAAGAACTTATTGATGATGCCGTTTCAAAAGGCGCCACGGTGATCAATGAAGAAGGTGGAAAGACCAATAAAAGTTTTGTTTTTCCTGCCGTATTGTTCCCTGTTGATGAAAGCATGAATATCTATCATGAGGAGCAATTTGGTCCGGTAATTCCGATTATCTCATTTAAGGATATACAGGAGCCGATTAACTCAATCGTAAATTCCAATTACGGACAACAGGTAAGTTTATTCAGTAAGAACCCGGATACCCTGTCTCCGCTTATTGATGGTTTGGTGAATCAGGTGTGCAGGGTAAATATTAACAGCCAGTGTCAGCGAGGGCCTGATGTTTACCCGTTTGTAGGGAGAAAGGACTCTGCTGTAAGTACCCTGAGCGTGAGGGCCGCCTTGAGATCATTTTCGATCAGAACTCTAGTAGCCTGCAAAAACAGTGAGCTTAACAAGGAAATTTTGAATGACATTCTCGATAATAACAAATCTAATTTTGTCAGCACGAATTATATTTTATAGCTATAAATGATAGGCCATTTGTAGTAAAAGGAGGTCGTCGACCTCCTTTTTTTGATTAAAAAATATTGGATAGAATTGACGATATACTTAAATTCGATAAACCAAACCCCTCAGGAATGTCCATTAAATCGAATCTCAACTGCTTCAAAATATTTTTATTTTTTTCTTTGTGCATTTTTTTATTCGGGACAAGTGTACTCCGGGCACAGATTCAATATCAGATTCCTTCCAATAAAAAAGTAAGTATAGGGTCATATGGTAGAGCGGGCGTGGACTGGTCATTTGAAAACGGAGGTTCTGTGGGCAGGAGGCTAAATTTGAATAACATGGGTAGTATAGGCGGGAGGCTTGAGGAACAGGATTACCTTGAAGTGGTTCCCAATTTTAATTTCATCCCTAAGAGTGGCGACAGCACCTTGATTTATGCGCAGATCAGACTGGCCGTTTATTCTACGGGTGTAGGAAGCTTTGGAAACTCCTCGTCCAGCAGCATCGGTGGATTGGCCTTTACCATACCTGAAATATTTGTCGAGGCAAGAAATATTAAAGGCTCGGGCGTTAGTATTTGGGCCGGTTCCAGATTATACAGAGGGCCAGATGTGCATATTGCCGATCATTTCTATTTCAACGATCACTCAGCTCCCGGCTTCGGTGTGGAGTTTAAAAAAACGCGGTTATCTGCTGCATTTATTGCTTCGACGGATACTACCGCCACCGTTCCTCCCTATTTTTATCTGAACATTAAAACGGGTACGCCTAGTACGGCCCTGAGACAAAGAGTAGTGCTCATTGGCGAGCAGGATTTTGATATTGATGAAAACAATGGGATCACCTTGCTCGGTGAAATTCACAGAATGGCTGATGCCGATGGTGAAATTGACATTGACTCCGTGGCAACCTTGTATAATTTCCCTTCTGATTATGGGTTCGTCATAGGGGTGAAGCATGAGCACAGAATAAAGACGAAGATACCAGGTTCTTTTAATGATTTTTCCTTGCGGTATGGGTCGGGAATTGCCAATGGGGGTGATGGTGGGCTGTCTAAAACCTGGCTTACCTTTGGCGCACCTGATACGATTGCTCAAAATTTTCAAGGCGCCCATAGTTTGGCGCTTGTTAACCATATGGTGGTGAATTTCTCCAATAAGTATACCTTAAACGGATATGTGATCTTTACAAACAGTAAAGGCGCTGCCGAAGGGAATGGCTTGTCCAAAACGTTTTTTGGAAGAGAAGTGTATAACAGAAAAACAGATTTCACCGCTGGGGTCAGAAATGAGCATTATATCTCTGATTATTTCCATTTACTTACGGAGGTTCATTATTCTCAAAGGCAGGATGGTGATAATCCATGGGCCAGTATGCTTAAATTCAGCGTAGCTCCGGTTTATGTGCCAACTGGTCAGCGTGATACCTGGGCCAGGCCTCATTTGAGATTTGTGGCCTCTGCCGCTCGATATAATGATTATGCCATGGAATCTCTTTATTCACCTTATCTGGAGTTTACCGGCAGCAGGAGGTGGGGATATTATTTCGGCGTAAAGGTTGAATGGTGGATCTGGGACTAAGATCCTTATTTTTTTGTCAGTTTTGATATACAGATTTCCCATAGTTCCTCCTGTGGAGCCATGGCTTTAATGATCAGTTCTTCCTTTTTGACAGGATGTATGAATTTGATCTTTGCCGCATGTAAATGTATGCCTCCGTCTTTGTTCGATCTCTTGCAGCCATACTTTAAATCACCTTTTATCGGATATCCATTAACAGACAACTGACACCTGATCTGGTGATGCCTCCCCGTTTCAAGATTTATTTCCAGTAGCGTATAACGGTCCAGATTTAACAGGGTTTTAAAGTGCAAAACAGCCTTTTTTGTATCTGCAGATTCTTTAGCGAAGGCGCTTGATTTATTGTTTTTCGGATTTTTCCTGAGATAGTGTGTCAATGTCCCTTCGCCTGGGTCAGGGTGTCCTTCAACCAGTGCCCAATAGGTTTTCTCAATGTTTTTTTCCCTAAACATTTTATTAAGTCTTTCCAGTGCTTTTGATGTTTTGGCAAAAACCACAATTCCCGATGTTGGACGGTCAAGACGATGTGTGACTCCCAAAAAAACTTCCCCCGGTTTATTATATTTATCCTTGAGATATTCCTTGACAACTTCGCTAAGCGGTTTATCCCCCGTTTTATCACCCTGAACGATATCTCCAACCCTTTTATTGATGACAATTAGGTGGTTGTCCTCATAAAGGACTTGCAAATTTTCTTTGTTGCTATGCATAAAACAGCTTGTTTAGATGGCAAAAATACGAATTATATCGTCTCTAATGGGACCACTTGAGATGCTTTGCCAAGTGTCACCTGGGTAACATAGATTTGTCACTTTTGGAATCAATTTTAGTGTAATTTTACCGAGTTAAAATTTGATTTCTAAGGACAAGAGTCAATTTTTTTGGGCCAACATGGAAAATATACACCTCGCTAAAGCAAATTGAAATGGAAGATTTGAAAAAATTATTCGGAATAGTGTTAAGTGTCCTTTTGTTATCGGTTGTTGTTGCATGCAAGGGTGATAAATCAAAGGCGACGGAAGCACAGGAATTAGAGCCGCAAAGCGCTAAAACAGAAGTGTCAGAAGGGTATGCGCTGATGAAGTCCCAATGCTATGCGTGCCATAATCCGGAAAGCCCCTCTCATGATGAAATACTCGCACCCCCATTTGCGGCAGTAAAAATGAGATACCAGATGTTTTACAGATCTGAAGAGGAATTTGTATCCGCGGTAGTAAAATGGACCATGGATCCTCAGGAGTCCGAAGCCTTGATGAGAGGAGCCGTGGATAGATTCAAAACTATGCCGAAACAGCCTTTCAAAGAAGATGAAATTCAAAAAATAGCCACATATATTTTCAATAATAAACTTGAAGAACCGGAATGGTTTGATGCGCACCAAAAAGAAATGCACGCCAAGGGAGGGATGGGCAGGATGGGCCAATAGACCCTTCCAAAATTATTGGATACTGTCGTTTACCTTTTGTATGAATTCCAGAATCTCCTTTTGACCGGTTTTATCTGTTGATGAAGAAATAAAATAGGGAGGTAATTCTTCCCAGCTCTCCAGCAATTCTTTTTTATAACTCTCAATATTCTTAGGGAGCGTTGATTTGTTGAGTTTGTCGGTCTTGGTAAAAACAATGCAAAAAGGAATGCCGTTTAGGCCCAGAAACTCCATAAACTCAAGGTCTATTTTTTGTGGCTGATGCCTTGAGTCTATAAGGACAAAAGTACAGGCGAGTTGCATTCTTTTATTAAAATAATCTTTGATGAATTTTTGAAAAGTTTTTCTTTGATCCTTCGATACTGAGGCATAGCCATAGCCGGGCAGATCGACTAAAAACCAATTCTTGTTAATTATAAAATGATTGATCAATTGCGTTTTTCCTGGTTTACCCGAAGTTTTAGCAAGTGACTTATGATTGGTCAGCATATTGATCAATGAAGATTTTCCAACGTTTGATCTGCCGATAAAAGCATATTCAGGAAGATTTTCCTTCGGACATTTGGAAACATCAGTATTACTGATCACAAACGCTGCAGTCTTAATTTTCATTATGATGTATAAATTTGATTTATGTTAATCTTTCAGTTTAATCTATTCATTGCTATTGTTCATTAACCTCACTCACAGCCACAGCAATTTTGGAGTCCCCTGTTCCATAATAAAGGAACCATTTATTTTTAAAAAACACAAGGCCTTCAACAAAGCAAACATTATTTACTTCGCCTACTAATTCGTAGTCCTTTTCAGGATAGATGAAATAATCATCGGTTCTTTCAAGAAGTTTATGAGGGGCATTTTTATCGAAAAGTGCCTGTCCGGCTGCGTAAGTAAATTTAGGCAGCAGGGGGTCATTTAAATTGGAAGCATTACTTCCATTGTAGATAAGAACTATACCTTCTTCTTTCAAAATGGCAAAAGGTCCCGGTTCAACAAGCCGGCTGTCAAAGTAGCCTGGTCTGGGATGCATGACCGAAATCATTTGATCGTTCTCCTCATTGATGGCGACCTTCCAATGGATAAGATCTTCAGAGTAGGCCATAAAAAGACTGGTATCTCCAAAATACATCCAGTAGAAGCCATTAATTTTAGTAGCAATCAATTTGTTGCCTTCAAGCTTTGTGACAATGGCTCCTGATTTTGACCAATAATTTTCCATCGATTTTTCTTGGAGTACGAGTCCGTGTTTTGTCCAGTTTAAAAGGTCCTTGGAGGTAGCCAAGGCAAGCCTGGCCATTTTTCCGTCATAAGCGGTATAGGTCATCACATAGGTGCCATCCTGACTTTCTATGATTCTGGGATCTTCGATTCCATCAAAATAGCAGCTTTTACAGTCGAGATCAAGGGCTTCTCCATTGCGTTTTCTATAATTCCACTCATAATTGTACATAGAATCATGATCAGGATAAAATACGGGTTCGGCATTTTTTTTAAAATGTAGTCCGTCATCACTAATGGCGAGGCCAATTCTGGAGGTGCCTTGCCTGTCCTGGGCGCGATAAAAAAGATAAACTTTGTCATTTTTGACAATGGCAGAAGGGTTCAGAACATTTCTTTCTTCCCAGAATATTTCATTTTTGCCTATTGGGCAATTAAAAGATAAAGTATCCGAAGGATTCAAGATGGGGTTGACCTCATCCGATTTTTCAAATCCGGTCAACTCCCATGCAGGAGTGTCCGGAACAATTACTTCGGTTTTGAGTTGTGGATTATTACAGGAAAATAAAAAAAGCGAAATCAGGTAAAAAAGAATATATTTTCTCATGATTATTGATGGAATTGGAAAAATGTTAAATCGGGAAAAGCCTAAACAACTTAGCCTTAAGTCAAAGATACTCTTTTAGATAAGGACTGTGGAGCTTAATGAAATTAATTCCGAAGCAGGTTTTTATTTCTTTAAACGCTTTGCTCCAGGGCATCAGACCATATCAACTACTCGGCAACAAGAATACTACTTCTTATTAAAGTTTTTCATCAGCCAGGGCTCGAGAGATTCGTTAAACTTTATGGGACGCTCCATCATGGGGGCATGACCGCATTTGTCTATCCAATACAATTCTGAATTTGGCAATAAACGATCAAACTCCTCTGCAACTGCAGGCGGAGTTACGGTGTCATTCTTTCCCCAAATCAAGCAAGTGGGTACAAGCATTGTTGGTAAATCATTGGCCATATTATGCCTTATGGCACTTTTGGCTATAGCAATTGTTCTGATCAACCTGTTCCTGTTGTTCAAGGTTTCATATACATCATCAACAACTTCTTTTGTAGCTACTTCAGGATCGTAAAATACGTCCTGGGCCTTTTTCTTAATATATTCGTAATCGCCTCTTTTAGGGTAACTTTCACCCATTGAATTTTCATAAAGTCCTGAACTTCCTGTGAGCACAAGCCCAATAACATTTGAAGGATTTAACTTGGTGTGAAACAAGGCAATGTGACCACCGAGTGAATTACCCATAAGAATGTATTTGTCAAGACCTTTAAACTTAACGAAATCCTTAATGAATTTTGATAAATTTTTAACGTTGGTCTTTAATAAAGGCATCGTGTATATAGGCAGTTCCGGCATGATAACCTGATAGCCCAAATCTGAAAAATGATCAAATACCCCATCGAAATTACTTAAATTTCCCATTAGGCCATGAAGAATAATTAAAGGCGTTCCGCTGCCAGATTCTAAGTAAGAATATCTGCCTTCTTTTTTAAGGGTATATTTCATTGATGATCTAATTACTTTTCAGCTTGCAAATTTATATAATTTCGATCAAAGTACTAATTTTCTCTTCATTAGTTCAAATATTTTTAAATAAAAAAAGCACTTACTATTTAATTTGCCTTTAATCAAATACTTAGGCTAAAGTAAAGAAAGTTATCAACAAAGTGGTAAAAAATGGTAAAAAGTGGTAAAAATCTTTATATTTGTGATGGTTATTCAATCTTAAGGAGCAATAGTGGTAAACTTAATTGGTACATACGAGTGTAAAGCAGACGTCAAAGGACGCCTGATGATGCCGTCGCCTCTTAAAAAGCAGTTGTCCAGTATTTTACAAGATGGTTTTGTATTGAAGCGTTCCGTATTTCAGCCTTGTCTGGAATTATATCCCATGAAGGAGTGGGACGCTATGATGTCAAAAGTGAATAAACTGAACAGGTTCGTCAAGAAAAACAATGATTTTATTAGAAGGTTTACAGCTGGAGTCAAAGTTGTTGAGCTCGATGTTTCGGGGAGAATGCTCATTCCAAAAGACCTGCATATGTTTTCGGGTATTTCCAAGGATGTGGTACTCTCGTCTTCAGTGAATATCATTGAGATCTGGGATAAAAATAAGTATGAAAAAGCCATTGATGATGCTGCCATTGATTTTGCAGATTTGGCTGAGGATGTCATGGGAAATGTAAATGATGATGATCATGAGTTATCATGATCCGGTATTGCTCTTTGAAAGTGTTGATGGTCTGAGAATAAAACCAGATGGTGTTTATGTAGATGTGACGTTTGGAGGCGGTGGTCATTCCAGGGAAATTTTGAATCGTTTAGGCCCCGATGGAAAGTTATTCGCTTTTGATCAGGATAAGGATGCCCTTCAGAATGAAATTGATGATAGCCGGTTCACATTGATTCCGGAAAATTTTAAACTCATCAAAAGATTTCTACGGTTTCATGGGTTGAGAACGGTCGATGGAATCTTAGCTGACCTTGGCGTTTCTTCTCATCAGTTTGATACTGTGGAGAGAGGGTTTTCTACTCGTTTTGATGCGGATCTGGATATGAGAATGAATACGAGCGACGGTGTTTCTGCCTTTGAAGTAATTAATGAATACAAAGAGGATGAGCTTAGTCAGGTGCTTTTTCAATATGGTGAGTTGAGAAACTCCAGAGCCCTGGCAAAGGAGATAGTTTTGGCGAGACAGGAGAGCCCGATAAAAACAAGTTTTGAGCTCAAAGAGGTTTTGCAAAAATTTTTACCCAAATCAAAAGAGCATAAAATATTGGCGCAAATATTTCAGGCCATTAGAATAGAAGTTAATCAGGAGATGGAGGTGTTGAAAGCGTTTTTAATGCAAACACCGGAATTGCTGAATGAAAAAGGGAGGTTGAGTGTTATCTCTTATCACTCACTGGAAGATAGATTGGTAAAAAGATTCATGCAATTTGGAATATTTGAAGGTGAGCCGGAGAAGGATTTTTACGGGAATTTTAGTGTTCCTTTAAAGAAAGTGGGAAAGCTTATTATTCCTTCAGCTCAAGAGATAAAAAAAAATAATCGGGCCAGAAGTGCCAAGTTAAGGATAGCGGAAAAAATTTAATCAAATCAGTTTTATTACTCATAATGTCAAGAGTCAAACAAACCTTATACAACGTTCTTAAAGGTAAATTTCTGGTAGATGAAGACGCAAAGAAAAATTGGGGCTTCATCATATTCCTCACTGGTCTCGCCTTGTTAATGATTACCAGTTCTCATCAGATTGACAGAAAGGTGCAAAGAATTGCAACACTTAACAAGGAAAAAAGACAGCTGTATTCTCAGTTTGTCGCTACACGATCCGATCTTATGAAACTTAAAATGGAGTCGAGTATTTCGAAAAGATTAGCGGATAACGGTTTGTTTGTATCGCAAACGCCACCTCAAAAAATAAAAGTCAGAATCACAAATTAATTATGTCAGTCGAAAAAAAACAAATATTAAATAAGCTCTACCTGTTGACCGGGATGCTTTTCTTATTTGCGATCGCTATCATTTACCAATTGATACAGATAGAATATGTGGACGGTGACCTATACAGAGTTCAGGCAGAAGAAGGGACGGTCAAAACTTTTGAAATAGAGGCGAACAGAGGTAGTGTTTATACATCCGATGGCAGCTTGCTGGCTACTTCAGTTTCCAGATTTGACATTAGGATGGATGTGGTTACCGTCTCTGATGAAGACTTTGAAAGTGGTATTAAGGATCTTAGCAAGGCCCTTTCAGACATGCTTGGCAGATCAGCCAGCTATTATGAAAATAAAATACGAAAAGCCAGAGTCAGTAAAAACAGATATTTATTTATAACACGAAACTTAAGTTACACGGAATACCAGAAATTAAAACAATTTCCAATTTTTAAATTGGGCACTTACCGCGGGGGAATTATCACAGAACAAAGGACCGTAAGGGAACATCCTATTGGAACCATTGCTGAACGCGCGGTTGGATATGATGATTACCGCGGCAGAGTTGGTATAGAAGGAAGTTTTTATGAATTTCTCAGGGGTAAAAAGGGTCAGCGATTAAAGCAAAAAATAGCCAAGGGTCAATGGAAGCCACTTAACGATAATAATGAAATCGAACCAATTGACGGGAAGGATATCATTACTACCATCGATTTAAAGATTCAGGACGTAGCCCACCATGCACTGCTTTCACAATTAGAGAAGTTTGAAGCCGATCACGGATCTGTTGTTGTTATGGATTCTAAATCCGGAGAAATTAAGGCTATTTCAAATTTGGGTCGAACATCAAAAGGGACCTATTTTGAACAGCGCAATTATGCCATTTATGAATCCCATGAGCCTGGATCAACTTTTAAACTAATGGGAATGGTTGTTGCCCTGGAAGACAAGGTTGTCGATACGGCTCAAATTATTGACACAGAAAAAGGTGTCATCCGGTTTCACGGCAAACCTGTAAGAGATTCTCATCATGGAGGCTATGGGGAAATTTCCGTTTCCAGAGTTTTTGAAGTTTCGTCAAATGTGGGCATAGTTAAAATTATCAATGATAATTATGGAGATCATCCGGAAAAATTCATAGCGGGCTTGGAGCGGATGAAAGTGGGTCAAAAAATAGGGTTACCTATTAAAGGAGAAGGTCAGCCCATCATACCAGATCCAAGCGATAAAAATTCATGGAACGGATTGTCATTACCATGGATGGCTTATGGTTATGGCGTTTCTTTTACACCACTGCAAACGCTAACTTTTTATAATGCAATTGCCAATAATGGTGAAATGGTGAAGCCGAGATTTGTCAGAGAGATCAGGTCTCAGGGAAAAGTGGTAACCAGATATGAAAAGGAGGTTATCCATCCCAAGATATGTTCACAGGAGACCATCGACCAGGTGAAGCAGATGATGCTTAACGTGGTTAAACAAGGTACCGCTGATAATATTTATGATAAAAATTTCTCAATGGCCGGAAAAACAGGGACCTGCCAGACTGAATACTGGACGGATAACACCCAGTATATTTCCTCTTTTGTGGGTTATTTCCCTGCGGATAATCCTAAATATTCCTGTATAGTAGTTATTCACAAACCCAATAAAAAAACCGGGTATTATGGGAACATAGTTGCTGCACCTGTTTTTCAAAGTATAGCCAGAAAAATTTATACGGATACGCCGGTGGAAGAGGAAGTAGATTATGCATCGAACATAAGAGGGGTGGATGAGAACTACGAAGCCTATTATAAAAAGGCCAACACGACTTTTACCAAGGTACCTGATGTTAGAAACATGCCTGGAATGGATGCTATATCATTGTTGGAAAACATGGGTTTCAAAGTGAGTTTTGACGGCATAGGAAAAGTGAAAACGCAATCTGTCAAAGCAGGCTCAGAATTAAAAAAAGGGGAAATCATAAGGCTGGAATTATCATAATTTGAAAGTATTAAAAGACATATTGTATGGAGTAGCTGTGGAATCCGTAATAGGTTCTACGGAAGTTTCTGTTAACGCTATAGAATTCGATTCCAGAAGGATGGCATCCGGGGCTTTGTTTGTGGCACAGAAAGGCCTGGAATTCGATGGGCACAATTTTATAGACAAGGCGGCTTCAGCGGGAGCGGTTGCGGTCATATGTGAAACCTTGCCCACAGCAATCAACAAGAAGGTTACTTATGTTAAAGTCAAAGACAGCGACGAGGCACTGGCCCTGATCGCTTCGAATTTTTATGACAACCCGTCAAGTGAATTGAAATTGATCGGGATTACCGGAACCAACGGAAAGACGACAATAGCAACTTTACTATCCGAACAGTTTCATGGTCTAGGTTTAAAAAGCGGCTTGATTTCCACCATAAAGATTAAAATTGGAAACAAGGAATTGCCTACAACCCATACGACTCCGGATTCAATAACCCTAAACAGGGTTTTGAGAGAAATGGTTGATAAAGGGGTTACGCATTGCTTTATGGAAGTGAGCTCACATGGCATACACCAAAAACGAACTGCTGGTTTGCATTTTGCGGGAGGAATTTTCACGAATCTGACCCATGACCATTTAGACTATCACAAAAGTTTTTCCGCGTACCGTGACGTCAAAAAAATATTTTTTGACCAGCTGCCAACAGAAGCCTTTGCCCTGGTTAACCTTGATGATAAAAATGGAGCGTTCATGCTTCAGAATACTCACGCAAAAAAATATGGCTACGCTCTAAAGACGGTTGCAGACTATAAGGCAAGAATTATTGAAAACCAATTTCAGGGGCTTTGTCTGAATATTGGCGGACATGAATTGTGGACCAAATTAATTGGTTCTTTCAATGCCTATAATCTTCTTGCCATTTATGCAGCAACTGATCTCCTGGGTATAGAAGAGCTGGAAAACCTTCGTGTTCTGAGTGAATTAGATAATGTGTCCGGAAGATTTCAGCACACTGTTTCGGAAGGAGGTATCAATGCCATTGTAGATTATGCACATACGCCGGATGCGCTGAAAAATGTCCTTGAAACCATTAATTCCATCAGGACCTTCAATGAACAGGTGATCACAGTAGTTGGATGCGGTGGAGACAGAGATAAGGCTAAGCGCCCCAAAATGGGTAACATAGCTTCAAGCTTAAGCAACCAGGTTGTGTTTACATCGGATAACCCAAGAAGTGAAGATCCTGAAACTATAATCAGAGAGATTGAGGCAGGCGTGAGACCGGAGAATTATAAAAAAACCATTTCCATAACGGATAGAAAACAGGCCATTAAAACAGCGTGTACACTGGCTAAAGAAGGAGATATCATATTGATAGCAGGAAAAGGACATGAGACCTACCAGCTAATTGGGGACAGGAAATCAAATTTTGATGATTTTCAGATTGCAAATGAAATCCTTACTGAATTAAAAAAATAAAACGAGAGAATGCTATATTATTTATTTGAATATTTAGATCAAAATTTCAGTGTTCCCGGGGCAGGTTTGTTTCAATACATCTCCTTCCGGTCAGCGCTGGCATTCGCATTTTCTCTGTTGACTTCAACTATTTTTGGTCGAAAAATCATTGATGTTCTCAGAAACCTTCAGGTGGGAGAATCGATCAGAGATCTGGGTCTTGATGGTCAGGCTGAGAAGAAGGGAACACCTACAATGGGAGGTCTTATTATCATCATGGCGACGCTAATACCGGTTTTTTTATTGGCCAAACTTGATAATATCTATATCATTATCCTTATTGTCACAACGATCTGGATGGGGGCCATCGGTTTTATAGATGATTATATCAAAATATTTAAAAAGAATAAAGAGGGATTAAAAGGTCGGTTTAAAATTGTAGGGCAGATCACTTTGGGAACCTTTGTTGGGCTGGTTTTATATTTTAATCCGGATGTAGTGATCAAAGAAAAAATATCTCAGGGGGAAGTAGTTATAACTAGTTCTCAGACTGTTTCATCCAATCGATTTGGGGAGGCAGAAAAGTCTACTAAAACTACGATTCCTTTTGTTAAAAATAACGAATTTGACTATGCCACTCTTATAAAATGGATGGGAGAAATGAGCAAAGATTATGTTTGGCTCGTTTTTGTTTTGGTTGTCATTTTTATCATTACTTCTGTGTCAAACGGTGCCAATCTCACGGATGGAATAGATGGCCTGGCAGCGGGTACTTCTGCCATTATTGTGCTGGCCCTCGGTATTTTCTCATGGGTATCAGGTAATATCATTTTTTCCGATTATCTGAATGTCATGTACATTCCAAATTCAGGTGAAATGACCATTTTCATCAGTGCTTTTGTGGGTGCCTTGGTAGGATTTTTATGGTATAATACTTATCCGGCCCAGGTTTTTATGGGAGATACGGGTAGTTTAACCATTGGAGCAGTTATAGCTGTATTGGCACTTTCGGTGCGCAAGGAATTCCTTATCCCAATATTGGCCGGCATCTTTTTAGCGGAGAATCTTTCCGTGGTACTTCAGGTGTCTTATTTCAAATACACCAGAAAAAAGTCTGGGGTTGGAAAAAGAATATTTCTGATGTCACCCCTGCATCATCATTATCAAAAAAGGGGGTATCACGAAAGTAAAATAGTGACCAGATTCTGGATCGTCGGCATATTATTGGCCGTAATCTCAATAGTAACATTAAAAGTAAGATAATAACAATTAAACTATAAATAATGAGTATAGCATCTTTTGCATTACAAACAAACTTCAACGTTAAAAACGCTATGGCATCCAGTACGCTGTCGGATTTGATGAGGGTGAGAAAGGAAACCATCAGAAACTGTATGGCAGATTTTGAGAATGAGGAGCATAGATTGGAGAAAGTGTTGAGAATTAATGGATGTCAATACATTAATGATGCACAGGCCACTAATATTAATGCTACTTATTATGCACTGGATAGCATAGAGGACGAAATAGTCTGGATCGCTGAAGGAAAGGAAGGACTGCGTGACTATAAGATGTTGTTACCCCTGATAAATGAAAAGGTAAAGGCGATCATATGTTTAGGGGAGAATAATGACAATTTGATCGAAACTTTTGGGAATGTTGTCGATTTTATGATCGAAACTGGCAGCATTGAGCAAGCAGTAAAAATTGCCTATAAACTGAGTAGAGATGGAGAAACAATACTTTATTCACCCGCTGTCAAAGCTGATAAGGAAACTGAAAATTATCAAGATAAAGGAGCCGGATTTAAACAAGCCGTAAGACAATTATAAAAAGTATAGAAGAGAATGCTTTCAGGATTAATGGAAAATATTAAAGGGGACAAGACCATTTGGGCGATTATCGCTGCTTTGGCCATATTCTCCTTTCTTCCTGTTTACAGTGCCAGCACAAATCTGGTTTATGTGGCCGGAAAAGGTTCTACTCTTGGTTATTTGCTAAAGCATGCCATTCTATTATTAATGGGTTTTGTAATCGTTTATGCCACGCATAAGGTTCCTTACAGGTACTTTAGCGGTTTGTCTGTTTTAATGATGCCTGTAGTCATCCTGTTATTGGCCTATACGCTTACACAAGGAACGGTTATTGATGGTGCCAATGCCAGCAGATGGATCAGTATTCCTATCGTGGGAATCGGTTTTCAGACCTCCACACTCGCTTCTGTTGTACTAATGATATATGTGGCAAGGTATCTGGCTAGAAATAAGGAAAAAGAAATTAAATTCAAGGAAAGTTTTCTCTATTTGTGGATGCCTGTCGGATGCGTGTTGGCTCTGATACTGCCTGCTAATTTTTCAACAACGGCCATAACTTTTGCCATGGTGGTGATCCTGGCATATTTAGGCGGATATCCGATAAAATATCTGGCTTCCATTTTGGGAATTGGAATTTTGTGTCTCGCCTTGTTTATTTTGACGGCTAAGGCCTTTCCGGATGCAATGAAGGGGAGCAGAATTACTACCTGGTCAAATAGGATTGAAAATTTCGCATCTGGTGAATCAGAAGACAACTATCAGGCAGAAAAGGCTAAAATTGCCTTTGCTTCAGGAGAAATTTACGGAAAGGGACCCGGTAAAAGTGTTCAGAAGAACTTTTTACCTCAATCTTCCTCGGATTTTATCTATGCCATAATTGGAGAAGAATTTGGGTTGATAGGGGCCATCCTGATCATATTTTTCTTCCTGGGATTGTTGTTTCGTCTTGTGATCATTGCGACCAAAACACCGACGATTTTCGGAACCTTGCTGGTTTTGGGTGTTGGACTACCGATCATATTTCAGGCCATGATCAATATGGGTGTTGCCGTCGGGCTTTTTCCGGTAACGGGACAGCCCCTGCCACTGATCAGCACAGGAGGAACGTCAATATGGATGACATGTTTTGGGATAGGTATTGTGCTTAGCGTGAGCGCTGCGAATCCTAAAGAGGACCTTAGCGTTCCTAAAAAAGAATTGGAAAACCCTTTAGATATATTGCATGAAGCCATCGGTTAACATATTATTGAGCGGAGGAGGAACCGGGGGACACATCTACCCGGCCATTGCCATTGCCAATGAGTTGAAAGCGAGAAACCCGCGGTCAAAGTTTTTATTTGTGGGAGCTGAGGGCAGAATGGAGATGGAAAAAGTTCCACAGTTGGGTTATCAAATAAAGGGATTGAACATCACGGGACTGCAAAGAAGTTTGTCTTGGAAAAATCTGACTTTTCCTTTTAAACTGATTCAAAGTTTGTTCCAGGCAAAAAGGATTATTAAAAAATTTAAGCCAAATGTGGTCATAGGAACAGGAGGTTTTGCATCGGGCCCCACCTTGTACATGGCTAATAGAAAAGACATACCCAGCTTGATTCAGGAACAGAATTCCTATCCTGGGATTACGAATAAGCTTCTTGCCAAAAATGTAAAGAAGATCTGTGTGGCCTATGATGGGCTTGAGCGTTTTTTCCCCGCAGAAAAAATGATCAAAACGGGTAATCCGGTTCGACAAGATCTTTTGGATATCAGTCTGAAACGAGAGGAAGCATTGCGGTTTTTCCAATTAGACAAGCATAAAAAAACCATTGTCATACTAGGGGGTAGTCTGGGAGCTCGCGCTGTGAATCAGGCTGTAGAAAAGAATTTAAATGCGCTGTTACAGCAGGGAGTACAGGTGATCTGGCAATCGGGTAAATTGTATTTTTCGGAATATAAAAAGTATAGTGAAACAGAAGGCGTACAGGTTCATGAATTCGTTCAAAAAATGGATTTGCTTTACGCTGCAGCCGATATTATTGTCAGCAGGGCAGGAGCAGGGTCCATCTCTGAACTTTGTATTGTAGGCAAACCAGTGGTTTTTATTCCGTCGCCCAATGTGGCAGAGGACCATCAAACAAAAAATGCTGAGTCAATAACAAATCAACAGGCTGCCATTTTATTGAAAGAAAGTGAGATATCAACATTTTCTGCATGTCTGGCAGCGCTGATTAAGGATGAGTCAAAACAAATGCTATTGGCGAAAAATATAAAAAAACTAGCCTTACCTGATGCAACTAAACAAATTGCGGATGAGGTTGAAAAAATATTAAAATAGAATTATGTGCTAAATACTTTGGTAACTATGGCAACTTTTTTGGATAGTGAGGGGATTATTTAAGAAGTTGTCATAGTTTTAATAAAATGAGTAAATGAGAAAATATCAACATACAATAAAATTTGCGCTACTAGCCATTGTAGTGGTCTTTTTATATGGTTTTGCCGCTCATAGAAACGCCCTTAAAGAAGGAAAAGATGTGCATGTCATTTTTGAAAACGGAGAAAACCTTTTTGTAAGCTATGAAACGGTTAATAAGTTGTTAATACAAAATTTAGAAGGCAACAAAAATCAATCGAAAGAAAATATAAATTTGAACAATTTAGAACAGTTTTTGCGAAGCAATGAAATGATTGAAAATGCAGAAATATTTCTAACATTAAGTGGGGAGTTAGGGGCCATAATTACACAAAGAACACCTGTTTTAAGAGTAACCAACGCAACGGAAACCTATTATTACGATAAGTTGGGCATTAAGATGCCGCTTTCGGATAATTATTCTGCCAGGGTTCCTATAACCACGGATACAATAGCTGAAAATGGAGAATTTGACATCGTGAGATTGTCAAATATCATCAAAAATGATGATTTTCTAAAGAAACAGATTATTGGAATTAATCAGGTTTCTAATTCGGACATCAATCAATTCGAATTAAGTACCAGAGTAGGTGATCAAAAGATCATTTTTGGGGATTTATCCCAGATGGAAGAAAAAATTGCGAAGCTGAAAGTTTTTTATCAAAAAATGATGTTGGATAGTACCATAAATGACTATAAAACGATAAACTTAAAATTTCACAGACAAATTGTTTGTGAAAAATAAATATTATGGACAATAACAATATAGCAGTGGGATTAGACATTGGAACAACCAAAATTGTTGCAATGGTGGGTAAAAAGGATGCCTATGGAAAGATTGAGGTTTTGGGCACCGGAAGGGCTAAAAGTTTAGGAGTCCACAGAGGTGTTGTAAATAATATTACACAAACGATTCAGTCAATTCAGCAATCCGTTGACGAAGCCGAAAATGCCTCAGGCGAAAAAATCGGCTCTGTTGTTGTGGGAATTGCAGGACAGCATATTAGAAGTTTGCATCACAGCGACTATATCACCAGACCTAATTCAGATAAGGTCATCGATGAGAATGATATCGAAAGACTTATCAATCAGGTTTATAAACTGGTTATGCTGCCTGGAGAGGAAATAATTCACGTATTGCCTCAGGATTTTAAGGTGGACGGTCAGGCCGAGATAAAGACCCCTATTGGGATGTATGGAGGTAGACTGGAAGCTAATTTTCACGTGGTAGTTGGTCAGGTGTCTTCGATCAGAAACATAGGAAGGTGTATAAAAAGTGCCGGCTTGGAGTTAGGAAATATAACGCTTGAGCCACTCGCTTCGGCAGATGCGGTATTGAGTCAGGAAGAAAAGGAGGCAGGAGTTGCTTTGATTGATATAGGTGGTGGGACCACTGATCTGGCCATTTTCAAGGATGGAATTATCAGACATACTTCGGTGATTGCTTTTGGCGGAAATGTAATTACGGAGGACATTAAAGAAGGCTGTTCGATTATTGAGAAGCAAGCAGAATTGCTAAAAACCAAATTTGGTTCGGCATGGCCAGGAGAAAATAAGGAGAACGAGATCGTTTCTATTCCCGGTCTGAGAGGAAGGGAACCCAAGGAGATCACATTGAAGAATTTGTCAAAAATAATTCATGCCAGAGTCGTGGAAATTGTTGAGCAGGTATTCCTTGAGATCAAGAATTACGGACATGAAGAAAGCAAGAAAAAACTGATTGCCGGAATTGTCCTGACTGGTGGAGGAGCTCAGTTAAAACATATTAAGCAACTGGTAGAATATATTACGGGCATGGATACCCGAATAGGATACCCTAATGAGCATCTTGCCAGTAATTCTGACAGTGAATTGTCAAGTCCTTTGTACGCAACAGTAGTTGGCCTTTTGATGAAAGGATTAAAGGAGAATGAAAAAAACAGCAGAGAGGCAGAAGAAGTTGATGCGAATACAATTAGTGAACCAAAATTACCCAGCAAAGAATCGAAGAAAACCATTTTTGAAAAATGGGGAGAGAAG
>NODE-193-length-21928-cov-6.51017_pt1 | contig 21928 bp, 18 predicted proteins | sample MGYA00139097_ERZ477577 | MGnify/ENA metagenome assembly ERZ477577
AATAAATCCAGAGCATGAAAACAGAACGAGACAGTTTGGTTTCGCAGGTTGCCGAGATTTATAAAGAGACCATACCGGGAAGCGGGCGGCTCGTAAATCCGGTTCAGCAACTTCAGGTCAAGGTCAATGAGTTGAAGAGTGCAACCTCGACAGGCGCATCCGATGACCCGACACTTAATACCCTCGTTCTTCTGGGTGACGTTTCTGATCGAATTCCGGAGTCTCTCAAGGTAACCTTCCAGAGATATATTTATGACCGGAAAACAATACGAATCAAAGGGCTTACCGACAACTTCAACACGGTTGATCAGATGAAACAGTCCCTTGACAAGTCACCATATTTTTCAGAGGTTGCCATTGTTTCTGCCAATGTTGCTTCAAAAGGTGATGGGGTAAGATTTGAACTCAAGTTGCAAATGTAGAGGTTGTTGTGAAGCGTGTTAACCTGAAACAGAAGATCAGTGATGCCAGGAAACGGATCGGCATCGACCGGCTTGAGAAAAGAGAAAAATATATTCTCTTGTTTGGAGTCTTCTTTGTGCTCGGCTTTATCGTTCTTCAGGCCATGGTCCTGCCGTACGTGGAGGCGCGGCAGACAATGACACGGTCATTGAGTAGAAATGAGAGTGAGCTCGTTGACATACAGCTTCTCAGGCAGGAATATCTTGAATTAAAATCAAGGCAGGGTGATATAGAAAAAAGGCTGACCAAAAGGACGCCAGGCTTCAGCCTTTTCAGCTTTCTGGAAGAGCAGGCTTCGGCAACGAAAGTGAAAAGCAGCGTCACCTATATGAAACCGACGGCAAATGAAATCGATGAAGGGTTTAATGAGTCGATTGTTGAGATGAAGATGGAGCGAGTGACGCTGGACCAACTCGTCGCATTTCTGGTGAAGATCGAATCAGAAGAAAAAATTGTTTCCATACAGCGGATATCAATCCAGGAGAATGGCCAGGAAGAGGGACTGCTTGATACCGTTTTAAGTATTAAAACCTTTGAACTGAACAGATCGTAACTGCTATCAGGGAAAAACTGTTTAAATAGACGATTGTTGAAAATGTCATATATCACCAAAACATTTATAGTGCCGATTCTGCTGATTACAATTTTATGTATCTCAGCCGTTGAGGGATTTTATTATTTTGGTGAGAAATATTTAAAGACGCTCGACAGTAGACGGGATCAGCCCGCAGCTTCTGTTTCGACCGCCGACAGAGAAAAAATCATCAAAGATTTAAAAAAACCTGTTGATTATTCCGTAATAACCAGGAGAAACCTGTTTGCTTCACTGAAGGGCTCTGATATAAAGGTTCAGAAAGAGGATCCATTGCGGGCTCTAGAACCGTCTTCTATGGATGTTGTGCTGATGGGTACCATCTCCGGTGCCGGAGATGGCGTAAGAGCCGTTATTTATGATAAGAAAGATAAGAAGCAGGAACTTTTTCAGGTAGGCGATTATATCCAGCAGGCGATTATCAAGCAGATTATGCGTGGAAAGGTGATATTGAATCTTAATGGTAAAGATGAAATGCTCGATATCAGTGAAGCCCGCAATGTAAAAATTCCAAGGGTGGCAAAGATAAATCCTGTTGTACAGACCAGAAAAGTAATCGGCCGACCTGTTGGTCAGCCGGTGAACAATAATGGCAGCAACAATGGCAACAACAATGGCAGCGGCGTCGATAATAATCTGCCTCCGGGCGTTCAACTACCCCCTGGCGTTCAACCAGGGAATGGACAAACCAGCCGTCCCAAACAATTACGCTCCTATAGAGGGGGGGTGATTGTCAAGGATCAGTCAGTTACGCCAAATGATCAGGGGAGAAAATAGATACGTATGAGACGGGCTTTTCGTTATTCAATAGACGTTTTTCTGTTGGTGCTGTGCGCAGGTTCTCTCATCTTTGCGGGTGATGTCCTGTCTGCGCCGCAACAACCCTCCAGTCAAAAATCTTCCAATGAACGATATATTACGATTGATTTTGATAATGTCGAAATTAACCTGCTTATTAAGTATATCAGTGAACTGACAGGGAAAAACTTTATCGTTGACCCCGCTGTACGGGGAAATGTAACAATTATCTCACCGACCAAGATTTCAGAAAATGATGCGTATCTGGTTTTTGAATCGGTCCTTGAAATTCACGGTTTTACCACGGTGCCATCGGGGGCCGTAATCAAAATTGTGCCGTCAGCAGAAGCACGATCGCGCTCTATTGACACGATTAAGGCAGGAGAAGTTACCCAGCCTGAAGATAGAGTGGTGACCCAGCTGGTTCCACTGAAATATACAACTCCCGTAGAAATGCAGAAAGTTTTGCAGCCGTTGGTGTCAAAAACCTCTGTTGTTATTCCTCATACCCAGTCAGGTATGCTGATAATAACCGAGACCCTGTCTAACATTAAGCGTTTGATGTCGATAATTGAGACCCTGGATGTGGAATATTCCCGTGAGGAAGTTGGTGTTATTCCACTGAAATTTGGTAACGCGGTGAAGATTTCAACCATACTCAACACCATCTTTCAAAAATCCGCAGGAGCTCAGACAGCAAAGGGAGGAGTCGCTAAGTCATTAATCAAGGTGGTTCCCTATGAGCGTATAAATACCCTTGTCATCCTGGCTGAGCCGGCTGATGTTGCCCGGGTAAAGCGGTTGGTGGATCAACTTGATACCGAAGCTGAGCGCGGTGAGGGAAATATCCATGTATTCTACCTGCAGAATGCCACGGCAAGCGAGTTGGCCAAGGTTTTAAACGCCTTACCAGAGCAGCAGACTGAAGAAGAACAGGTAGATGGGAAAGCACCAGCCATATCCAAAAATGTCAATATCATGGCTGATGAAGAAACCAACGCCCTGATCATCACAGCTTCCCGGTCTGAATATACGGTAATGGAAGAAGTGATTAAAAAACTCGATATTCCTCGTCGCATGGTCTATCTCGAGGCCCTGATCATGGAGGTCAGCACAGACATGACCTTTGATGTGGGGGTGCAGTGGATTGCAGGAGGTGTTTTTGATGATGGTACAGGCCGGCTGGCAACCGGGTTCAGCGGGGAGGCGGGCTTTGATCTTCTTGGCGGTATCACCGACCCGGATAACCCGTCATTACCTCGAGGTTTTTCCTTCGGTGTAATCAAGGAGGGCATTGAAATAGGGGGAGTTACCTTTCCTAACATCGCTGCGATTCTCAAGGCCTATAAACAGGATGAAAATATTAATATCATATCTACCCCGCAGATTTTGACCACGGACAACAAAAAAGCAGCGATATCTGTTGGTCAAAACGTACCTTTTATCACCAGTCAGAATACGACAGCAAGTGAACAGGATTACACTCAATATGAATACAAGGATGTCGCGACAAAGTTAAGTATTACCCCGCATATCAATCAGGCAGATACCCTCAGGCTTGAAATAGAAACGGAGGTTGTGAGACTGCAGGGAACGCAAGAAACATTGACTCCGTCAACATTTAAGCGTACGGCAACGACAACCGTAATTGTTAACGATAAAGACAGTGTTGTCATTGGTGGTATCATCGGCCAGGATGCAAGCGAAAGTGAATGGAAGATCCCATTCCTGGGTGATATTCCAGTCCTGGGGTGGCTGTTTAAAACGCATACCACTAAGAGTGAGAAAACAAACATGTTCATTTTTGTTACTCCCCATATCATAAGAAATCCTGCTGATATCGCAGCTGTTAGTTTGAGGAAGGAGGAGGAACTCGGAAACGTAATGCCGCAGGTAGAAGAACAACTGCATCAGAAAATAAATCCAGAGCATTCAGTAAAACTCGCTGATATCGGATATGAAAAACTTAGTGGTGGGCAGAACCTTGCGGCCAAAGAATATTTTATTGAATCCCTGTCAATTGATCCCAATAATCCATTTGCACTCATTAACCTGGGTGTGCTGTATGAAAAAGAAAAAGCATATCCGCAAGCCATACAGATGTATCAGCAGGTGATTGACACCGGTACACGTGAAGTTGCCCGAAGCCCCGAGGGCTATGAAAAGGGCGATATATCTCTGGTACAGATTGCCCGGGAAAATATTACTCACGTGAAAAAATTGATGCAGAAGCAGTAGCCACAAATTTTCGAGCATAAAAATCCAAAAATGTGAAAGAGCAGGCTAAATTGGCGTTGTCTCTGCCTCTTGATGAGAAAATGGAATCAATGCTATTTTCTCATCAAGAGGCTCGAACGATTAACGATGATTGAGCGAAAAGGATGTTTTGTAAACCGGAATTTGTGGTAAAGTGATCCCGCTTTCAATCCTGTCCGGTTGATGTGGTCTGTTTCTCATTTTCGATTAATCATCAGGATTATCGATACTGGTTTTTCACTGTATTTATCTGAACAATTTACCCTGTCCCTCCCGCCATAATTTATCAGCTTGATTTACTGCGCTTATTTCTGTTTTAATACCATATGTTGTAGTTAGTTGTTGTCGGTGTCACAAATGTAGTGTATAAGCTTTTGTGTTCCCTTTGCCTGGAGAGGGGCTACAAGGAGAGCAAATTCCTCGTGAATATCTTATAAATAACGGTCTGCTTTGGAGAAAGGAGACACCATATCTAATCACCAGAAAGGAAGAACTATTTCATGACACCTGACCTAAGAAAACAGGCATTGACCGATACCGCCGAAACAGTATTAAAAAGAAGATACTACCTGAAAGATGCGGAGGGGCAGCCCATAGAGACCTGGGAGTCTCTTTGTCGCCGGGTTGCAGATGCCGTCGCTAAAGTGGCAGAAAAGCAGGATGATTTTAATGAATTGCGGGACAGGTTCTTTGAGATGATTTATCATACGGACTTCCTGCCGAACTCACCCTGCCTGATGAATGCCGGTACAGATCTCGGACAGCTTTCCGCCTGTTTCGTGCTTCCTGTCGAGGATTCAATGGATGGTATTTTTTCGGCTATCAGGAATGGTGCCCTTGTTCATAAAACCGGTGGCGGTACCGGATATTCTTTTTCCCGGCTTCGTTCCAAAAACGCCTCTGTCCGCTCTACCCAGGGGGTTGCTTCCGGCCCGCTGTCGTTTGCAGCAGTATTTGATGCAGCCACTGAAACAATAAAACAGGGTGGAAAACGACGTGGTGCTAATATGGGAGTACTGCGTATTGATCACCCCGATATTATGGATTTCATTTCAGCCAAGCAGGAACAGGATCAATTTAATAACTTTAATTTCAGTGTTGCGATTACCGATGCATTTATGACGGCTCTTGAGAATGATGCTGACTATGAACTGCTTGAGCCATCTACCGGTAGTGTTATTAATAGATTAAATGCTCGTGAGGTGTTTGAGAAAATTGTTGATCTTGCCTGGCATAACGGTGAGCCCGGTGTATTGTTTCTTGATTCTGCCAACCGGGATAATCCAACCCCGAACCTTGGTCTTTTTGAAGCAACCAACCCCTGCGGTGAACAATGGCTGCTCCCCTATGAGAGCTGTAATCTTGGCTCCATAAACCTGGCAAATTTCGTCAAGGATGGCGCTGTTGATTATGCTCGGCTTGAAAAAACAGTAGAGACCGCGACTGTTTTTCTTGATAACGTCATTGACTGTAACCGGTTTCCAATCCCTGAAATCGGTGAGATGACCCTTAAAACCCGAAAAATCGGCATGGGAATTATGGGGCTGCATGATTTGCTGATTCAGCTTGAGACACCATATGCAAGTGATGAAGGGAGACAACTGTCATCTGATATCATGAACTTTATCCATGACGCTGCACAGGTGCAGTCTGAGCGGATGGCTGATGAAAAGGGACCGTTTCCAGCATACGATGCTGCGGCCAATGATTACAATCCTCGCCGAAACGCAGCGCTTACGTCAATTCAGCCTACCGGTACCGTTTCAATGATTGCCGATTGTGCGTCGGGATGTGAGCCGTATTTCTCGATTGTAATGATAAAGCATGTCATGGATGGCGACCGGCTTATTCTGATCAACAAATATTTTGAAGAGGTTGCCAAATCGGAAGGATTTTATTCAGAGGAACTGATGAGCAAGGTGGCTGACAGCGGAACGGTAATCGGACACGCCGAGATTCCTGAGAAATGGCAGGAGGTGTTTCGGACCGCCCAGGACATCAAGCCGGAAGACCATATTAAAATGCAGGGAATCCTTCAGCAAAGCGGTGTTGACAGCTCCATATCAAAAACCATCAACCTTCCCAATGATGCAAGCCGCGACGATGTAAAACTTTCCTATATCCTCGGCTACAATCTTGGCTGTAAAGGGCTGACCGTGTATCGTGACGGTTCCAGGGATACCCAGGTTCTCAACACCAAGGAGAATTCCGAAAAATCCCAGCAGGTAGCTACTGTTGGTGAAAATGGCACTCTCAAGCGTAATCTGCCGGATATGCTCAATGCCAAGCGGTATCGGGTTAAAGATCAGGATCAGAAGTCAGTCTACATTATCGTTTGTTTTGACGAGAATGAAAAACCGATGGAAGTGTTTGCAAAGTTTCCCTTCGATAACCGCATTGACCTGAAAGATAAATCGACCATGTGGACAACCACCTGCCGCATCGTGTCACTTGCGCTTCGGTTTAATGTTCCGATGGCTGAAATCATTAAACAGCTGGATCGTTCAAGTGGCCATATGCTCGACCTGCCCGCACAATTGAGTAAACTGTTCAAGTCGTTTATGGCTGGTACGCAGTATGGATTTGCATCTACCTGCCCGGAATGTTCAGGTCAGTTGGTTTTTGAGGAAGGATGTGAGACCTGTAAGGCCTGTGGCTACAGTAAATGCTCATAAATAAACGATAACTGAACATACAGGGGTAAGAGAGCGAAGATGGCCAAAATTGGAAGAAATGAAAAATGTCCATGTGGCAGCGGCAGAAAATATAAACATTGCTGTTCACGAAATCCCCAGGTACAGGAACGCCTTGCCACACCTGAAGAGCAGATGAAAATATCTCTGATGTCTGCTGTTGAAGATATTTCCCAGTCAGCGAGGGATGGTAAAACGATACTCAAAGAACTTGGCGTCTTTGTATTGTTTGCAACGGCTGATGGAAATGGCTGGCTTTTCGAGGTTACTCAATCCGATTGCGTGCAGCTTGTTCGTGATAAGGAAATTTTACAGGTACCTATCGATGAGAATCCCCAGACCATCGAGATCGAATGGAGCCATACCTTTGAAATTGTCAATAAAGAAGTTTTGTTGACTACCTATCGTGACCGGATTACCGAGAAGCTGGCGGATTGTCCGGTTAAAGAGTTGTCAGCTTCTATCAGGCGAATCAAAAAGAAGGTGCCGCCGGAGATGTTGAAAGAGATTCATATTGACAGCAGTGGCCATTAGTATCTATGGGACAGACGATTTTAAGACTCACCCCTGTGATCATCATCATGGGGGTTATTTTTTTCCTTTCTCACCAGCCGGGTGAACTCTTTACACCCTATGATTTTCGCTGGGCCGACAAGCTGGCTCACCTTACTGTGTATGCAGCGCTCTGTGCTACCGTGATATATGCCTTCCCTGATCGTTACCGTCGCTCTGCAAAAGGTATGGTCATAGGTGTTTCGATCGTGCTCTGTCTGGTTTACGGGCTGAGTGATGAGTTCCACCAGTCATTTATCCCGGGACGTGACCCGAGTATGTCAGATGTCGCAGCAGATGTTATCGGTGCCTCATTGGCCTGTATGCTCTGGCTGTGGTGGGAGAAGTCAGAGCATACAGATCGCCTGAGAAAGCGGTCGGTGAAATGAGTCCGCTCTTATCGTTTCAGTAAGCGGGCCATATCTTTAGCGAAATAGGTTAGGATAATGTCTGCGCCGGCGCGTTTTATGGAGAGCATTGTCTCATACATAACCTTTTCACCATCAATCCAGCCCCGTGCCTCGGCAGCCTTGATCATCGCATATTCTCCACTGACATGATAGGCGGCAATCGGCAGATCGAATTCGTCACGAAGTTTTGAAATAATGTCAAGATAGGCTACCGCCGGCTTGACCATCAGAATGTCTGCTCCCTCATCAACATCCAGGGTGGCTTCCCTCAGTGCTTCTCTACTGTTAGCCGGATCCATCTGGTAGCTGCGCCGATCACCGAACTGGGGTGCACAGTCGGCCGCATCGCGAAAAGGACCGTAAAAGGCAGAAGCGTATTTCACCGCATATGACATGATTGGGATCATATCGAAATTATTTTCATCGAGTGCCGCCCTTATTTCAGCAACCCTGCCGTCCATCATGTCAGAAGGCGCGACAATATCGGCACCGGCCCTGGCATGGGAAAGGGCAGTTTTGGCGAGAATCTCAAGGGTTGCGTCATTATCAACCTCTTTGTTGATCAGGCAGCCACAATGGCCGTGATCCGTGTATTCACAGAGGCAGACGTCGGTAATGACAGTCAAAGTGGGTGCTTTTTGTTTCAATTCCTTTATCGCTCTCTGGATGATACCGTCTTTGGCATGGGCTCCGGAGCCCATGCTGTCTTTTTTTTCGGGTAAACCGAAAAGAATGACACTGTTTATACCAAGCTGTAATAATTCCTTAGCCTCACCACCGAGTTGATCAACACTAATTCTATACACACCAGGCATTGACGGAATTTCCTGCCTTATATTTTTACCCGGCATGATAAAGAGTGGATAGACGAATTGAGACGCACTCAGGTGAGTTTCTCTTATAAGTGAGCGCAGTGCCTCATTTTTGCGTAAGCGGCGTGGACGATATTCTGGAAAAACCATAGTATAACTCCTGTATGTATTATGCCTTCTGGAAGGTCAGTGTGCTCAGGAAATGATTCCCAGGCTCTTGAGTTTTTTATGAAGATGGCTGCGTTCCAATCCTACCTGCTCAGCAGTTCGGGAAATATTGCCATCGTATTCAGTAAGCTTGAATTGCAGAAATTCCTTCTCAAACCTCTTGCGTGCTTCCTTAAAGTCATTGGCACGATAGGGTGCCAGGGTGTCTTCCTCAGAAATAGGAGGACTGGAGCCATTCTGCAGCAGAAAGATTCTGATCTGGCGGGCAGTTATTTCCTCTTCTGGACACATGATTGCTATCCGTTCGACAAAATTTCTCAATTCCCGAACATTACCGGGCCATGAATGAGACATTAATTCCACCAATGCGTCTTCCGAGAACGTTTTTCTCTTGAGTCCTTTTCCAACAAGTCCTTCCATTAGATCGTCTACCAGGATCGGAATATCATCAATTCTGTCCCGCAGATAGGGGACATTGATCGGCACGACATTGAGGCGCCAGAAAAGATCTGCCCGGAAATTGCCATTTTCAATTTCTTCTTCCAAATTCTTGTTTGTTGCGGCCAGTACTCTGACATTGACAGATATGGTTTTGTTACCCCCGACACGTTCAAATTTCTGCTCCTGAAGAATCCGAAGAATCTTCGCCTGGGTTTTCAAGCTCATATCGCCAATCTCGTCAAGAAACAGGATGCCGCCGTCTGCCTGATCAAATTTTCCCCGTTTGTTCGAGTGTGCTCCGGTAAAAGAGCCTTTTTCATGGCCGAAAAGCTCTGATTCGATGAGTTCTTCAGGGATTGCTGCACAGTTTACTTCAATCATCGGCTGTGCTGCACTTGCCGATAGCTGGTGAATGGCCTGGGCGACCAGTTCCTTTCCTGTGCCATGATCTCCCCGTATCAACACCCAGGCATCGGTCGGTGCAACCATGGAAATCTGCTCCCGGAGATCTTCAACTACTTTTGAGGTTCCGGTGATTGTCGCTGCGCGGCTCGTGTGTTCACGCAGGAGCCGATTTTCAAGTTCCAGTTGGGCATAACGTAGGCCGTTACTGATGGAAAGGATAATTTTGTCGTATGAAAGCGGCTTTTCGATGAAATCATAGGCGCCGCTATGGGTGGCCTGGACAGCTGTTTCAATGGTGCCATGTCCGGAGATCATGATGATGGGAATATCATGTTGTTCCTTGATTTTGCCAAGTGCCGTCAGCCCGTCCATTCCATCGCCAAGCCAGATGTCAAGCAGGACGAGGTCTATGTTGCCATCCTCAAGGATTTCGATACCCTTCTCGGCCGAAGGTGCCATAACCGTAGAAAATCCCTCATCTTCCAGTATTTCTGAAAGAGATTCTCTGATACTCGCCTCGTCATCAATGATCAGAATTTGCTTTCTCATTCGCTTTCAAAACGGTTCGTCATTGCATTAAAAATCATTGTGGCTGTGATCATAGCTGTGATCTTCGCTGGAAAAGGGAAGCTCAATTATGAAGACTGACCCGCGGGGGTCATTATCCAGCACCCTGATATAACCTCCATGGTCGGAGACAATGGTGGAAACGATAGCCAGCCCGAGGCCGGTACCACTTTTTTTTGTCGAAAAATAGGGTTCAAATAACTTTAGTTTGTTTTCTTTTGAGATTCCAGGGCCATTATCGGCAACTCTTATAACAACATTTTGTGATTCCGGTTGTACGGATAGATCGATATCTATCTTACCGCTGTCTGGTAAAACTGCAACCGCATTGTCCAGCAGGTTAATGATCGATCGTTTTATCTGTTCTGCATCAAAATTAAACGGGGGAATATCTGTACTGGTTGTGCAACTGAATGAGATATGCTTATGTGCTTCCTGATAGAGTATCAATGTCTCTTCAGTCAGGGTCACCAGGTCGGCTGGATTTTTGTTGATTTTCGGCATCCTGGCAAATTGTGAAAACTCACTGACCAGCCGTTTCAACTCTTCAACCTGGCTGATGATCGTTTTGGTGCAGCGATCAAAAACAGAATCGTCTGCTTCCAGAATTTCAGGATATCGTCTGCGCAGACGTTGAGCAGATAGCTGAATTGGGGTCAATGGATTCTTGATTTCGTGGGCGATACGTTTGGCCACTTCACGCCAGGCAGCCATCCGCTGCATTTTTTCGAGTTTAGTAAGGTTATCAAAGACAAGAACAAATCCGAGCGGGGTGCCGTCATCGTCTTCAAGTCGGGTGAAATTAACGAGCAGCGACAGGGTATTGCGACGGATAGTTACTTTAAGATGCTGTTCAACAGATGTCTTTTTCGTGACAAACAGCTCTTCCATAAATCTGTCAAGGATGAGAGTGTATTGCAGGGGGAGTGCCTGTCGATAACTCATGCCGATAAATTGTCCACGATTGATTCGCAGCAGCTTTTCCGCAAATCGATTGATCGTGGTAATCCTGCCATGATCATCGAGTGAGATGACCCCGGCGGAAACATTCTGTAGAATTATTTCGGTGTAGCGTCGTCGTCGATCGGCTTCAATGGAGCTTTCTTCGAGGGCTTTATGAGTCTCGGCGAGTTTTTGATTACTGCTGTTAATATTGGCTGTCATCGCGTTAAAAGAGGTTACCAATACGCCTATTTCATCATTTGACGCTTCATTATCCAATGTGAAATTAAATTCCCCCTGTGCCACTCTTCTGGTTGCACCGGCGAGTTTGTCAACCGGTTCAGTTATACTCCGGGCGATACGGATTCCAAACCAGATAGCAGCAAAAATTATCAATAGGGTCACAATCAAGAGTATGAGAAGAAGCCAGAACTTGAAGGGGCCTTTCAAATATTTCAGTTGCCGATAATCTTCAATTCCTTTTGAGATCATTGCCATCCTGTCAAGTTTTTCCTGGCTTATCAGAAGAGATGTGCTGAGGATCGCATGATTCTCGCTGCCCGGTCCTATATGTATTTGTCGAATGTTACGTACCAGTTCACCTCGGGAAGTTTCCTGGATAATTGACCTGCTGATATCGTCTGTTCTTACCTGTTGCAATAGATCAACAGGTATTTTGGGGAGTAAAATGTTCTGAAGACCGGGGGTAGACTCGTATATCTCAAGATCTCTGTCCTCAAGCATTACGGTGTAACCGGCCTGCATCCCGGAGGGCGTTCTTGCTACCATCTCCTTTAAAAACGCAGAGAGGGCTTCAGGCTGCGGGTTGCCGCTCGGCTCCTGCAATAATCGAGCGCTAATGTCATCGCCAGTAATTTCAGCCTGCTTCTGGGAATCCTGGATCAGGTTCTGGGCAAGAAACAGAGACTCCTGGAGAGAATCCTCAATACTGGCGTTAAACCAGTAATCGACACTGGACGAGACAAATTGAAGTGCCACAAAAAAGAGTAGAATCGTCGGTATCAGCGATAGGGACAAAAAAGATATGACCAGTTTGGTTCGAAGCCTGCTGCCAAGAATATTGAGTTTCCGTTCAAAAAGAAGTTCAGCAAGGTTTCTCAGGATGAGAAAGAGTACAATGAGCAGGAGAATGACATTGATGTTGATCAGTGCAAATATAACGATATTACTGTTTACCGGCAGATCCAGGTTCTGTTCAAACAGCTTGCCCTGAAACCAGGCAAACAACGGAATAAGGCAAAGACAGAAAACGATCACCCATCTGATCAGTTTCTTTTTTTCCAGGCGCTGTTCTTCAGTGATATATGGTTTTGGCGAGAGAAACCCTGAAGAAGATTGAGTTTCTGAAGATGTTGTTTTATCTGCCATTTTAGGTGATTATCAATAGGTGAACTCTACCGTGTACCAGTCGGTGCTGAGGTCCCACCAGGAGATGAATGGAATAACGTTGTGGAGGCTCATGGGCAGCGTCTTATTATAAAGATCTGCTTTTACTCGTAATCTGTACGTGCTGTCCGGATTGAGTCTGTCGAGTTCAATTATTTTCAAGCCATTAATCTCATTGAGGTTTTTTGTTGCCTCGTCGAGCGTCCCTGACGTGCTCTTCTTTTTGTTGTTTTCCTCTGTTTCAACCACATAGCTATTTTTGAGCGTATCAAAAATGAGGTTATGTGAGAAAGAAAAGACGGCAAGTTCTTTATCAGGCCAGTTTTTCACATTTTTTTCAAGTTCTACAAAAAAAGAAAACTTGATGGGGATACCGCTGTGCAGGCCGTCAACCATCTCTTTTGTCAGGCTGTTGCGTAACTCTCCGAATAGCAGCAGGTGGGTGTCAGATGTGGTAAGAATTATGTCGGTAAAATGTGGACTTGAAATCTGCTCGGTATCGGAGAGAACCGTCTGAGCAGTAAACAGCAGAAAAAGCGTATAAATGAGAATGTTATAATATCTTAAACGCATACAATTATATAAAATTGATGTCAGCCTCGGCGGTGGCTACGGCATTAAATGATCATGTGAAGGGTGAATAACGCCTATAATCCATAGTTCTGCTGTCGTGCCTAATGTACCTGATATTAATAAACATGTCTATTGGTTGTTATGGCCGACATGGTTTGAATACGCACTGTCTCGGCCCTGTAAACCTGTTAAAGGATGCTGGTGTGGAAGCGATTGTCGTTTCGGGAATGGGAGCGAGGCCTATGCAGGGATTCAGCGATGCAGGAATAACCGTATATTATGCAGACGAAATCAGTGTAACTGATGTGGACAGCGCTGTAAAAAGGTTTACTGAAGGCGGGCTGCCCGTCATGCATCCGACCCAGGCTTGTAAAGGCTCGGGAAATTGTCATCATTGATCTGATTGATTTTTTGGCCGTCTCTAAGTATATAAAAAGAATAACTCACCTAAACATTATTTTACTTACAGGGAAAACATGACACCTCGACCCAAAAAGCTGAGACGTTGCGAAGGGCAATTTTGTGGAAGGGCTTTTAAGCCGACAGGAACCCCGCTGCCGGAACTACAGCAGGTTGAGCTGCATCTTGACGAACTTGAAGCGCTCAGGCTCTGTGACTTTGTCGGGTTGACCCAGGAAGAGGCAGGAGTGAAAATGGGCGTTTCCAGGGGAACAATTCAGCGTATTATAACCGGTGCACGAAAAAAGACAGCCCAGGCGCTGACGGAAGGACAAGCCCTTATTTTTATTGACAGTGAGAGTTGATTATTAGGATTGCTGAAATTTTCTAGAGGCGGATAAAAGGCTATTATCTGAAGATAATCAGATAACAGCCTTTTTTCTGATCAGATATTTTCTCTGGTTTTTTGAAATACAATATCCGGCCATTTTTCCATAAAGTATTTCAACATCCATTCATTTTCCGCCAGATAGGTAAGAAATCCCTCTGAGTCATAGGCGAGAGTAGCCTTGTTTGAGCGCTCAAATTCTGACATCTTCTTCTTATCCGGGGAGTTGACCCATCGTGCCGCCTGAAAATTGACTGGTTCGTAGATGGCGTCAACGCTGTACTCATTTTTTAATCGTGCCATGGTCACTTCAAATTGAAGCACGCCCACGGCCCCCATGATATAATCTGCGCCGATTATTGGTCGAAAAACCTGAATGGCGCCCTCTTCTGCAAGTTGAATCAGCCCTTTCTGGAGTTGTTTCATTCTCAGCGGGTTTTTGAGAATTACCCTCCGAAAGTGTTCCGGTGCAAAGTTTGGAATACCGGTAAATTTTAGCTGTTCTTTCGGGGTAAAGGTGTCTCCTATTTTTATGGTACCATGATTATGAAGGCCAATGATGTCTCCTGGCCAGGCTTCTTCAACATTGGCGCGGTCCTGTGCCATAAATATGGTGGCGTTGGCTAAGTTAATATCCTTTCCGATTCGGTGATGCTTGACTCTCATGCCTTTTTTAAAGGTACCTGAGCAAATTCTCAAAAAAGCAATCCGGTCCCGGTGAGCCGGGTTCATATTTGCCTGAATTTTAAAAACGAAACCTGAAAAATCCTCTTCCGCTGGATCAACTGTCCGTGAGAGTGCTTTACGACTGCCAGGCGATGGCGCCATCTCAACAAATGTATCGAGCATTTCACGTACACCAAAATTGTTGATGGCACTTCCGAAAAAAACTGGTGTTTGCCCGCCATTCAAGTATTGATCGAGTTCCAGCGGGTTGGCGGCACCCTCCAAAAGCGCAATATCATCACGTAATTCGTTGGCCTGGTTACCAAGAAGTTCATCAAGTTTCGGGTCAGCCAGATCACGTATGGTCATTCTCTTCTGTTCACGTGTCTCAGCCCCCGGTGTGAAAAGTTGGAGTTCATTACGAAATAAATTGTAAACCCCTTTGAAATTTTTTCCCATCCCGATCGGCCAGGAGAGTGGTGTGCACTCAATTTGCAGCTTGTCTTCGATCTCGTCGAGTAATTCAAGCGGCGACCTGCCCTCGCGATCAAGCTTGTTAATAAAGGTTATGAGGGGCGTATTTCTCATTCGACACACTTCCATCAGCTTTTCTGTCTGAGCCTCGACCCCTTTGGCGCTGTCTATAACCATAACCGCGGAGTCAACTGCAGTGAGAACACGGTAGGTATCCTCAGAAAAATCCTGATGTCCCGGAGTGTCCAGAAGGTTAACCTCGTAGTCCCTGTAGGTAAATTTCATTACCGAGGTTGTGACTGAAATTCCGCGTTCCTGTTCTATTGCCATCCAGTCACTCGTTGCATGCCGCTCAGCCTTGCGTGATTTAACGGCACCTGCCATATTTATTGCACCACCAAACAGCAGCAATTTTTCGGTAAGTGTGGTTTTGCCTGCGTCAGGATGACTGATAATGCCAAATGTCCGGCGTCTGGCAATCTCTTTTTCTAGGTTGCTGCTCATGATCTTAAAATGTCCTTTTCTTATTCTGGTCGACTGAGTATAAACATGCACTGAAAAAACAGAAAATGATAGGCTCTTTTACTAAGAATGCAACTGAAAAGACACAGAAAAACATGGCATACAAAAAAGTAGTATTGGTTACAGGAGGTTGCGGTTTTATCGGGGCTAATTTTGTACGGCTGCTGCATGAAACCCAACCAGAATGGCGCGTCATTAACCTTGACAAACTGACCTATGCTGGGAATTTGTCAAATCTTGTAGGTATAGAAGAGAAGGGGAATTACCGTTTTGTAAAAGGTGATATCTGTGATGCCCAGCTCGTGGAACAGCTGTTTGAGCAGGAAACAATTGATACGGTCGTGCATTTTGCTGCAGAGTCACATGTCGATCGTTCCATTACCGGACCGGCAGCGTTTGTGCAGACCAACATTATTGGCACCTTTACACTGCTTGAAGCGGCACGGAAGTTCTGGCTTTTAGAGACGGCCGATAGTCAACAGAAGATGTTTTTACATGTCAGTACCGATGAAGTCTATGGATCTCTTGGAGAGAGTGGTTATTTCTCTGAGGCCACGCCCTTTGATCCACGATCCCCCTATTCTGCTTCCAAGGCTTCATCGGATCATCTCGCTTCTGCCTATTTTCATACCTATGGGGTGCCGGTGGTTATCACAAACTGTTCCAACAACTATGGCCCGTTTCAGTTCCCCGAGAAACTGATTCCATTGATTTTTCATAACGCAATGAACGGTAAACAGCTTCCGGTATATGGTGATGGAAAAAATATCAGGGACTGGCTTTATGTCGGTGACCATTGCAAAGCGATTGTGGCAGTCCTGGGCAAAAGCAAGCCGGGACGAAGTTACAATATCGGAGGAAATAACGAGAAGCAGAATATCGATGTGGTAACCTTGATATGTGATATTCTTGATAAAAAGGTCGGGCTCCTTGAGGGAAATCGAACCAGGCGTTCTCTTATTACATTTGTGAAGGATCGGCTCGGGCATGATCGTCGATATGCAATTGATGCTGCACGGATCAGGGATGAAATTGGCTGGCAGCCTTCGATAACCTTTGAAGAAGGAATCGAACTGACGATCGACTGGTATCTGGATAACCAGGCGTGGGTGGATGAGGTCGTTGACGGTTCATACCAGGATTATTACCGAAAAATGTACGGCGGTTGAGGCTGTTCAGGGAGCGTAGCAAGTAATGAAGGTGGTAAGAACTGAAATTCCGGACGTACTGGTGCTGGAGCCCAAAGTATTTGGAGATGATCGCGGTTTTTTCATGGAGAGTTTTAATCGCTCAACATGGATTGAAGAAACAGGCGTCCATCTGGAATTTGTTCAGGACAATCATTCCCGTTCTGGCAAAGGAGTGCTCAGGGGGCTTCATTACCAGATCAGACGCCCCCAGGGAAAGCTTGTACGGGTATCCGCCGGCGAAGTTTTTGATGTGGCCGTTGACCTCAGGCGTTCATCATCGACATTCGGCAACTGGGTAGGAGCATATCTCTCTGAAACAAATAAAAGAATGTTCTGGGTTCCCCCCGGATTTGCCCATGGATTTCTTGTCCTGTCCCAAAGTGCAGATTTTCTATACAAAGCCACTGATTTTTATGCGCCTGAATATGAGCGGGCAATCAGGTGGAATGATCCCGATATAGGGATTGTCTGGCCGCAGACGACAGAGCTGATACTTTCTGAAAAAGATGCTGCCGCTGTTTACTTAACAGAAGCTGAAGTATATGAGTAAAACTCAACAAATTTAGCTGGAGCGCAGAGCCTGGCATATAGCTCTGCCCATGGCGGCAATACTGTAAGGCTTGTGGAGATATTGCTTAACGCCAAGAGATAAAATTCTTGCTTGCTCGGCGAGATCAAAAAATCCGGATGTGACCAACGCCTTCTGTTGAGGTTTTATTTCTTTTATAGCAGCAAACGTATCAACACCATTCATCCCTGTTTCAAGGACCATATCGAGGACCAGCAGGTCGACAGATTTCGATCGCACAAATTCAAGCGCTTCTTCGCCGCTGCCAACGGTCTGAACGTTATAACCGAGCTGTTTCAAAGTGGTTCTGGCAATTTCCCGCTGAAACGCTTCATCATCGATTACAAGGATGCGTTCGCCATTTCCGACCAGGTCATTCATCACCCGGTGTGAGATTGACTGGAAATTCTGGTTTGAGGAAAGTGGAAAGAAGAGATCAAACCGTGTTCCCTTTTTACTTGTTGCCAGGTTGATATAGCCGTTATGGTCTCTGATGGTATTCCAGATGATGGTGAGGCCAAGCCCTGTTCCACTCCTACCAAGTTCTTTTTCGGAATAGAAGGGCTCAAAGATATGATTTTTGCTCTGGGCTGCGATGCCGTTGCCATTATCGGTTACTGACAGAATGACATATGACCCAGGCGGTATAATTTCAAACCCAACCACTGATCCTTCCAGGGCCTGAAAGGTTGTCCGAATTCTTATTCTTGGTACTTTTTCTGCACATGCCTCAGCGCCATTAACCACGAGGTTTGAAAGCGTCTGGGTGATGTTTATCGCAGATGAGGAAATAGTTGGGATTGTCGGGTCAAGCTCAAAATCAATCTGCAGGTCCGGAAAATCCTGATGTAGTTGGCGATATTCAATTGAGTTCCGATAACTGTTAACGAGCAGATTGAGGTTATTGTCTTCTTTCCTGGATTTGGCGCCACGTGCCACCGTCAGCAGGTCGCTGACCAGGTCCCCGGCTTGTATGCCGGATTTTCTTATCAGTTCGATTTCTTCCCTGAGAATGGTGTCCTTTCCCATTTTCTGCAGCAGCAGATCCGGGTAACTGACCAGGCCGCTGAGGATGTTATTGAGGTCATGGGCAACACGACTGGCCATCAGGCCAAGTGACTCCATTCGTTGGGATTTTGCCAGCTTGTCTTGAAACTCCAGAAGCTTCTGTTCATTTTTCTTGTGCTGGCTGATATCCATGATACTGACTGCAAGGACTGATGGTTCACTATTCTCCAGCTGCTGTAAACGAATCTCGACCGGAAAGACCGTGCCACTGCGATGTTTTCCGATACCTTCTATCGTCGGGACTTTTTCTGAGGGTCTGAGATTCTGCAGCGAGATCAGTGATGATTGCCAATCGGGCAACAGATCATCAATCTGCATCTGTGTCAGTTCTTCTTCCCGGTAGCCAAACAAGTCAGAGAGCTGATGATTGACAAGATCGATATCACCATCGCGAATGAAAACAACTCCTTCCGAGGTAAGTTCAGCAAGTTGCCGAAAACGTCGTTCGCTCCTGGAGAGCTCCTGCCTGAGCCTGCTGTTTTCGATACAGCGATGCAGGGTGTTGAGAATGAGTTCAGGTGGAGCCGGTTTACGCAGAAAATCTGAAACGCCGCTTCTCATTACATGGAGCGCGCTGTCAAGCGTTGCCTGACCGGTGAGAATGATGATGGCGATGTGGTTGAAATGCTGATTAACATAATCGGCAATTTCGGTTCCGCTGGCGTCGGGCAGGTACAGGTCGATCAGGGCGGCATCAAAGTGATGGTGCTGCAGCAGTTTGAGCGCCTCTTTACCTGTCTGGCTGTGGTAAACGGTATAGTCGTTCTTTTCTAATATATATTTGAAACTCAGAAGAAAGTTTTTATCATCATCGACAATGAGTATGGAGTTTTTCATGCTCTTGTAACCCTGTAAGGAAATGAGTCAAAAATCCTTTCCGGCAATGTGCTGTTCAAAACCCCGACACCATACTTGCTGAAATGACGGGAGTCAATAGAATTACAGGTACTTTTCTTCCAGTTTGACATGGCTACATTGATTACCTATCAGACGGTGAGGCGACTGAGTCTGGCAGAGAAATGGTAAACTTTGTGCCAACCGTCTTTCCTGATGAGTAGGAGATTGTTCCCCCCAGTTCATGAACAAGCTTCCGGGAGATGGCAAGGCCAAGGCCGACATGGCCGACGCCTTTGGTTGTAACCCCTGCTGTGAAGATGTTTTCTGCAAGTTCCGGCGGGGTGCCAGGGCCATTGTCTTCCACACTTATCACTACCGATCCCTTCTGCCCATCTGTCTGGTCAGATGTACTCGTTGTGATTGTTAATTCACCTGAATTGTTGAGTGCTTCAATGCCATTTTTAATCAGATTTCCAGTGATCTGCCTGATGCCAACAGCACTCGTGCTGATCGTTGGAATCGCTTTATCAAGGTTCAGCAGGATGGTAATCCTGCTTTCCGGCAGCAGTGCCTGGCGATAAAAGTCTGCGGCCTGTTCTACGATGATGTTAATATTTACTTCTTCGTGCGTCTCTGAACCATTTGAGGAGGAAAGATCATTCAGCTGGTTCGTGATTTTGGCAATATGCTGAATCTCGCTGCCGATTAACTGGAGGTCATTATGCAGGTCGTGCCGTTCCTCCAGTTTCATGCCAAGGGCGACGAGATAATTCTGCAACGTTGCGACAGGGTTGTTTATTTCATGGGCAATCTGTCGCGTGATTCGGGTAAGGGCGGTTATCTGATCAGCTGCTGCTTTCTGCTGCAGCCGTTCAAGTCGGATACGCATACCAACCTGACCGGCGAGGAGGGACAGGGTTTCCTGCTGGCCCAGAATTGATGCTGACTCTACTTCGCCAACCCCCGCAACCAAAACGCCAACTGCTGAATCCTCAAGAGGTACCGGAACTGCAACCAGACCTGTTGCATCGAGCAGCCGTAAGCATTGAGCTTCAATTTCGTCAACGGCTAGGTTGTCTTCTGCCGTTGTATGGTTAATAGTGCCAGTTTGCAGACATTCGCAGAGCATACCGCTTGGGCCGATATTTACCGGGATTGACAATTCATCATGACCATGATGCTGATTGTTGGTGGACACATGAATTCTCATGATTTTTGAATCAGCATCGGGCAGAATGAGGAGACAGTAAGGAATATTAAAGAGGATATGAAAACTCTCCTCGATAATTCGAACAACACGATTAAGATTGTCAGCCTTCAGGAGATTATCGACAACACCGCCGATGGTTGAAATGGCCTGTACCTTTTTGGCAAGGTTTATCCTGTTTACTTCTGCCCGTTTGGATGGTTGACGCCTGAATAGCGGTGCTGCTGTAGTGTTTATACCCATTTCAGAGGTAATCTGGTCAACCTCTTCTTTTGCTTGAGCGATGATTTCCGGCAGGCTTTTGGGATCGATCCTGAGGAGTTTATCTCCAATTTCATCAGGTGTTTTCTGTTCTAAAATCAGTGAATTACTGAAACGATTGGCGGTATATATAAGTTTCGCGAGGGTGTCTCGTTCTTCTACCTGATCTGCAGCTTCATGATGATTGTATACGGCATCGGTTATAGACTGCTCAAGATTCCACTGCGATACCAACAAACTGCTGGCTTCTGAATGAGTGACACTGAGGTTGCCCCGCTCCAGAACCGGCAACATATCGCCACTGCATTCCTGTTCCAGGATGGCTGGGTAGCGATCAGGGAATGAGGTGTAGAGCAGAAGCTTACCAACATCGTGGAGAAGGCCGGTCAGATAGGCTTCCGCCGGATCGGGGTAATGAATAGCCTGGCTGAGCGTTTTTGCCAATACGGCAGTCAGGAAAGAATGGTACCAGAAGCTTGCCATATCGAGAGCCTTGAACCGATCGGCGTTGCCAAAAGTTTCATGGACAGAAACAGAGATAGCCAGGTTTCTGACGGTGTCTATGCCGAGGTAGATTACCGCCTGCTCTATATCGGTAAATTTGTTGCGGGCACCGATAAAGGCGGAGTTTGACAACTGGAGAATCCGCGCACTGATAGAGGCGTCTCGAGCGACGATGACACCTATTTCTCTCAGGTTCCGGTCTTTACTGTTACATTTATCGATCAGCTCTATTAACGTCTGTGGAAGACTTGGGAGCTTACTGATGTCAATAATTGCAGATGCCTGGGTTGAGGTTGGATCCATAAGTGAAAGTCTCCTGTAAAAATCTATCCTTATATCTTTATCGACCGGCAAGCGCCGGTGGTTTAACAGATTGCTGCTTATGGGTTAAAGATCCGGGAGGCTGGTTCATTACCCATATAGTATTGGTTTACCAGAAAAAAACATTGATTACCAGATGGTAATTACGGTTTTTTGGGTTGAAACCGAATTCTTGTCTGTTTAGCAACGGTAGAAAACGGTTTGTTAAAACCTTCAGGATACCATGATCTGGTTAACGTTTTCAGGCAAAAGGGGAGGTGTGAGAAAAAATTTTATCAGTGAAATTATGAGTATAATGGCTCACAAAAGATCGAGCAGGCTTATGTGCGCAGTCTCAAAGCAGGGGAGGTTCCCCTTTACTATTTGCGTTGGCTATTATAACTTCGGATGGAACCAGAGTAGTAAGAATGAGCTGAGAATCATTATTATATTTCCATACAGAGAG
>NODE-194-length-21832-cov-13.692_pt1 | contig 21832 bp, 20 predicted proteins | sample MGYA00139097_ERZ477577 | MGnify/ENA metagenome assembly ERZ477577
ATAAAATCCATATGTCCTCAATTTAAAGATATAAACATAACCAATGGAATCAAACACATAGGGGCTCGTTATCAGCCCCCGATTCGGCCCCCAAAATCGATCTCAGCCGCCATAAAAACCTTGACCTCAGTAGCAATCAGGCTAGAATAGATAATCGGTTCAAAATCCACTAACTCCCAAAATCAACCAGAGCAAGAGGAGCAGAGATGAAAAAGGTCGTCACCAGGCTCTTTGTAATTGTCGCCGTCACCGCACTAGTAGCCGTCCTTACCGGAGGCTGTACCAAGAAGTCTGTCGTCCCGCCCGAGTCAGACAGCAAGGCGAGCAGCTCAACAAGTTCAAGCTCTTACCCGACTGCTGATGGTACCTATTCCGAGAACAGTCTTGCCATTGAAGGAACACTCGACGACGGCAGCACCGCCGGTGACGCCGCCGCCGGGATGGATCAGCAGAGCGATGAGTACAAGCAGATGCATGGGCGTTCTTCCACCGGGCTGGTCCCGGTCTATTTTGATTTCGACCAGGCCATTATTCGACCCGACATGGCCGACCGGATGATTCAAAATGCCGAGTATATCAATCAAATTCCCAGCACCGTAATCGTCGAAGGTAATTGCGATGACCGCGGCACCAAGGAATATAACCTGGCCCTGGGTGAGAAACGGGCAATCAACGTTCGTGATTATCTCATCGATCTTGGTGTCCAACCCGGCAGAATCAGAACGGTAAGCTACGGTGAAGAAAAGCCTCTTTTCTATGAGCAGACCGATTTTGCCTGGAGCCAGAACCGCCGGGCGGATTTCGTAATCGAATAGCTCCCAGCTTTTGTCCCTGGTATTCCACCCGGAGCCCCCGGTTGGAATACCAGGTCTTTCCTGTCAGTCTATTAACTCGGTAATCGCTTTAAAAACCTGATCGGCAGACAGGTCCGTGGTATCGACAAGGACCGCATCATCGGCCTTTTTCAACGGTGCGATCTCACGTTCGCTGTCTTGCTTGTCACGGGCGATGGTCATTTCGAGCAGTTTCTCTTCATCCACCGATTCGCCCCGCTCCCTCAACTGCAGAGCCCTTCTCCCGGCCCGCGCTTCGGGCCTGGCATCGAGATAGAATTTATTACTGGCCTCCGGAAAGACCACCGTACCCGTATCTCTGCCCTCGGCAACAACACAGCCCTGGGCGCCAATCTGCCTCTGCATGGCGGTTAACTTCTCGCGGACAACCGGCAGTGCCGATACCGTGGAGGCGATCATGGAGATATCTGGTGTCCTTATCTGCGCCGATATATTCTCACCATTGAGCAGCACCCCGACGTCGTCACCTTCATTTTTGGCGGGCAGTAAGGTGATGGTAATATCATCAAGCACAGACTCGACGTCTGCAATGTTGTCAATGTCGATACCGTATTGCACCAGATACCAGGCAACAGCCCGGTACATAGCCCCGGTATCCAGGTAAGTATAGCCATAACGCGCCGCCACCTTTCGGCTGATGGTCGATTTGCCGACTCCGGCAGGACCGTCAATGGTGATGATCGGACCCACCGTTTCAGCCATGACCACACTCCGCCAAAGCCTCTTTGAGGGCTGCCAGAAAGCGGTTGTTCTCTTCACCTGTGCCCACGTTTATTCGAATATAACTCTCAAAACCGTAGGCTTTCATGGACCTGATGATCACCCCTTTGCGGAGCATCGCTTCGTACAAGATGGTCGCATCGACATGCACGTCGATCAGAAAGAAGTTGGTCTGTGATGGAAAAGGGGTACACCCCAGCTGTTTCAGCGTTTCAATCAGATAGCGTTTTCCGGCGGCTGTCTGGCGCATGGTCTGCTGATAGAAGTCCCGGTCACCCAGGGCGGCGAGGGCACCATGCTGGGCAATCAGGTTTATATTGAACGGCTGGCGGACCTTGTGCAGGCAGTCGGCAACCGCTTCGGCCATGACCCCGAAACCTATTCGCAGCCCAGCCAGACCATAAGCCTTTGAAAAGGTTCTCAGCAGGACCACGCCGCAGCGGCCTTGCTGGTCGTCAATCAGAGAAAGGGTATCATAACGTTGATCTTCGTCGACAAAATCGATATAGGCTTCATCGAGAACTACGATCAGGTGATCCGGCAGCTTCACCAGAAAAGACTTCAGCCGGTCCCAGGGCAGCAGTGTACCGGTGGGGTTGTTGGGGTTGTCGATGAAAATCAGTCTTGTTGCCGGTGATACCAGTGCACCAATCGCATCCAGGTCGTGGTGCATATCTTTGAGTTCCACCACATGATTACGGCCACCGCGTACCTGCACGAATTTCTGATACATCAGGAAGGATGGGTGGCTGGTGATCACCTCATCCTCTTCTTTGACGAATGCTTTGACCAGAAACTCTATGATTTCATTTGAGCCGTTACCAAAAACCAGCTGTTCAGGAGCAACACCGAGGTGCTCGGCCACTGCCCGGTTCAGATAGTAGCAGGAACCGTCGGGGTAGCGGTGCAGGTTCTCGAGGGCGCTGCGCATGGCTTGAAGGGCAGCAGGTGATGGCCCGAAAGGGTTTTCGTTGGAGGCCAACTTGATGGAGCCGCTGATACCGTACTCCCTTTCCAGCTCTTCGATGGGCTTGCCTGGGGGATACGGGGTTATTTCCCTTATGTTTTCAGGTATCTGTAGTTTCACACGGGACCTCGGTGAGTAGGGGAGACATCTGTGCTAGGCGCAAATCGCAGGAATTTTTCGCTCAAGGCTCAATCCCCTCTCAAGGTTAAACCCGCACTTGAGCAGGGCCCCCTCGTCAAAGTGCGGGCCCTGGAGCTGGATCCCGATCGGTAGACCGCTGCTGCTGTAGCCGCCTGGCACCGACAGGCCCGGCAAACCGGCCAGGTTGGTCGAGAGGGTGAAGATGTCGGAGAGGTACATGGCCAGAGGATCGTCAGCTTTTTCGCCTTTCTTCCAGGCCGGTGTTGGCGAGACCGGCGAGATCAGCAGGTCACACGACTCCCAGGCTCGCTTGAAATCATTGAGGATCAGGGTCCTGACCTGGGATGCTTTCTTATAGTAAGCATCATAATACCCCGAAGATAAGGCATAGGTACCGATCAAAATTCTTCTTTTGACCTCCGGTCCGAACCCCTGTGAGCGGGTATCCTTATACATGTCAACCAGATCCTGGGCCCCCTCTTTTCGAAACCCATAAGCGACGCCATCGTAGCGGGCCAGGTTGGAACTGGCCTCGGCCGGGGCGATCAGGTAGTAAACAGCGACGCAATAATCGATATGCGGAATTGACACCTCTACGATTTCCGCCCCAGCCGATTTGAGAACATCGACACCATTCATCACCACCTGGTTCACCTCCGGATCGAGTCCCCTGGTGAAATACTCCCGGGGCACGCCAATCCGGACCCCCTGCAAACCTTCGCTGAGAAAGCTGTGATAATCTTCCACCGGCTGCTCGACCGAGGTGGAGTCACGCCTGTCATAACCGCAAATGGCCTGCATCATTGTGGCACAATCCGTCACATCCCTGGTCAAGGGACCGATCTGATCCAGAGACGAGGCAAAAGCAACCAGTCCGTATCTCGATACCCGTCCATAGGTGGGCTTCATTCCGACAATACCGCACAGCGATGCCGGTTGTCGGATCGAACCGCCGGTGTCGGAGCCCAGCGAACCGAGCACCTGTCCCGAAGCCACCGAAGCTGCGGACCCTCCGGATGAACCGCCGGCAACACAGTCGATGTCCCAGGGATTGGAAGGAATTTTGTAGGCACAGTTCTCCGAGGTGGAGCCCATGGCGAATTCATCCATCGCTGCCTTGCCAACAATCACCGCCCCGCGCTCGTTGAGTTTTTCAACCACCGTTGCATCATAGGGTGGTTTGAAGTTTTCCAGAATTTTGGAACCACAGGTCGTCGTTCTGTCCTTCGTACAGAGCAAATCCTTTATCGACAGAGGAATTCCACAAAGTGCTCCGCCCTCTCCCCGGTCCCGGCGACGATCCGCCTGCACTGCGGTCTGCAGTGCCTGATCGGGATCTAGCGAGATGAATGAGCAGAGGGCTTCCTCGGTGCGCTCGATGCGCTCGAGGCAACTCCTGGTCAACTCAACGGAGGATAATTTTTTTTCGGCCAGCAGGGAATCGGCCTCGGTAATGGTCAGCTCGTAAGGCTCCATGAAATTCCTCAAATACAAAGGGCTGGTTATATCACCCTGTTTGATCTTGTAAAACTTACCTGGATAGAAATGGGTCAGATGACACGGGGAACAACAAAAGAATCGTCACTGTGATCCGGACCGTTTGCCAAAGCCTTATCCTGATCCAGTGAGGTCTCAATGATATCTTCCCGAAACGCATTGGTGATCGAAAAGGCGTGGGTTGTCGGTTCGATTCCATCGGTGTCAAGTTCTTCGAGCTTGGCAACGTAGGAGAGGATCATATCGAGCTGTTCTGTCATCAGATCCAGTTCCTCGCTGTCCAGGTGAAGCCGCGCCAGGTGGGCGACATGCTCAACTTCCTTGCTGGTTATTCGCATTGTTTTGTCAGTTTATTAGATTGTTGTGGCTGAACCCTTCTGATCCTGCCGAGACAGCCAGATATTCCGGGCCGAACCGGGAGATGTGCTCGGCGAATACAGCGACGATCTCGGTGTCAAACTGCGTTCCTGCGCAGCGGTTAAGCTCTTCGATGGCTTCGTCCATATTCATGTTTCGTCGATAATTTCTGCTTGATGTCATCGCATCATAGCTGTCTGCCACTGTAATGATTTTGGTTAGCTCGTCAAGCTCTCTGCCTCCGAGACCATCGGGATATCCTGTCCCGTCCATGCGCTCGTGATGGTGGCGAATGATGAACTGCTCGCGCTCCATGAACCCGAGTGGTTTGATGATGTTAGCACCGACACTGGGATGTTCGTTAATCAACTGTCGTTCTTCGTCGCTCAACGGTCCTTTTTTCTGGATGCAGGAAAGATCGATTACCAGTTTTCCGATGTCATGAAACTGGGCTGCCCGCCGCAGTACGATAAGATCCTGACTGTCGAGCCCCATGGCCGTTCCCAACATGGCCGCATAGCTGGTGACCCGCATGGTATGGCCGGCCGTGTAGTAATCTTTCTCCTCCATAGCCCGCTGCAAACTGCTCATCAGCTGGACGGTGGCATTTTCGAGACTGTCGCTGTAGGCCCGAAGCAGTTTATTCTGTTCTTCAAGCTGCAGCGTCTTGCGCCTGACATCATCTTCGAGCGACTGCTTATACCGTCGCTCCTGCAGCACATAGTTCCTCTTTTCGACTGCCCGCCTGATCTTCACATTGAAAATATCAAGATCTTCTATGGGCTTACAGAGAAAATCGTATACCCCCATGTTGATCGCCTTGACGGCGTCGGCCATTGAGCCCGACCCGGTCAGCAAGACGATCGGGATGTCAGACCCTCTCCGATTGAGTTCTTCGATGGCTTCAAAACCATTGAGATCAGGCATATGGATATCGAGCAGCACCACATCAAACGATTCGTCCACGGTCTTCAGCAACTCCAGGCCGCCCTGAACCCCCACTGCCTGATAGCCGAACATTTCAAGAATCTGCACCACTGCGTCGCAAACCAAATTATCATCATCGGCGACGATGATTTTTGCTGTTATTTCCTGCTCCTTCGGTATCACCCGTTCACCCTATATTCCAGTAACTGCTGGTCGTTTCGATGGCTCGCCCAATGGCATCGTGTGAGTTGTGACTGGCACTGAATAGTTCAGCCGTTTCATCATCGAGATAGAATTCACTGTCGTCATCCGTAAGTGGCCCGCCGCGCAGCTCTGATAAAACAGCCAGGGCTCCGTCACGCTGTCCCTTGAGGTTGTAGCCGCCCTCCAGGGTAACCAGTAGTCGCCCCTGACAAACCTCTTGGGCAAGACCAAGGAGCGATCTGGTCATATAGGCAAAACCTGCCGGGCCAACCGACATGGAACCCAGTGGATCGCCGTGATAAATATCAAACCCGGCAGATACCAGAATGAGTTCAGGCTGATAGGCGCGTCCCACCGGAATGACGATATCATTGAAAATTGCTGCGTATTCATTATCGCCAAAACCACCCGGAAGCGGGATATTAACGGTGTAGCCCTCACCTTCCCCTATACCGGTTTCCTGCAAAGCACCGGTGCCCGGATAGTAAGGAAACTGATGGGTGGAAAGATACAGGACCTTGCTGCTGTCGTAAAACGAAAACTGGGTACCGTTGCCATGATGCAGGTCCCAGTCGATGATCATAATCCTTTCCAGTTTATGGCGGCTTGCAGCATGGCAAGCGGCCACGGCAATGTTGTTGAACAGACAGAATCCCATTGACCGGTCTCGCTCGGCATGGTGGCCCGGTGGTCTTACCAGGGCAAAGCCGTTGTCAATCTCATTGTCCATCAGCAGATCGACCCCGGTTATCACCGATCCTGCCGCCAGCAGGGCCGCCTCGTATGACCGTGGTGAGGTCGCCGTGTCCTGATCGAGATAATCGTAGCGCCGACCTGAAGTCTCCGACACCCGCCGGATCAAGTCTTCTCCATGATTTTTTTCGATATGGCCCGTATCGGCCGGGACAAAGTCGGGAAACAAGAATTTCTCCTTGTGCTCGGGTTTTTCAATAAAATCATAGATGACCCTGAGGCGATCGATACGTTCCGGATGATTGGGTCCGGGATCGTGCATCAAAAACAGATCGTCCTTGAATATAGCCGTTTTTCTCATATCCTTTCCCCTCGGGTGCCTCAATTAAACCCAAACGCCAGTTACTGCTGCAACCGGATTGCTTTTCTCTGCTCACCACAGAAAATCTCACCCCGTTTGCCCCTTTCGCCCCGGATTGGTCTCAACTCAAATCCAAAGCGTCGAGGGTATAATAAAAAAAAAGGCCGTATTCTCCAAAAGGAAAATGCGGCCTTCTCATTTCAATCAAGTAAATAAGCCTACATGGGCACGATCAGTTTGTTGGTTTCTTCATTCCAGGTCACCACCAGATACCAGATCAGCATGGCCAGAGCAATCAGGAGCAGGGTCGGGCCATACCCCATGACCTCCGGCAAGTAGACATATTTTCCAAGAACGCCGTCGGCCTCGAACTCATAGTCACGGAACCAGGAGGTCATGATGGACGAGGCAATACCAAAAAAAGGCACCACAATCATCAGCTTGACCTGCCCTTCTCCAACCCGCCAAAGGGTTCCCGAACCACAGCCGCCGGCAAACATGGCACCAAGCCCGAAAATGAAGCCGCCAACCACACCGCTCCAGCCAAAGGTGCCGCGTATATAGTTAATGGGCGCCAGCACCGCTTCGCCCTCGGCCCGAGCCGGAACCTCATATTTGAGAATCGCCGCACCGACGGCAACCACCAGAATGGAAAGCATCACCGATCTGGCCATGGTCGTGTCCCCGGTCATATGCGGTTCACGAAAGCCCTGAACCATGCACCAGCGGCCCCGCTGCATCGAATAACCGAGCGCTGCAGCTATCAAAATCAGCCCACTCATCGAGGCAACGTAATCGCTGTCCTCGTTGGCCGCGAACCCATAGGCGGCATAGATGAGGAAGAGGGCTCCAGCTACCCCGAACAGGTAGATTATCGGGGTCGGAAAGCCGATGGTTTTTGCCCCGCCGTCTCCCCAACTGATGTGCTCCATCTCCAGGTAGAGAAGTTTCAAACCCAGTATGACACCGAATATCAGGCCAAACATCATTGAGAACCCATTGGCTCCGAGGTTGCCTATGGCGTTGTAAAAGCCCCCCACGTTGCAGCCGCCGGCCAGGGTCGCACCAATACCCATCAGGATTCCGGCGATTACGGCCTTGACCATTTCCCGGTAGGGTGGAATACGCAGAGCGAATTCTTTGCCGACGCAGGCGGAAACAAACGCACCGACCACAAAACCAATGCCGATCACCGATCCGGTATTGGCCATAATAGCGCGGGGAGCCTCCTCGTAGTAGGCAAAGAAGCCGGCTTCCGTTCCAAGTACCGAGGTAATAGAGTACATTATCCAGTCACCCCAGTTGCGAATCGCACCAACCGCACCCCAAGGCCTCCACCAGGCCATAATCATCACCGAGAAGAAGCCGACCACCAAACCAGTCACGGTTGCGTTCCACTCGGTTTCACAGAAGGCCTTGTAAAGACCTTTGGCCTTTTCTGCCAGCACACTCTGTTCACTCATAGATTCCTCCTGAAAATTCAGTTCGTAAAGAAAATTTTTGTTTCCTTGCTTTACCTTTGCTTTTTCAATTTGTCAACAGTGCGACAACGTAGTACATCTTTGTTTCTACGTTGTTATTTTACCTGCCAATTTGGTTTGACATAGCAATTTATTATGCTAAAAACTAGTATGGATGTGGTACAGTATTGGGGTTCAACTTTTACTTCATAAAGAGGGAGTAAATACTCGAACAAAATACCCGATTCAGATGAATCATGAAACATTATCAGGAGGCTTGACATGAGTGATGTAAAACAAGTTGCAGCAGATGTAGTAGCCAATTCAGTTCTCGACGCCAAAGGATTGAGCTGCCCGATGCCGCTTCTTCGCACCAAAAAAGAAATCGGAAAATTGAAAAACGGTGAAGTTCTGCAGGTTGACGGCACTGATCCGGGTTCGCGAAACGATATTCCCGGCTGGTGTGATCGTGCCGGCCATGAGTATCTGGGTGAAAAGGAAGAGAGCGGATATTTCAGTTTCTTTATTAAAAAGGGCTGAGTTTAGCTGATATTTTTCGTATTTAGAACGACCCCTGGTGCCCTCCAAAACACCAGGGGTCATCTTTTAGCGGACGTCTGTAATTGCACGGACAAGGAGGCAGAAGATGGCAAAAAGTCTTGGTATTTTCGTAACCAACCCCGACAATTTCGCCCATGTGCTCGGCATCACCAAAGCGGCCAAGGCGAAAGGCTCCAAGGTAAAAGTATTTTTTACCTGGACGGCAACACATAACGCAAAAGATCCTGCATTTCCAGAACTTTGCGAACTGGCTGACGAGGTTTCGATCTGTGTTGACAGTTATAAAAAGCAGGGATATGACATCGAGGACGTGCCCCAGGGCCTGACCAGCAAAGAAATGGCAACCCAGGCGCAGCATGGAATTATTATCGAAGATTATGACTGTTATTTAAGCCTATAGAGGGGGATGTCATGGAATATAAAAAAGTCTGTTTCATGTACAGAAACAAAGATTACGCTGTAGACGGCATGCGCTCAGCTCTTGGTTTGGCTGTGGAAAATATGTATTCCTACGGGGTCGTCATGGACTCCGAGATGGAACAACTTGACGAGCACAACTTGGAAAGCCTCGAGATGCTTAGAGACATGGAAGGAGATATTTATTCAACCGTGCCGGCCAACGTCGACAAGAACGGTCTCGAGCCGATAGATATTGAAGAGCTTGGTGAAAAACTCAGGGACATGGACATCATCGTTCCCTACGGACAAAAATAAAGGAGGGATCATGAAAATATTAAACGTTTATCGCTCCGAGCCCGATGAGACGGTTAAAAAGCTGGTGGAAATAGTCACCAGGGATCGGGAAAGTGACAGTTTCGATCTGGCGGATGCCAGCCCCGACTACGATGCATTAGTCGATAAAATTTTTGCAGCAGATCAGACAATCTGCTGGTGGTAATCAGCTATCCCCCGGTTCTGCCGGGGGATTTTTTTTGCCTTCCAGGCAGCACACCACCAGATCGTGCAGCGCCGGCCGCACCTCTTTTATCCCCCTCATATCATCTCCTTTTCTAACCCGGTTGGTAAGCAACGAAACCACCACCTGCTTAGCCACATCAATCCAGAACGAAACACCGGTAAAACCCAGGTGACCTCTACTCTTTTTTGAAAAATAGCTGCCGCTGCTTGAACCGTAAGGCGACGGCAAGTTAAAACCGCAACTCCACTCCGAATCCCCCACCTGGTTGAAGGCCCTCTTGAAGGTTTCCACCGAGACCGGTAGCTCACTCTTTCGATGATGATAGGTGTTTAAATACTCTTTACAGAGTTTCAGAACCCCTTCCGAGGTGCCAAATAATCCAGCATGACCAGCCACTCCTCCCAGAGCACGGCAATTATCGTCGTGCACCAGGCCTATTAACGGCCTCGTCGTCCAACGACAATGACCTGTCTGTACCCAGCAGTCACCTAAATTGTTTTGTCCCTTCTGTGTAGGAAAAAACAGCATTTCTTCAACTCCTGCCGGTTCGGCAACGTTATCCCGCCAGTAATGATCAAGCCCAACACCCGATTTCTTCTCGACTACATAACCTAACAAAATATACCCCACGTCACTGTAGAGATGACCAGTCCCGGTCTCATACTCGAGACCTTCTTCAAGAATACAGTCGAGGAGCCACTCTTTTTTCTGGTCATCTTGCATTGATTTGAGACTCTTCCAGAAATTTCTATGGGAGGTAAATCCCGAGTTATGACAGAGAAGACTTTGTAGATCTACCTTGGCGAACCGATCAGCCAGCGATCTTTCAAGCAGTGAATCAAGCGGTTCATCCCAGGAAATCTTTCCCTGGTCGATAAGAAGAAGCACGGAAGGCAGGGTGACAAAAGGTTTGGTGAGAGAAGCCAGGTCAAAAACAGTTGTCTGGTCGACTTCATGGTCATCATTCAGGCCAGCTGTCCCGACACTGATAAAGCAATCCAAGAAAGTCTTTTCCCTGTAGGTGGACACAGCCAGACTTGCAGCCGAATAAACCTCGTTGATAAGATATTTAAGAAGATTTTTTTTTACTTCTTCTTGAAGACAATGAAGCCCTTTTTCGTCCACCCTTCTCAAACCATTATTTTATTGAAATTTTTCGTATTTTCAACTAGATTAAAGTGAGTTTTAAGACATCTTTACTTAGTTGTTTTTATTATAAAAAAATTCTTCTCTTTTGGTCCTTCATTCCGTTTTCAACAATTCGTCAACACTGCCTTGTTAAATAGACTTTCATGAGCTGTTGATAACGGTGTTGATAACTGCTTTTAAACAAAAAAGTACTCTTATCAAAAGCCACCGTGTTGATAAATTTTTAAGCAATATAAAGATCTTATCCTTTTGATCAACAAATAAACACCCTTAATAATAATAATAACTACTTAAATATACTAAAAAAGGATACAAACCATGAGTCTTAAATGCAACGTCCAGAGAAACGATCTGATCGAAGGTTTGAGCAGTCTGCAGAACATAACCAGCAAACGGGGAACGCTTGCAGTCTTATCCAATATCATGATAGAGGCAACAAGTAACGGACTTATACTCACCGGCACAGACCTGGAGGTTGGGTTGAGGCTTTTTGTTCCGGCGGAGGTGGAAAGTATAGGTTCACTGACACTGCCATCCAAGAAGATATTCGAGATCGTCCGTGAATCTGGCTCTGAAAGTATTTTCCTGGAAGAAACCGACAACAGCTGGGTGAATATACAAGCCGGGGCCAGCACTTACAATCTGGCGGGAATAGGGAGTGACGAATTTCCTGCTTTCCCCGAATTCGATGAAGACAGCTTCACCTCGTTTGAGGCTTTTATATTCTTGGATTTAATAGATAAAGTTATTTTTTCAATCGCCGGGGAGCAGGAGAATATCTATTCGCTCACCTCGGTTCTTATGGAAAAGGATAAGCGCGAAGGGGTATCTTACCTGAAAATGATTTCTTCGGATGGTCATCGCCTTTCAATCATGGAGACAGATGTTGCGATCGACGTTGATGACTTTTACCTCAATGAGGTGACGCTGATTCCTAAAAAAGGAATTCAGGAGCTCAGAAAGTTCTGTGAAAACAGAGATACCATAGACCTCTCCTTTGAAAAGAAGCAGATGGTGGTAAGGGATGGAGATGCGGTCATGGTAATTCGTCTCAAACAGGGAGAATTTCCGCAATATAAGGCAATCGTCGACTCGGTATCGCTTGATAATTGTATAAAGATTAATAGGGTACCGTTCCTGGAATCGCTGAAAAGAATAAATCTGTTCACCGAAGATATATTTCATACCATTCAATTGCAACTCGACGGCCAGAAAATGGTGTTGACCTCTCAGAATGCGGATCTCGGCAACGCCAAAGATGAACAGAAAATAGACTACTCGGGAGTACCGCTTACTCTTGGTTTCAACTGCCGCTACTTCATTGAAACGCTGCAGGTTATGGAGTGCGAGACGGTGGAGGCATATATCAGTTCGGAGAACAGTCCTTGTCTGATGAAATCGAATGATGACAAGGGATTTATAAGTATTGTTATGCCTATGCAACTGTAAAAATTCAGTTCTTGAAGGCAAATAAAAAGATGACAAAGGAAAATAGCGTGACTGAAGAATTACAATATGATGCCGACCAGATAAAAGTACTTGACGGTCTCGAGGCTGTTCGGAAAAGACCGTCGATGTATATAGGCAACACCGCGTTTGAAGGACTGCATCATCTGGTTTGGGAAGTTGTCGACAACAGTATTGATGAAGCGCTGGCAGGTTATTGTCAGAGAATAAGGGTGACCATACACGAGGACAACTCGGTATCGGTCAAAGATGACGGACGGGGAATCCCTATAGATATACACCCTACGGAAGGGGTTCCGGCCCTTGAACTGGTTATGACCACCCTCCACGCTGGAGGTAAGTTTGACCATTCAACCTACAAGGTCTCTGGTGGTCTGCACGGCGTCGGCGTCTCGGTGGTTAACGCACTTTCCATGGAAGCAACGGCCGAGGTACGGCGAGACGGAAAAATTCACCGTCAGGTCTACCAATACGGTGAGAAGGTTAGTGAACTGGAAGTGGTAGGAAATACAGAGAAAACCGGCACAACAATAACCTTCAAGGCCGATCCGGAAATTTTTTCCGAAATCACTGCTTATGACTACGAAACGGTAAAAAACAGGCTGAGAGAATTAAGTTTTCTGAATAAGGACGTGCGTATCTATCTCAAGGATGAGCGCAGCGGCGAAGAGGATAAGTTCCATGCATCCGGCGGGGTGGTTTCTTATGTGGAGTGGCTCAACAGGAACAGAACGCCCGTCTTCAACGAACCTATTCATCTTACCGGCGAGAGGGAGCAGGTAGAGGTGGAAATAGCTTTTCAATATTACGATGGCTATTCGGAGCGGCTTTTCTCTTTTGTCAACAACATCAATACCCGTGAGGGAGGGACCCATGTGGCCGGCTTCAGGGCCGCCTTGACCAAGTGTATCAACCGCTACGCCAGCGATGATATAATCCCTAAAAATCTGAAGGAAAAGATGGGCGGTGATGATGTTCGGGAGGGGATCACCTGCGTAATATCCACTCATGTTCCCAACCCCCAGTTCGAAGGCCAGACCAAGACCAAACTGGGTAATTCCGAGGTGAAGTCGATCGTCGAGTCTATCTGCAACGAAAAACTCACCATTTTTCTTGAGCAGAACCCCCAGATAGCCAAACGGATTCTCACCAAGGTGGTTGAAGCCGCCAGGGCCCGTGAAGCGGCAAAAAAGGCCAGGGACCTGTCCCGGAAAAAGGGTTCAACCAGTTTGTTGATGGCCGGAAAATTGGCCGAATGTCAGGAAAAGGATCCCAGTAAACGTGAGATCTTTATCGTCGAGGGTGACTCGGCGGGCGGTTCCGCAAAACAGGGCCGCGATCGTGCCGTTCAGGCCATTTTACCGCTGCGCGGCAAGATTATGAATGTGGAGAAGGCGCGCTTTGACAAGATCCTGGGCAGTGAGGAAATAAAGCAGCTTATCGCCGCGCTGGGTTGTGGAATAGGCATGGACGAGTTCGACATCGAAAACCTGCGCTACCACAAGATAATAATCATGACCGATGCCGATGTTGACGGCGCCCATATTCGCACACTGTTGCTGACCTTTTTGTATCGCCAGATGCTGCCGCTTATCCAGGGCGGGTATGTCTACATAGGTCAACCTCCGCTCTACCGCCTCGGCAAGGGTAAGAAAGAAACCTATTTTCTCGATGAAGACGAACTTAACGGTCATCTCTTTACCCAGGCCAGTAAAAAAGTAAAGGTAGTTGCCAGCGGAAACGAGGAGGAGATTCTTGAGGGACAAGAACTTGTTAAGGTTCTGCAGAACCTCTCTGTGTATCAGCGTCTTGTTTCCTTCCTGGAACGTATGAATATATGGGAATCGCTGCTCTACTTTCTGCTCGATAAAAACATCCGTAAAGCAGATCAATTTACCGAGAAAGAGCTGGTAGAATCTCTGATTGAAGAACTTTCAGCCGACGACTCAATGATTGTTGGTGCGGTCAGGTCCTGCAGATGGCGCGCCGACTGCTATGAGGTGGATGTGGCCGTCAAGGGAAAAGCCCAGATATCCACCACTCTCGGCCCCCAGATTCCGCTGATCAACGAGTACCGAACAGCGTTGAGGTTTTTCCCGCAGGTAAAACGGTTTCTGAACGGGACTTTTTCTATCACAAGTATGACCCCTTCCGAACAGGAAGTGGAAATGACGGCGCAGAACTGGACCGAAATGGTTCAAATGGTCCGCAATGAATCCTTCAAAGGCAGCCATCTTCAGCGCTATAAAGGGCTGGGGGAAATGAATCCTGAACAACTCTGGGAAACGACGATGAACCCTGAGAACAGGACCTTGCTACAGGTAAAGATAAACGATGCCGAGTCAGCTGACGAAATGTTCACCACCCTGATGGGTGATAAAGTTGAGCCACGGCGCCAATTCATCCAGAATCATGCTCTGGAAGTAACCGAATTAGACATATAAAAAAAGACAGCAGATATTATGACAACAACCACGGAAACCGGTGTGCCAGAAGAGAACTCCCCTTCTGTATCCATTGAAAAAGAATTAAAGAAATCCTATCTCGACTATGCCATGTCGGTTATTGTCGGCCGGGCTTTGCCGGATGTGCGCGACGGTCTTAAACCGGTGCACAGGCGAGTTCTTTACGCGATGAGAGAGCTTGGGGTTTTTTACAACCGGCCCTATGTCAAATCGGCCAGGATTGTCGGTGACGTTATCGGTAAATATCACCCCCATGGTGATACGGCGGCCTACGACACCCTGGTGCGCATGGCTCAGAACTTCGCAATGCGCTACCCGCTGGTGAACGGCCAGGGCAACTTCGGTTCCATGGACGGTGACGCTCCCGCGGCCATGCGTTACACCGAAGCGAGGATGACCAGGATTGACCGGGAGATTGTCGCCGATCTCGACAAGGAAACGGTGGACTTCGTACCCAACTACGATAACTCCCAGGCCGAGCCCTCGGTGATGCCGAGCCGGGTTCCCACCTTACTTGTCAACGGCTCATCGGGTATCGCCGTCGGTATGGCAACCAACATCCCACCGCACAACCTGAGTGAGGTGATTGACGGACTTATCGGCCTGATCGAAGATCCGAATATGACGGTGCATCAGCTGTTCTCAATCATCCACGGACCCGATTTTCCAACCGGCGGCCTGATCTGCGGACGAGCCGGTATTAGAGAGGCCTACGAAACCGGCCGCGGTGTGGTGTTGATGCGGGCCAAGACCAGTATCGAGAAATCCAAAGATGGTAGAAAAGAGACCATCATTGTCGAGGAAATTCCCTATCAGCAGAATAAGGCAATGCTCGTTGAACGTATCGCTCAGCTGATAAAAGACAAGAAAATCACTGCGATCTCGGAGATCCGTGACGAATCTGACCGCCAGGGTCTGCGCATCGTCATGGAGTTAAAGAGGGATGAAATCGCCGAGGTGGTCGTAAATCAGCTCTATAAGATGACCCCGATGCAGAAATCCTTCGGGATCATTTTTCTGGCCATTGTCAACAACAAGCCAGAAGTCCTCAATATCAAGCAGATCCTCGAACATTTTATTCAGCACCGCAGGGTGGTCGTTTATCGCCGTACTGCTTACGAGCTTAGAAAAGCAGAGGAAAAGGCCCATATTCTGGAGGGGTTGACCATCGCCATCAACAACCTCGATGACGTTGTCAAGCTGATCAGGGCAGCCAGAACCCCTGCAGAAGCTAAAGAACAGCTCATCGAAAGATACGAACTCTCGGCCATTCAGGCCCAGACCATTCTCGATATGCGGCTGCAGCGACTGACCGGCCTCGAGAGGGAGAAAATCACCAGCGATTATGAGGAAATTCTGGCAGTAATCAAGGAGCTCAACTCCATCCTTAACGATGAAGAACTGGTAATGAACATCATCAAGGAAGAGTTTGTCGAAATTAAGGAAACTTACGGTGATGAGCGCAGAACGGAAATAATTGATGCTATCGATGAAATTCTTCCCGAAGATATGATCGCACCCGAGGATATGGCCGTCACTGTCACCCACAGCGGCTATATCAAGAGAAATCCTGTCAGTCTCTACAGGTCTCAACATCGCGGTGGAAAGGGGGTCAAGGGGGTAACCAACATCGAGGAGGATTTCGTCGCCAATCTCTATGTGGCCTCGACCCTGGATACCTTCCTGTTCTTTACCAATTTTGGCAAAGTTTTCTGGCGTAAAGTCTACCAGCTGCCGCTGGTGGGCAGAACCGCGCGGGGTAAAGCGATTGTCAACCTGCTGGAGCTGACCGAAGGCGAAAAGGTGGCGGCAATCCTGCCTGTTTCCAACTTCGAGGACGAACAGGGTACCAAAACAATCATGATGGTCACCAAGTATGGCCGAGTCAAGAAGACCAGTCTCAAGGAGTTCAATCGACCGCTGCGCAAGGGTAAACGAGCTCTGACTATCAATGAGGGTGATGAAATAATCACCGCCCATATGCTGCGTGGAAATGACACAGTGTTCATGATTTCAAGAGACGGCATGTCGATTAGATTCCACGAGTCCGATGTCCGGACCATGGGTAGAACGGCAGCCGGCGTCAGGGGCATCAAACTCAAGGGTGATGATTTTTTGGTCGGTGCCAACGTCCTGAGAGAGGACAGTATTAAAACCGTGCTGACAGTGACTGCCAACGGCTACGGGAAACGCAGCCAGGCAGAGGATTACAGGATACAGTATCGGGGCGGCAAGGGAATAATGGCCATTAAGAAAAGTGAACGTAATGGCGATGTGATTGGGTCTAAAGTCGTCGATGACGATTTCGAGGTGATTCTGATTGCCGACAGCGGCAAGATGATCAGAATGCCGCTCGACACGGTGCGGGTCATTGGACGCACGACCCAGGGGGTCAGGCTGATTAACCTGGAGCAGGACGAGAAGGTGGTCGGTATGGCTGTGGTTGAACTGGATCAGAGCGAAGAACCAGATATCGACGAAACGACGGATGAATAGCGGACGGGTCGCGATAATCGGTGCCGGCTCATGGGGAACGGCGCTGGCTCTGCTTCTCGCCGAAAAAGGGATCGATACCTCTCTCTGGGGCCATCGGGCTGAACATGTCCATGCTTTAAAAGAAGAACGGGAAAACCGGGCCTACCTGCCCGGTTTTCTTTTTCCCCCCCTTCTTCGGCCGACGGAATCGATGCAAGATGCGGTTTCTGAAGCCGAAGTGATCTGTATAGTAGTTCCCTCCCATGCCTACCGGCAGGTAATCACCAAGATCAAGGACGTTGCGCCAGAGGGGGCGATTTTCGTTTCGGCGACCAAAGGAATCGAGAACCAGAGCCTGAAAACCATGACCCAGGTAATGGCCGACTGTCTGGAAGAGAATGGCATCCCCCCTTCTTCGCTTGGTGTCCTCTCGGGACCGTCTTTTGCCAGGGAGGTGGCTGGCAAGGTTCCCACAGCCATTACCATTGGTTGTAAAAACACTGCCATCGCGCGCTTTCTTCAGAACTTGTTTTCCACAGACTATTTCAGGGTTTATACCAGCACCGATATTGTGGGACTTGAGATCAGCGCCGCTTTGAAGAATATTATCGCCATAGCAGCAGGCATCTGCGACGGGCTTGCCTTCGGATCCAACGCCCGTGCCGCTCTGATCACCAGGGGGCTCGCCGAGATGACTCGTCTGGGGGTAATGATGGGTGCCCGGCAGGAGACCTTCTTTGGGTTGAGCGGGTTGGGAGATCTGGTGCTCACCTGCACCGGGGAGTTGAGCAGAAACCGTTATGTGGGAATCGAACTCGGCAAAGGAAAATCGCTGGATGAAATCCTCGATTCCATGAATATGGTGGCCGAGGGCATAAAAACGACCAGATCGGTGTATGATCTGGTCAACAAGCTTGGGGCGGATATGCCTATCCTGGAGCAGGTCTACGAGGTGCTCTATCGGGGGAAAGACTGTACCACAGCGGTAAAGGATCTTCTTAACAGGGACCTCAAGCCAGAAAACGAGTGACTAGCGGGACCAGTCATTGTCCTCGAATTCGGTGTGGTCCGGTTGTTCGGGCATCTCTTCCAGCACTCTCTTTTCCAGCCACTTCATAACCTTATCGAACTCAGCACTGAGTTCCATAAGAACCTTGCCGCGGTGACTCACTTTGTTTTTTTCTTCCATACTGATTTCGGCAAAGGTCTTGCCGAAGGGTTCATAGTAGAACAGCGGGTCGTAGCCAAAACCGTTGCTGCCCCGGGGAGCGTCAAGAATCGTACCTTCACAGGAAGCTTCATAGGTTAAGGCAGGTCCAGAGGGTACCGCTATGGAGAGCACACAGACAAAGGCAGCTTTTCGGTTGGTCTCCCCTTTCATCTCGGCAAGAAGCTTGCGGCAGTTATCCTGGTCAGTGGCGTCGTCCCCTGCATAACGCGCAGAGCGGACACCCGGAGCACCTGATAGTGCTTCAACAGCCAACCCTGAATCGTCAGCAATAGCTGGGATACCTAACACCTTTGAGTAGTGAAGAGCCTTTTTGTAGGCATTTTCATCAAAAGTGGAACCGTCTTCGATGGCTTCAGGAAGTGGACCGAAGTCACTAAGGCTTTTGATTTCGACCGGAAAGTCGGCTACAAACTGTTTGAATTCCCTAACTTTATTTTGATTGGTCGTGGCCAGAACGAGGAGGTTGAACATCGCTTTTTATCTTCCTTTTTAATTGTTTCTTCAATCGGTTGTCGTATCTTTCCTGCTCGCTGTACAGACAGCCGCAATAACTCTGCCGATAGAGGTTGCACTCTTTTGATTCATCGATTCCCTGCTGCCACCCGACCCTGAAATCGTGATAGACAAAGGGGATAGAGTGGTTTGCAGAGGCCGCGGCAGCTTCTTTCCGGAGCAAAGAGTGGTTCTGATAGGTGCTGTAGAGAAGCGTGGTTGAAAATCCTCGATGACCTTTTTCAGCCGCCAGTTTTGCAGTATTTCCCAGTCTCATCTGATAACAGAATTTACAGCGCTGATCTTCCTTGAAAACCACCCGGCGAAGAAACATCTTCAGCCCATAGTCTCTGTCTATGATATATTTATACTTCCTCGAATCAGCCAACTCTTGAAAAGTGTTGAGCCGCTTTCTAAATTCACGGTAGGGGTGAATGTTTGGGTTGTAGAAATAACAGGTGAAATCGGTCCCCTCCCCTTCTAAAACCCCAGCTGGGTAGAGAAGGCATGGGCCGCAACAGGCATGGAGCAGAATGGACATCTTCTCAGATCTTGTATTTTTTAGGATCGATGCCGTATTGATGGATCTTGTAATTGATAATGCGCAGGCTGGTATCAAGATAGCCAGCTGTTTTTGTTTGGTTTCCGTTGTTTTTCTTCAGCGCGTCAATAATAAGCTCTTTTTCAAAATTTTCCACCGCTGTTGAAAAAGACAAAGGGTTCGCACCGGAAGAGGCCTCGCCGGCCTGGAGGGTTGGCGGCAGGTGGATTCCCGTGATTGCATCGCCGTCACAGATCAGCACCGCCCTTTCCATACAGTTTTGAAGTTCCCTGACGTTTCCAGGCCAGTGATACTGGATGAGCAGATCGATGGCCGAGGTGGAAATCCGGTTGATTTGCTTTTTATTTTCACCGGCAAACTTTTCCAGAAAAAATTCAGCCAGAAGCAGAATATCGGTCCTTCGTTTTCTTAACGGTGGCATATAGATTGGAAAGACATTCAAACGATAATAGAGATCCTCCCTGAAAGAACCGCTGGAGACCGCCTCTTCGAGGTCCCTGTTGGTGGCGGCTACGAGACGTACATCACAGGAAATGGATTTGGTCGACCCGAGACGCTGGAAACTTCGCTCCTGGACAACGTTTAGCAGTTTTACCTGGACCGAGTGGGATATCTCGCCAATTTCGTCAAGGAATAGTGTGCCTCCTTCGGCATGTTCGAACCTGCCTATTTTTCTCTCATTTGCCCCGGTGAAAGCGCCTTTCTCGTGGCCAAAAAGCTCGCTCTCCAGGAGGGTTTCCGGCAGTGCTGAGCAGTTTACCACGACGAACGGCTTGTCCCTTCTCCTGCCATTGTAATGCAGGGCCTTGGCGACCAGAGTTTTACCAGTTCCCGACTCTCCTCTGAGCAGTACAGTGGCGTTGGAGTCCACAACCCGGTGAACCATTTCAAAGACATCCTGCATCCGGCTGGAGTTGCCGATTATGTCGTTGATCCGGTTTTTTTCTGAGAGCTCACGCTTGAGTTTGAGGTTTTCTGTCCGCAGATTCTCCTTTTCACGGTTGACGATTTGTACCCGACGCACGGTTTGGGCAACGATGCTTGATAAGACGGTGAGAAACTGCAGGTCGTCGTTGGCCTGACGGCCAAATCCGTCTGCATACATGCGGTCAACACTTAGAGCGCCGATAATCTGCTTCCCGTCCTTGATCGGTACACAGAGAAAAGAACGGTCACGGTCGGCGATATCACCGCGGGATCTGGTTCGGTTTAGAAACAGGGGTTCTTCCGATATATGGGGCACAATAATTGGTTCGCCGGAAGCGACCACACGACCGGTAATCCCCTCCCCTATCTTGTACTTACCTCTTCTTCTCCCTTCCGCAGTAAGACCATGGGCGACCTCGATTTCAAGCTTGCCGGTGAGCGGGTTAACAATGGTAACCGTACCGTTTTCCATGTTTTTATATTCGGAAAGCAGGGCCATTGCCTTTTCAAGACAATCGCTGAGTACGAATGATGAAGCGAGTTCTTTGGTAATTTCGTAAAGACAAGTTAAATCGTGTAGTTGACTTTCTGTTTCTATATGGTCGACCATTGTTGAAGCATTTCCTTAAAGTGGATATATCTTTCAAAATTGTTTTTATGGGTTTTGCCTGCGTTACAAAAATGTACTATACGGTAATGGTCGGGATATGGCAATGACATAATATTGACAGATCATATATGAGATGGTACAAGGAAAATCTTTCGGAGGGATGGCCGAGTGGTTTAAGGCGGCGGTCTTGAAAACCGTTGTACGAAAGTACCGTGGGTTCGAATCCTACTCCCTCCGCCAGAGAATCGTCAGGAGAGATGACCGAGTTGGCCGATGGTGCTCGCCTGCTAAGCGAGTGTGGGGATAATACTCCACCGAGGGTTCGAATCCCTCTCTCTCCGCCAGATAAAAAAGCTCAACTTTCTCCAGGAAAGTTGAGCTTTTTTATCTGCTGGCATCATATATGGGGTGTCACACGCTACGATCTTTTCAAAACCCCCAAAGCAATGTGCGTTTTACCCAACCGGTAACACCACTCTCATGTTTTACCTGGGCCCACCCCTTCTGTTGCTTTAACGTTTTAAACACAACCCCATAATAGGCCTTGCCTACCACCTTATAGTTTGTTCCAGGACCACTGCGAATATTTACCTTTTTATTCTTGTCCTTGTTAACCTTCACGATCATGTGGCCGGTGTTTGAAACAAGGTCCTGGTGGAGCCAGCCAGTATCCTTTTCAAAATCCTCAACTTTAATCCAGGTCCCCTGTTTTTTAAGAACTTTCAACGGGAGTCCGCTCCCATATTTCCACTTTACTGAATACTTCGTTCCGGGACCTGAGCGAAGATTCACA
>NODE-195-length-21798-cov-7.22927_pt1 | contig 21798 bp, 22 predicted proteins | sample MGYA00139097_ERZ477577 | MGnify/ENA metagenome assembly ERZ477577
GGAGCAAATAGTGCCTATGGAGCAAATAATGCCACCCGTTGAAGCCGTTCCACTCGAAGTACTTTCTGAACAGGTGGAAATCGGTGCGCCCATCGTTTTGCCGATGCCCGAAAAAGCCCCTGCTGCTATTAACTTTTCCGGGCCAAAAGAGGTTAAAAAAGGTTCTGAGTTTTCTCTTGCCGTACAAGTCAAAGACGTAGAGAAACTTTACAGCGCACCTCTTTTTGTCAAATATGATCCGGCTATTCTCGAGCTGATGAGTCTCAATGAGGGGGTCTTCCTCAAGCAAGATGGCCAGTCCACGGTTTTCTCCAGCAGCCCTAATCGCACTACGGGGCAGGTTATTGTCGGTTACAAACAGGGAACCGGCGGTAAGGGCGCTTCAGGGGAGGGGGTTTTGTTTAACCTGAACTTCAAAGCTCTCGCAGAGGGTGAGACAACGCTTGAAGTGAATCGCGTCAACTTCCGTAACCCGGAAGGTGTCCGGCTGCAGGTTACTCCTGAGACGGTCACAATAGAGATCCGTTGATTCTGTCGCGCTACATATCGAAGGCCAAGGGACAACGTGGCCTGACGCTCCTGGAGATGATTATTGCTCTGGCGATTCTGGCTGTTCTCGCCACGGTGGTTGTACCGATGGCCGAAGTCACAGCGATGCGTGGCAAAGAATTGGAACTGAGGCGCTCTTTGCGCGAAATTCGTACCGCGATTGATCATTACAAGGCTGATTTTGATAAGGCTGTAGAAGAAAAAAAGATTATTGCTGCGATCGACGAAACCGGCTATCCGGAGGATCTTGAGTCTCTGTTGGAAGGCGACGATTGGGGCGGTCTCTACCCTTATAAGCGCAAATATCTGCGGCGTTTGCCGAAAGACCCTTTCGACGAGTATGATGAGGGCTGGGGGTTGCGTTCATACAAGGACGACCCGGATTCGACTTTTTACAGTGGTGACGATATTTACGATGTTTATTCCCAGAGTGAGAGAATGGCCCTGGATGGTACACCTTACAACACGTGGTGAAACGGATGAGCTTGCAAGATAAAAAAAGATCACAGCGGGGTTTTACGCTGATCGAGTTGCTGATCGTCATGTCCATCATCGGCATCCTGGCCAGCATTGTTGTGCCGAACTACCAGCGCAACCTGATAAAGGCTCGCGAAGCAGTACTGATGGAAGACCTCCACCAGATGCGTCGTGCTATCGATGCTTACTTCGCCGATAATATCAAATATCCCGAGTCGCTCGAGGACCTGGTCGCCAGTAAATACCTGCGTGACATACCTCGTGACCCCTTCACTAAGGAAACCGATACCTGGGAAGAGGTTGCACCGACCCCTTCCATTGAGGGTGAGTTTGCAGAGGGGGGTCTGGAAGATGTGCACAGCGGCAGCGACCTGATCGGGCTGAACGGTATTCCTTACCGGGATTGGTAGACACCAGCTTCTAGACTCTGTCAGAAACTGTCATTATGTGACTGGGCCTGACTCCGTTCCCTTTGGTTCTCGTCAGGCTCTGCCTGTCATTTTTAATTCGATATTTACAGATGCAGGATTATGATTCAGCTCTTTAATGTCTGCAAGGCATACCAGCGTGATCAGAACGCCCTGAACGATGTCACTCTCAAGGTCGAGAAGGGCGAATTCGTTTATCTGACCGGGCCCTCTGGTGCGGGTAAGTCCACCCTGCTCAAACTCCTCTACTGTGCTGAACGCCCTACGCGTGGACAAATCCTTGTGAACGGGCGCAATATCACCCGTTATGGGCCTGCTCGTATCCCTTACCTCAGGCGCAATCTCGGTATCATCTTCCAGGATTTCAAATTACTGAAACGACGTACTGTCTTTGAAAATGTCGCTTTTCCTCTAGAGGTTCAGGGTCGCAAGCGATTTGAAATCAGCAAGAAGGTCTACCAGGCCCTGAAAAGCGTTGGGCTTGAACATCGCCTCAATCATTACCCTTTACAACTCTCTGGTGGAGAACAGCAACGGGTTGCTGTCGCACGGGCCCTGGTGGTTGATCCACTGATCCTGTTGGCGGACGAGCCGACAGGGAACCTTGACCCGGAAGTGACTCTTGATATCATGGGCCTCTTCAAAGGGGCGAATGCCCGCGGCACAACCATTATTATGGCGACACATGATCGCAGCTTGATTCGTGAATTCCCCAGACGGATTGTCTCGCTGGATGCGGGTCGTCTTGCCAACGATGATTTGCCTCTCTTTCGTGGCACTGCCGTTAAAGCGGGGCAATCCTGATGCTCTTACGCTCTGGTTATTTCCTGAAACGTGCCTTGCGTAACATGCGGCAAAGCCCCGTGCTGAGCCTCGCCTCGATTGGTACTGTCGCGGTCGCTCTGGCTCTTTTGGCCTTTTTTGCCATCGCCGTTCTGAACGTTCAGCAACTGACCGCTTCATGGGGTGAGAACCTGGCTGTGGTTGCTTACCTCGAGGATGTCCCGGAACAAAAAGTTGTTAATGGCTGGATCAAAGAGATAGAGAACTATCCGGAGGTAGCAAAGGTCACCTTCGTTTCTCGCAAGGTCGCGCTTGAGCGTTTTAGCCAACGTCTCGGTGACGATGCGGACCTGATAGAGGGTCTTGGCGAAGATGTCTTGCCTGCCTCCCTGGAGATCGCTCTTGGTAGTGAGTGGCGCAGCAAGTCGTCTTTGACCGCGGTTGTCGAACGATTACGCAAGGATCAGCGCTTTTCTGACCTGCAATATGGCCAGGGCTGGTTGGAGAAGCTGGAGGCTTTTCTCCTCTTGCTGCGCGTGGCGGGTTCTGCGCTCGGTGGCTTCCTGGTTTTTGCGGCATTGATCATTGTCGCCAACACCATCAAACTGACTCTCTATGCGCGTCAGGATGAACTCGAGGCAATGGCGATGGTTGGTGGGACGTCACTGTTCATCAAACTGCCTTACCTGGTTGAGGGTGCACTTCAGGGGCTCCTCGGAGGATTAACCGCACTCGGTTTGAGTTTTCTAATATTTCAGATTATTCTGCAAAAAACCCTGGGCAGTCTGCTGTTGATCACCGGTATCGACACAATTCATTTCCTGCCGCCTGTCTGGCAAGGTTCGTTGGTGGTTGGGGGCGGGCTCATCGGCTTGATGGGTAGTCTTTTTGCCTTGCGTAAGTTTGTACGTTTCGGAGTGTCATGAAAAGGCTGCGTGACGCAATCGGCAAGAGGGTTTGTACGCTGTTGTTTGTCGGTCTTGCCATCTCATTTAACCCGTCTCCTGTTGCGGCTGACGACCTGAATGAGAGCAAAGAACGCCTCAATAAGATCCAGAAACAGATCGAAGAGGCTATGCAAGGGCTGCGTAACAAAGAGTCGCAAAGCGGCACCCTCTCGGAAGAACTTGCTCGTCTCTCTGCTGAAACGCGTAGAATTGAAAGGCTGACACAAAAAAGTAACCAGCAACTCTTAGAGCTCTCTGCTCGCCTGGAAAAACAGCGCCATTCCCTCAAAGAGATTGAACAGCAACAGGACCAGACTGAACAACAGATTCGTCACCGTCTCGTGGCCCTCTACAAAACCGGCGAAGTCGGTTTGATCAAAGCGTTGCTCTCAGAAGCGGAAAGTCCGCGTGAAATTGCCGAAAAGTATGCTTTCTTGTCCAGAATGGTCAGACATGATCGTGCCCTGCTCGTTGAATACCGCCAACAATCGGAGTCTCATCGTGTTCTTATGGTTGAGTTGGAAGCTTTGCGTAAAAAGCAAGCCGCTGTGGTCGACCGCCGCAAAGACGAAAAGGAAGCTCTCCGGAGAGCAAGAAAAAGTAAAAAAACTCTGCTGGCTAAAGTGAATCAGGATGCTGAGCTGTTGGCAGGCGTTGTGCAGGAATTAAAGGCCAAGGCCTTGCGTCTTAACGGGCTCGTTAAAAAACTTGAAACAGAGCAGACGCAACCCTATACTGGGTCTCTGGATGGCCTTTCTTCGCAGAAGGGCCGTTTGTTTTGGCCTGTACCAGGCAAGCTCAGGGTTGGTTTTGGGACCAGCCGTCATGGCGATCTTGGTACGCTCATAGAGAGTCATGGCTTCGATATAGAAGCGGCTTCCGGAACCCCTGTGAATGCTGTGGCCACAGGTAGAGTCATCTTTGCCAAACGTATGCGTGGTTATGGTAAACTGATGATTGTCGACCATGGAGAAAAGTTTTATACGCTCTATGCTCATGTGGCACGTTTCACAAAGAAGCTTGGAGACATGGTTGCTGCTGAGGAAGTGATAGCTTTCTCTGGCTTTGAAGGTCGGGATGCTGTCTATTTCGAGATTCGCCAGGGGGGCAAGCCTCTTGACCCATCGAGCTGGTTGAGGCCGCGTTAATATCTGGAGGGAAATATGCGTCAAAAAAAACGACCAATTCTTCTGCTGACCAGCGTTCTTGTTCTGTTGTTCGGTCTTCTCTTGTTCGGTCGTATTGATGTGCGTCAGGCCGATGCCGCGACAGACTACCAGGAGCTGCAGTTATTTACGGACGTGCTGACGATCGTCAAGCGTAGCTACGTGGAAGAGGTGACAATCAAGGACCTGGTTTATGGTGCAATCGATGGGATGCTCGCTTCACTCGATCCTCATTCAGGCTTCATGTCTCCGGATATTTACAAGGAGATGAAGGTTGACACCCGTGGCGAGTTTGGGGGCCTTGGTATTGAAATATCTCAACGAGACGGGGTACTGACCATCGTTTCGCCTATTGAAGACACTCCCGCTTCACGTGCCGGTTTACAGGCCGGCGACCATATTCTGAAAATCGAAGAAGAGTATACAAAGGATATGGAAATCATGGAGGCTGTGCAGCTCATGCGTGGCAAACCAGGAACTTCAATTTCTATTACGATCATGCGGTCAGATTTTGAGAAACCTCAGCCTTTTATCCTCGAACGTGAAGTCATCAAGGTCAAGAGTGTAAAATCAAGGACTCTCGAAAATGGCTTTGGTTATGTCCGTCTGGCCCAGTTCCAGGAACGCTCTGGCGAGGATCTTAGCAAAGCCCTGGACAGGTTGCGGAACGAAAATGACGGTTCCTTAAAGGGGCTGGTGCTGGATCTTCGCAACAACCCCGGCGGTCTTCTGGATCAGGCTGTTGAAGTGAGTGATAAATTCATCACTGAGGGTTTGATCGTTTATACCAAGGGCCGCGAAGACGATGCGCAGATGGAGTTTTCCGCTTTGCGTAGCGGCACTGAACCTGATTACCCAATGGTTGTTCTGATAAACGGTGGCAGTGCCAGTGCTTCGGAGATTGTCGCAGGAGCCCTGCAGGATCAAGGTCGTGCGGTGATTATGGGGACGCAAAGTTTTGGCAAAGGTTCGGTACAGACGATCATTCCGCTGAGTGATGAATCTGGTCTGCGTCTGACGACTGCGAAATATTACACGCCGAACGGGACTTCGATTCAGGCCCGGGGCATTGTTCCTGACATCGAAGTGATCCAGAGCGAAGTGAAAAACGTTAGAGATATGAATCATTTCCGGGAAAAGGATTTGAAGAATCATTTCAATACAGAAACTAATGGCGACGACGCCCCCCAAGAGGAAGAGACTCTCCTCGATGAAGAAACCCGCAAAGACTTTCAATTGATGCGTGCCCTTGACCTGCTTAAAGGCTGGACGATTTTCCAGGGTTTGAAAGCAGCCTGAATCGACCCTTTATCGGTCTAACCAAGAAGAGTTGTCGATGACGAAACGAACCCAGCGGCGCCGCCCGAAAAAGCGGCGCCCTGATTTTTTATTGAAAAACAAGCTCCTGCTGTTGATTCTGGGAGTGGCCGGCCTGCTGGTCTTCAGCATGGTGTTCTTTGCTCGTATGGAAGAACAACCATCCGCTCCGGCACCAAAGCCTGTGGCGAAGCCGCAGGTGGGTCCCCTCAAGAAAGTTCATGCAGAGGTTGAGGCTTTTCTGGCTGCTCTTAATGTCTCTGGCAACGACATTCAGCGGGATCTCAGTTATGAGCCTGCCCGCTACATGCTTGAAGGCGCCTTCCCTGCTCCTGAACTGGTCGACGGCTTTAAGGCCCGAATCCAGCAACTACCCGGTGACTACCTCGTTCGTTTCCGTGAATCAAACTCACTGACTGTTGAGAAAAATCGCCGCACTTTGATCGTTCTTCACTTTGTATCGCCAAAACCTGATCTGCCTGACGGACCTCTTGTGACGATTATCATGGATGATCTTGGCAGGAGCCTTTACACGGCAGAAGCTCTTCTGGCCTTGCCGCAGGCCGTGACTTTTGCAATCATTCCCGGAGAGGCTCAGGCTGTTCAGGTTGCCGAACTCGCTTATGCCGGTGATCGTGAAGTCATGTTGCACACACCGATGGAACCTCAAGGCTATCCTGCTGTTAATCCAGGAGACGATGCCCTCTTTGTAGAATATAGTGATCAAGAGATTCGCAGACGTTTAGATCAGTTCCTGGCGTATATCCCACATGTAACCGGCATCAACAATCATATGGGGTCGCGTTTTACGGAAGATGCCAGAGCTTTAACGCCGGTTATGAAAAGTCTCCAGGAAAAAGGGTTGTTCTTTGTTGATAGCCGAACGACAGGCCGTACGCTAGCCGCTGAGACCGCACGCCGTTACAATGTCCCAACGATGGAGCGTGATGTCTTTCTGGATAATGTCGCCGAGGTGGATGCGATTGTGACGCAAATACAGAAATTGGAGGCTAAGGCACGCAAGCAGGGCATGGCGATTGGTATCTGCCACCCCTATCCGGAGACGTTGGAGGCCCTGCGCAGAGAGCTTCCCGGGTTGGTCGAACGCGGCATCTCGCTGGTGCCGGTTTCAGTCCTGTTGCAGAAACAAGCTTTGGCTCAGGGGAGTTGAGTTCCGACCTTGTTCATGATGGCGGAAAAATTTGCATAGTTCTGGTCGTAGAGGATTTCTTCCGGGAGATCGGAACTGACCTTGCGCAAAAGCAGAAATTCGCCTTCAAGCCGGCCCTGGTCGTTAAAGAGCGTTCTCTCAAGAAGAGGAAAGAGGTCTGATCTTTCTTTGGAGAGCAGACGCTTTTCAAACTCCTGTAGGTCGATCGTTTTGTGCGAGACTTCCAATCCGCTATCGTCGAAACGATAGAAAGACAGCTTCTGTTGATAGAAGTTTTTCGTATGCGGGGCTCGTTGCAAGATGAAATAGGACCTTTGCGCTGATTCGCGAAACAATTCCCAAACCGGGTCATGCGTTTCAATGGAGCGCTTTGCTCCATAAAAATAGCGGAAAACCAGGCTGGTAAAACATTCCTCCTCAATGAAACCGGAGATTTTCAGGTCTGAGGTCTGGGCGAAGTAGCCGGCCATGCCGATGCTCTCTTTGCTGACGAGAGGGTTGCCGCAGACCAGGCAGTTGGTAGCAAGGTTGTCGCGTCGCAAAGCGTAAGCACCTTGATGCTCTACTTCGGCCTCGGCCATATCTTTACGATACTCATCCAGGCGCCTCGTCTCAGCGTCGAGCATGGTCAGGTAAACCTGGCGAGCGATGTGGGTCATCTGTATATGGACTTCGGTCTGGCGGCCGTGACTGAGGATCGGATAAATCTTGCCTTCGGGGTTGGTGTTGAGTGACTCTACTTTGGGGCTTTTGGCGATGAAGCCTTCCATGCAACGATAGCCGCGGTTGATGGCATAAGCTTTCAAGAGCTGGTAGGGGTCACTAAAGGGCCCATCAAAGTGAATGCGGTTATCAACCAGGCAGGGCAGGATACGTAATGGTCGTCGCGAGATCCCATGTGAGTCGAAGAATTCGTAGATGTGCCGGCAGTTGTCCATGGAGGGCGCGTCTTTGACCGGCACGATCACTCGGTCTGCAGCATAAAGTGCACTCTGGGTGAAAATATCCAGATCGGGGCGTGTATCAATAATGATGATGCCGCCAAGAGATGCCTTTGCCAAAGCACGGGCCAGTGCTGTAGGATCATCAAGCTCTCGCCGCATGATGTGCAGCTGTTTACTGGATGGAATGTACTGGACGCCATATTCCCCGGTCTCTATCAGGTCGTCAGGGTTGCTGCCAGTGAAAAGGCCCGTGACATCTCCTCGCTCGGGCTGCCGCTTTATCCTGAACATTTGGTCGACCGAGAAGTGGTTGTCGAAGCTCAGCAAGGTGACTGGAAGATCTTCGTGAAGGGCTTTCAGGTAGATGGCAAGGTTCGTTGCCAGGGTGGTCTTGCCGACCCCGCCTTTTTCACTTGAAATTGTTACAATGTACGGTGCAGACATAAGATTCCCTTGTTGATTCAGGCTCGCCAATATATAGGGTTAAATTGATGAAAAGTCAAATAAAAACCACAAGATATGGGGTGTGCAGCGAGTGACAGAATCCCCTTCAAAATTATCAGTCAGTGGGTTGGTTGAACTCCTGCAGGACGTCGTAGAAACTAATTTTGTCACTGTGACGGTCGAAGGCGAAATCTCTAATTTTGCCGCACCTGCTTCCGGGCACTGGTATTTTACACTCAAGGACAGTGGCGCACAGTTGCGGGGAGTGATGTTCCGCAGCCGAAACCGTCTTGTCGAGCGTCCACCGAAAGATGGAGCTCAGGTCGTTTGCTCTGGAACAGTGACTGTTTACGTCGCACGCGGTGAGATGCAGCTGGTCGTTGATCATTTAACTCAGGCGGGGCAAGGCCAGCTGCAGGAGGCCTTTGAAGCTCGTAAAGTGAAACTGGCGGCCGAAGGTTTGTTCTCTGCTGAGCGTAAGCGTCCATTGCCTGCCTTTCCGCAAGCCGTTGGTATTGTGACTTCGGCAACAGGGGCTGCTGTCCATGATATCTGCAATGTTTTGCGCCGACGTGCGCCCGATATCCATCTGCTCCTGCGACCCGTCAAGGTCCAGGGAGATGATGCTGCTGTAGAGATCGCTGAAGCGATTTCTGATTTGAATCAGTATGGTAGTCTGGATGTCCTGATCGTCGGCCGAGGCGGCGGCTCTCTGGAGGACTTGTGGGCCTTTAACGAAGACGTTGTTGCCAGGGCGATCGCGGCTTCCGATATCCCTGTTATTTCAGCTGTCGGCCATGAAACGGACTTTACCATTGCTGACTTTGTCGCTGATTTACGCGCACCGACACCCAGTGCTGCAGCAGAACTCGTCGCCCGGAGTCGACAGGAGTTGGAAGCCCACCTTGATCACCTGATCATCAGGTTGCAGTCACGAGTTGCTCAATCCGTTGCTTTGATCGCCGAGCGCCTCACCGGCCTTGAAAGACGGCTTAAACTGAGTTCGCGGGATTTTGTCAGTTTACCCGACAATGTTAACGACCTCATGACCAGGCTTGCCCTGGCCATGACCTCCAGAATGCGCCAGTATTCAGATGTCTTGCGACTCTCTGCCGCACAGCTCAACGCTTTGTCTCCTTTACTGCAACTGGAACGTGGTTACGTGATTGCCAGTAAGGAAGAATCCGGAGGAGGGCTTACCTCCGCCGAAGAGTTGCAAAGAGACGATCTCCTCTGGTTGCGCTTTGCCAGGGGACAGGTCCGTGCCAGGGTGGAGGACGTCGATTCATGAGACAAATTTGGCTTTCACTGCTTCTTACGTTCTTCCTGGTTTCCTCGGCTTTTAGTGGAGAACTGTTTCTGCGTTCTGAGCAGGTTAATAATGGTGAAGCGGCTGTGCTGCAATGGCAGGGAGAACCTCTTTCTTTTGGTGTGGTGCGTTTTAACGAGGAAGTCTACTACCTCTATCCAGATAATGATGGTGCTATTGCCTTGCTGCCTGTCGGCCTGGACGTCGCTGCTGGCCATTACCCTATTATCGCTGCTATGGTGGACCTGCAGGGTCAAACTTCAACGAAAGAAATACTCTTGGCTGTAGTCGATAAAAAGCGGCCTGAAGAGAAACTGACTCTACCTGAACGCATGGTCACGCCGGGCAAGAAAGACAGTGCGCGGATCAGTCGGGAGCACAATCAGCTCAAAGAAGTTTTTGCCGGGAGGTCTCCGCGTTTCTGGACGACCTTCGAGCGGCCGGTCGGTGATCCTGTCAACAGTGTCTTCGGTAAGCGCAGAGTGTTGAATGGCAAGCCTAAGTCGCCTCATAGCGGTACAGATTTTCGCAGTCCCTCGGGAACGCCTGTGCGTCCAATCAGCAATGGTCGCGTGGCCCTCGTCTCTGATCTGTTCTATACTGGCAACACGGTTGTTGTTGACCACGGCGAAGGGTTGTTCTCTCTCTATGCCCACCTCTCTGAAATCCTGGTGGAAGAGGGGCATGACTTGCTCACGACTGACGTCCTGGGCAAAGTTGGAAGCACAGGGCGATCAACAGGGGCTCATCTGCATTTGACTGTGAAACTGTTTGGCGAACGGATTGATCCTCTCGCTCTGTTGACTGCGTTTAAAGATTAAGTTGCTTGACACTATGCTTAAGAGCGTGGTGTTTTACGAATGGAAGGAATCGGAATGCCTGAGGAAATGACATTTGAGCAAGCCCTGAAGAGTCTCGAGGAAGCCGTTGCCCAACTTGAGAAGGGGCAGATGCCACTGGACGAGTCTCTTGATTGTTTTGAGGCGGGCGTGCAAAGCGCCAACCTGTGCCGTAAAAAACTACAGGCGGTCGAGTCTCGTATCGAAACCTTGATGAAAAATGCTGATGGCTCGTTTACCACGGAGCCTTTTAACGAAGATGACGGCCAGGACTGATCAGCCCATGGACCTCAAGGAATATCTAGGCAATCGTTCTGCACTCGTTGATCAGGCCCTGGAGAAATATCTTCCGGCCGGGGACAGGATGCCCCAATCTTTGCATCAGTCGATGCGCTACTCGGTTTTTGCCGGTGGCAAGCGTTTGCGGCCGATTCTTATGATTGCAGCTTGCGAGGCCGTTGGTGGTTCTGCTCAGGATGTTCTCCATGCGGCTTGTGCACTGGAGATGATTCATACTTACTCTCTTGTCCATGACGACCTTCCGGCCATGGACGATGATGACTTTCGTCGTGGGCGCCCCACGAATCACAAGGTTTATGGCGAGGCGACAGCAATCCTTGCCGGTGATGCGCTCTTGACCGAGGCTTTTCGCCTTTTGGCCGATGCGAAGGCTAATTCCGGAGTCTCGGCAGAAAAAGCCCTGCGGGTGATAGAGATTCTGGCGCGTTACGCCGGTTCGCAAGGTATGGTTGGCGGTCAGGTTGTCGATATGGAGTCTGAAGGCAGGGAGATAGACTTTCCGACCCTTGAATATATCCATACCCATAAGACGGGAGCCTTGATCCTGGCCTCTGTCCAGGTTGGAGCCCTGCTTGGTGGCGGTGATGAAGAGCAGCTTGCCGCTTTAACCCGATTTGGAGGTGCTGCCGGATTGGCTTTTCAGATCGCAGATGATATTCTGGACGTCATCGGTGAACAGGCTGATTTAGGTAAGGATATCGGAAGCGATCAGAAACGTGGCAAGGCGACCTATCCGGCACTGCTTGGTGTCTCCGATGCACGAATACGAGCCAGTGAGCTTTGTGCTATTGCCGTTGAAGCCTTGGCCCCACTTGGTGACAAAGCTGCAACCTTGCAGTCTCTGGCCCGCTATATTATTGATCGAAGCTCTTAAAGAAACCTTTTGAATATTATGTGGTGAATATGTCCGACTTATTAAAGCAGAAAAATCCTATTGCGGCGTTAAAGGCTCTTCCGGAAGACCAGTTGCCGAAACTGGCGCAGGAGCTTCGGGACGTTATTGTCAACTCGGTCGCTAAAACGGGCGGGCATTTGGGAAGTTCTCTCGGCGTCGTTGAGTTAACGATTGCGCTACACCGGGTCTTTGACTCTCCCAAAGACAAGATCGTCTGGGATGTCGGGCATCAGGCCTATGCCCACAAGCTGTTGACCGGACGTTATGAACGATTTAATACCTTGCGGCAGCTGGATGGTATCAGTGGTTTTCCGAAATGCAGTGAAAGCGATCATGATGCTTTCGGTGTCGGTCATTCAAGTACTTCGATCTCGGCGGCGCTCGGTATGGCAACTGCGCGAGATGCCAATGGCAGTAATGAGAAAATTGTCGCTGTTATCGGTGATGGCTCACTGACCGCTGGCATGGCTTTCGAAGCTTTGAACCAGGCGGGACACCTTAAAAAAAATCTGCTCGTCATCCTCAACGACAACGAAATGTCGATTTCTCCTAATGTCGGCGCGCTCTCATCTTTTTTCAGCCGTCAGTTGACTTCCGATTTTTTCGTGCGGCTGAAGCGGGAAACGGAAAATTTTCTCGATAGCGTGCCTAAAATTGGTAAAGACTTGCGACGCCTGGCGAAAAAAGCCGAGGAGGCAGTGAAAGGGTTTTTAACTCCCGGAATGCTTTTTGAGGCTTTTGACTTTGATTACGTCGGTCCGATTGATGGACATAAACTCGAAGAATTACTGCCGACACTGGAAAATATCACCCATATGGATGGCCCGGTTCTCATGCACGTGGTGACCAAGAAGGGCAAGGGCTATCTCCCGGCTGAAAAAAACCCGCATCTTTTTCACGGTGTCGGACCTTTTGACCCGGCTACGGGTGAGATCAAGAAAGGAAGCCCCGGCCCGCCGAGTTACACTGCGGTCTTCGGGCAAACCCTGACCGACCTGGCAGAGAAAGATGATCGTATTGTCGCCATCACTGCAGCCATGCTCGAGGGAACCGGACTCGCTCCCTTCGCCGAAAAGTTTCCGGACCGCTGCTTCGATGTCGGGATCGCCGAGCAGCATGCGGTTACCTATGCCGCTGGCATGGCGACCCTTGGAATCAAGCCGGTTCTGGCTATCTACTCAACGTTTCTGCAACGTGCTTACGACAATGTTTTGCATGATGTCTGCTTGCAGAACCTTCCGGTGACCTTTGCTCTCGACCGTGGCGGTCTTGTGGGTGCCGATGGGCCGACACATCATGGTGTGTTCGATCTTTCCTATCTGCGACACATCCCGAACCTGGTCTTTATGATCCCTCGGGATGAAAATTATTTACGGCATTCAATGGCAACGGCGCTTGCTTATGATGGCCCCTTCGCTTTCCGTTACCCGAGAGGTTCGGGAACCGGTGTTGCACCCGAAGAACCGCGTGAGTTAACGATTGGTAAGGCAGAGAAGTTACGCGATGGCAAGGATGGTGTTATCTTCGCTGTGGGAGCGTTGGTGGAAGAAGCCTTGGCGGCGGCTGAAGCTCTGGTCGATGAAGGCCTTCAGGTTGCTGTTGTTGACCCTGTTTTTCTCAAGCCTCTTGATCGAGATTTGTTGGTTGCCGTGGCTACAGATAACGGCCCTGTCTTTACTCTTGAAGAGAATGTTCTGGAGGGTGGCTTCGGTTCCGCGGTGCTGGAAATGCTTTGCGATGCCGGAGTTCATGTGCCAGTTACGAGGATCGGTCTTCCCGATAAATTTGTTGAGCAAGGCAGCCAGTCTGAATTGCGATCCCGGTATGGAATTGATGCTGCAGGTGTCGTTAAGGTCATCATGAAGGCTTTAAAGACCTAAGTATTAAGAAACCAGGCTTTAAATTATAAAGGGGGGGACAGAAATTCTGTCCCCCTTTTTTGATCCTTGATGAGTTTTTATTCTAGTCAAGTTTTGTCGTTTTTACCCTGTCGCTTCAATTGATGGATGATGCCAGCTTTTTCGAGAGTGAGCGCTGCGTGATGAGCCAGTTGCACGAGGAAATGTAGATTCTGGTCGGTAAAAGGTGTCCCTTCCGCATGGCCGAATAAAACCATCAAACCGATCGCACGGTCGCGATGATAGAGTGGCACGGAGAGTAAACCGGGTTTCTCGACCAGCGATTGTTCGGCGATTGTCACCCGGTCAGCCATGTAGCCGGGCAATCCCGCAGGTACAACTATCGGGCTGCCGCTACGGGCAATGTCCAGCAGGAGTCCTTCTGGAAGTTGATCTGGATGGTTCTGTACAAAGTCTGCCGCGATGCCCCGACTCATTTTGATGCCGAAGTGACTGCGGCCATTTCCACGAATTAGTGCCAATAAGCCGCGTTTGGCATGCAAGGCTCCAAGGGCGGCATCAAGCAGGCGCCCAAGCAGGTCACTGACTTCAATGGCGGAATTTATTTTTTCTATCGCTTCACTGAGTGCAGTCATCATGCTCAATGACTGGGCCATCTCCTGGTTGCGATGTTCCAGTTCTGCCAGAAGAGTTCGATTCTGTATTCTCAGGTCGATCTGTGCGAAAGCGCGGTCGATAACGTTGAAGAGAATCTCAGAGGTGTCGATGGGGCGAACTATGAAGTCAAAGGCGCCATGCCTCAGAGCCTGCAATAAGCTGAAAGACGAGGCATTGTGGGTTGTCAGTATAACTTCTGTCTCCGGGTGTTGTCGTTTGACCTCCTGTAACAGGTACTGGCCGCTCCGCGTTGGCAGTTCCGTCTCTGTGATGACCAGGTCTGCCGGTCTTTGTTTGACCATTTCGAGAGCTTCTTCTGCGGTTTCTGCCTCCATCACCGCATCTTCGCGTTCCAGAAGCAGGGACTTGAGATGCTGACGTCGTTTCTTGACATCATCAACGATCAGGATCGTATGGCTTTTGGTTCTCATGGTTGCTCGTTAACCCCTCTGTTTTTCATGTGGAAGGCTGAAGCTCTTCTCCGCTTACTTTAAGACCCCTGCCTTAACCATCAAGTGTAGAAAACGGTAAACTTCTTAATCCATCATCGAGGATTCAAGACAGAACTCATTATTCTTCCAGAGGTGTGTCACTCGTAAGGACTCGAGGAAGAAAAGTTGCTTAAACCCCTGAATAATAGCCAATCAGGCGGGTTGAGACAATTAGTAAACACCATTCAAACTTCCGGGCGGTCTCCATGTGCTCTTTTGCGATAAAAGGAGAAGAGGGCGAAGAATACTCCGAGGGTGATGCACCCAGCGCCCATCGCAGCCATTTTGTCTCCAGGGTCTCTATTAATTGTCAAAAGGCTGAAAGTTTTGAACACTGGTTCGGTCGGACGTAGCGCGATACCTGCTTCCCTCAGTTGTCGGGGCAGTGGGCTGCGCAGAAAATACCATCCTTCCCAGAGTTTGCCGGACGGCCCCTGAAGAGAGATCAGCATGGCCGGGTTGTTGAGACGACTGCCGGTTTGTATGACCCTCCCCTGGTTGTTTCGGCGTGCATCTGGAAGCATTTTGTGGAGAACAATGTTGGTTTCAGAAGAAATTGACAGCTTGCTACCGGTCCTGAGTTCAATCACCCCGCGGCCTGGTATGTGAAACTTGAAGCCGTCCAACTCCTGGCCAAAGGAGGTGGGCAGGATAACCAGTCCGTTATATATGAGAGGGTGGTTCATTCGTACCAGTGCTTCAGCGACCTGTGTGCCGTTATCCCAGAGAGAGACCTGGTTCAGCATATCAAGTGGCCGTCCAGAAGGTTCGAGCTGCGGTGTGAACTCCTCCAGTAGAAGAGAAAGCCCTTGCATGTTGGGAATGGCCAGATGTTCTCCCTGAAAAATGCGATGAGGCCCGGATCGGAAACCGCTGATGTTACCCCACAAGAAAGCGATGCTCAGGAGGATGAATCCGGCATGAATCAGGTATTCGCCAATTTTACGCCAGCGAGCCTTGATTTTTAAAAGCCAGTCAATCAGGCAGCAGAGAGTGTTGATTGCGAACAGGAAAACACAGATGCCGCTTAATGGAACCCAGGCCACCAGCAGGGGCGCTTGCGACCATGCCCATGGTAGCCAGCGGGCCATGATGTCATTTTCCATGCCAGCGAAGATGGCTGGATTGAAGTGCATGACAAGCGAGCCGCCCATAATCAGAATGGTTGCTGCAGAGGCCAGGGCAATTGCCAGCTTCAGTGAGCAGCCAAGCAGCCATAACCTGTGCAATAGCGACAGAGACTTTTGTTTGGTGTCAGTCATCGGCTAATCCAGAGGATGGTTGCTTTCCAGCAACAGGCCAATGCCAAGGTAAGTGAAAAGCACGACGCCGAAGCCGGCGATCGAGAGCCAGGCGTAGACGCCTCCTTGCCAGCGACGAATGAACTTGGCGTGGCACATTCCCGCATAAAAAACCCAGACCAGCACCGACCAGACACTTTTGATGTTCCAGCTGAACCAGTGCCCCCAGGCAATATGCGCCCAGATGCTGCCTGCAATCATGCAGAGGGTAAAAAGGCTGAAACCAAGAAAGACAGCTTCTTCGTTGATGCGCCTCAGGGTCTGAAGATCCGGTAACATGTTGCTGTGCAAGCGGGTCTGCAACAGGTAGAGCGCGCCGATGGAAAAGGCCATGGCGAAAAAGGCGTAACCGATGAAAGAAAAAATAATGTGCAAGCTGAACAACGGTGTGTCGAGCGCCGGGATCAAGGCAGAGATCTTCGTGTCTCGCGGCAGTGCGCCCCCGAGTAGAAGAAGATTGAGAAGCATAACAAAAAGGCCCGTGGCGCGGATGCGATAACGGAGCTCGAAGTACAGGTAGATCAGGGCCAGGGCCCAGCTGAAAAAGAAGAGCGTGGCGAAAAGGTTGGTTACCGGCAAGTAGCCGGCGAGCCACCAGCGATGAGCGAGGAGGCCCGTTTGCAGAAAGACGCCTGCGGCTATCAGAGCAAGCGCTCCCTTGGCAATGATGGGCCGTCTCCAGATCAGGTGCAGCAGGTAGCCGATGGTGGCCGTCGCGTAGGTTGAGAATAGCAGATAGAGAAGCGGTTTTGACATTTTTGAATGCGTCCGTTGAGATTGATATCGTTTTTTAGTGGGTCAATTTGTTATGCGAGGAAGCTAACATTATCACCTTGATCCGCCCAAGCGAAAAGAGTTGTTAACCATCTCTCGGTCAAGGTTGACAACCCCGGGTGGCAATGATAATTTCATGTCCCATGATGACCTCCCTCTATTCAGTGCGTATGCGGGCATCTTGCCACGATCAGCACATTTCTGGTGCGGAACGCCTTGTGCCCGTGCATGCTGTTGCAGAAACCACGGCTGCTTTGATTGAGCGTGCGTTAAGCGCACCTCTCGGACCGCCTGACAAGGTTTATTGTAACTCAGAGCAAATTGATCCGGCAACGGTGCACTTGGCAAGACTTCCTGATGTGCACAGTTATCAGGTTGAGAGTGTTCAGGATGGACGTCTGGCTGCCACACAGTTGCTGATCGGGGCCGGTCTCTCGGCAGACTGTGCCGCTCTTGCCGTTGCTACCCTCGCCGAGGGGGCTGGCCCGGATGGAGTCGTTATGCGTGGAGCTGTACTTATGGATGCGGTAACCGGCGAGCGGCTGGAACATGATCTGGTGCGTGGTGTTCGGGTTTCACGCATGGATCTATTGTCAACCTGCCGACCAGATGTAGAAGCTCTTTTGGCCGCTGCAGGGCTTGGTCATCATCGAGTTCTCGAAGCCTTGATTCTGTCGGGGAAGGTTCTACAGGCTCCTGGTATCGTTGCTGAACTCTGCTGGTCTGATGCTCCCGATTATGTGACCGGCTATGTCGCTGCTCCGCGATGTGGCTACCAACGCATCTCGCAGTTGAAAAAAGCTGGAGACAAGCGTGGCGGCAGGGTTTTTTTTGTCGACCAGACGAAAGTTACTGTGTCGGCTCTTGTTGATTACCTGGAACGACAACCGGTTCTTTTTGATGCCGCAGGCACAATCGCACCTCTGAAGAAATGGGAGCTGGCAGATGCGTAACTGGCAAGCACGGCTTGACCAACTTTCTCAGCAAGGCATGTTGCGCTCCATGCGTGTCGTTGATGGGCAGGGACCCAAAGTCAATATTAATGGCCGCGAAGCACTCTTGCTCTGTTCCAATAACTATCTCGGTATTGCAGGGCACCCTGCTTTGACAGAAGCGATGCTTGTAGCGACCAGGCAATACGGTACGGGCTCCGGAGCCAGCCGCCTTGTCTCAGGGACAATGCCACCACATGCCGCATTGGAGGAGCGCATCGCCTTCTTCAAGGGCTCCGCCGCCGCACTGCTGTTCAACTCCGGCTATGCGGCGAACACGGGCATCTTGCAAGGGCTTTTTGGCCCGGATGACGTGATCTTTTCCGATGAACTTAACCACGCCTCGATTATTGACGGTTGTCGCTTGGCCCGTGCGCGTACGGTCGTTTACCCACACTGTGATGTTGCCGCCCTGGCCGAACTCATGGCAGATGAAAAGCCACAGCGTAAAGGGCGCTGGTTGATTGTCACCGATGGTGTTTTCAGTATGGATGGTGATAAGGCTCCGTTGGCCGAACTTTGCGACCTTAAGGAAGAGCATGATGCCTTGTTGATGGTTGATGATGCGCACGGTACGGGTGTCCTTGGTAAGGGAGGGCGGGGTACCGGGGAATATTTTGATTGTCTTGATCGTATTGATTTGCATATGGGCACGTTCGGTAAAGCCCTGGGCTGCGCGGGCGCCTACCTTGCTGCAGAGCAGGTTGTCATCAATACACTGATCAATAACAGCCGTGCTTTTATCTTCTCCACCAGCCTCCCGCCGGGTATCCCTGCTGCGGCCATGGCCGCTTTTGATCTCGTTGATAGCGAAGAGGGCCGCCTGCTCCGCAACAAACTGGAAGCAAATCGGAAACAATTGGCCGGCTTGTTGACGGCCGGTGGCATGGACCTGTTGGGCAGTACCACACAGATTATCCCGGTTTTGAGCAAAGACCCGGAGCCGACCATGAAGATGACTGCCCGACTCCTTGAAGACGGCATCTTTTTGCAGGGCATTCGCCCGCCAACGGTCGCGCCAGGACTCTGCCGCTTGCGGGCCACTGTTATGGCCAGTCATGAACCAGCGGATCTTGAACGTGCGGCGAAAAAGATTCTCACCGTCCATAAGGAGTTTTCCGGTTGAAGCGAGAGCGCTTTATATTACCGGACGGTGGCGACTTGGCCTGGTACGAGGCGGGCAATGGGCGTCCTCTTGTGCTTCTTCATGGTTGGGCTACGTCGGCGTCAGTGTTTAGCGAATTGGTTGCCATGCTTGCCGACGATTTTCGCCTGTTGATACCAGATCTCCCAGGCCATGGTGCTTCGTCGCCTGCGGTGCAGAACGATCTTGAGAGTATTGCCACAACGTTAAATTGTTGGCTTGCGACCATTGAAAGCGCCCCTGTTGCCCTCGGTGGCTGGTCGCTGGGCGGTATGCTCGCCCTGGAGATGGCTCGTCAAAAGCCCCAGAGGATTGATCGTCTGCTGCTGATCGGAACCTCGCCACGTTTTACTTCTGGTGACGACTGGACTTTTGGTTTGCCCGAAGTTCAGGTCCGTGCCCTGGGTAGAAATCTTGCCCGCCGTTTTGAGGCAACACTGGCTGATTTTTTCAATCTGGCTTTTGCCGGCGAGGACATCTCCAAGGAACGTCTACGCGCAATTCGCAGCTTTGCTGTAAAGCAGAGTCCGCTCCCAGACCAGGTTGCGGCGATGGAACTGTTAAAGGGTTTCTCTGAACAGAATCAACTGGATCTCTTGTCGCACATTGATCAACCGGCACTGGTTATTCACGGAAGGTTAGATCATATCACCCCCCTGGCTGCCGGTCGCTATCTTGCGGCAAGGCTGCCGCATGGCGAATTTGTGGAGTTTCCCGGAGTCGGGCATGGACCCTTCCTGAGCCGACCGCAGGAAGTCGTTGATAGCATCCTGGAGTTTTGCTGATGGTTCCGGTCAAGGCCATTGACAGTGAGCGCATGCGAGGCAACTTTTCGAGTCATGCCGGTGATTATGACCGTTACGCTTGCGTACAAAAGCGTGTCGTTGATTTGCTGTGCAGAAAAATGTCTGCTCTTGAAGTGAAATCAGGGATGATTCTGGATGTCGGGACCGGAACAGGGGCTCTTGCTACCGCAATCGCCTCGCAGGTGTCAGAGCAACCGCTGGTTATTATGGATATTGCTCATGGCATGACCCATGAGGCGGCGCAGAGAATGCCCGGCGCTTTTGCCTGTGATGGTGACGCAAGATTCCTTCCCTTCGGGGGGCACTCTTTTGCCACAGTCGTCTCAAGCTCCGTCTATCAGTGGGTTAATTGTTTACCTGCCGCATTCACAGAGGTTGCCAGAATATTGAAGCCCGGTGGGCTCTTTGCTATGGCGTTGTTTGGTGAAAAAACCCTGCACGAGCTGCGTAGCTCCCATCGTCACGCGGTTACCGAGAATAATCAGAGCCGCTCCTCACATGTACAGAGTTTCCCTGATCTCAATGAAGTCTCGACCGCCATCGAGCTGGCTGGTCTGTCGTGTCATGAGCTTTGCAGCACGATGGAGGTTGAATATCATCGGGATGTCCCGGACTTGTTGCGGCAACTCAAACAGATAGGCGCCAGTAACGCGGCTGCAGATCGCCCGCGAGGACTGGCTTCTCGCCAGGTCATGCAATCGATGATCAAAGAATATGAACGCAGTTACAGGTGTGAGGCTGGTTTGCCGGCCAGTTACGAGGTGATTATTACCCTTGCCCAAAAGTTTTAAAGGGGCAGGGTGTGAATATAAACATGACAGATCACCCTGGGAGCTCTTTGTGCTTGAGCGCATAATATAACGTTACGGACAAACGGTAAAAGAAAACCCCACATTCGAAAATGCGGGGTTTTCTTTGATCTGTGGGCCGACATATAAAGTGTCGGCCCTTTGTCCTTCTGTTGCCTGCAATAAATTCTGATTGCGGAAGAAGCCCCTTATCGTCCAAAACTCAACAGGTGATTCCTTGCCGCCTTCTTGTTGTCACCGGGTCACTACTCCTGAGTCAGAATCTCGACGCGGCGGTTCAGCTTGCGGCTCTCCTCGATACCATTGTCGTACTTGGGCTGGCTTTCGCCGTAGCCGATAGCTTCCAGTCGTTCTGCAGCAATTCCGTTGCTGATCAGCCAGTCCTTGACTGAAGTTGCCCGTCGTTCAGACAAACTCTGGTTATAGCTGTCGGATCCGATGGAACAGGTATGACCGAGTACCAGGAAGGTCGTGGCAGAGTCTTCGTCCAGGATGAGCTTGGCTTGCTCCAATGCAGGGATCATCTCATCGGTGATCTCGTACTTGTCGAAACCGAACTGCAAGTTGAAGGTGATGATCTCCTTGGTCACTTTAGGGGTCGGCTTCACGACAACCGGTGGCGGTGGTGGCGGAGGAGTTTTTTCGACAGGTGGACAACCGACGGCGTCAACCATAACGCCCAGTGGTGTGTCGGGACACTTGTCGCGAAGATCGGGGATACCGTCGCCGTCGCTGTCCAATGGTGGTGGAGGGGCAAGTGCAGGACCACCGAACTGCCAGTAGAGTCCGGCCGAAGCCAGGAAGTTGTTGTCTAGATCATCTCCACTTGTGCGATCCCACTCCCGATCGGAGTGGAAGTCCAGCACATGACGCAAGTCCACGCGTAAGGCCGTGTCGTCGCTGATGAAGTACTTGGCGCCTGCGCCCCAGTTCATCATGTAATCGGAATCGTCGTCATAGCCGTCGACATCGAAATACATGCCGCCGAAACCCGCTGACAAATAAGGAACAAAAGGGCCGTCCGGGTTGAAGTGGTAGAGGGCATTCACGCCGAAGGACCAGACATCAATATCCTCATCTGGAACTCCTGATAAATCTGTTTCTGTTCCAGTGTAGCGGACCTCAACTTCCGCGGCCCACCGCTTACTCACGTTATAGCCGAGGGAGAAACCTGCGAACAAGTCGTCCTCTGTGTTCTGGTCGCCTTCAAAAACATGGTAGCCAACCATCGGAGAAACGCTGAAGGCGCCTTCCCGTTGGCCGGCCTGGGAAAACCCTGCCAAGCAGAGTATTGCCACTAAAGTTAGTAGTCCGCCTAGCTTTAAACATTTCATAAACAAGTCTCCTTAATAAAATTGACGCATAGTCGCTTTGATATATTTAAAGTACCTACCGT
>NODE-196-length-21689-cov-6.53749_pt1 | contig 21689 bp, 20 predicted proteins | sample MGYA00139097_ERZ477577 | MGnify/ENA metagenome assembly ERZ477577
GACGTGGTGCCGACCCTGGCAGGATTCACTGATCGGGCTATTGGCCGGAGGTGGGATCTTCTACGCCGTATCTTACTCCTATTATCTGCTCAGAAGACAGGAAGGGCTCGGAGGTGGCGATATCAAACTGCTGGCCATGCTGGGAGCGTTTCTGGGCTGGCAGTCACTGCTCTTTATCATTTTCGCCAGTTCGGTGACCGGCACCATAGTCGGGCTGTTCGCCATGCGCAGCCAGAAAAAGGGGGGCGCCACCCGCATCCCTTTCGGGCCGTTTCTGGCTCTTTCCGGTCTTTTTTACCTGTTCTTCCGGCCCCAGGTGCAGGAACTGTTCAACCTCTACCTCAATCTGTTCAGATAAAGGGACACAATACTTATCGTGTCCCAAACCACCTCATTCCATCCGTAACCTTTCAGATAGCTTTAGCGGTGACACAATACCTATCGTGTCCCATTTACCCCTGTGGTTTGGGACACGATAAGTATTGTGCCCCCGTTCGATCGCCGTTCGATCGTTCGATACAAAAAACCCCCCGGCTGCCAAAGCAACCGGGGGGCGTTATGATGAATCTGTAAGCGTTTCTGCTATTCTTCTACTTCGTGCTCGACCCCAAGAGCAATCTTGTAGAGCAGGGTCAGCAGGAAGAAGCCTGTGGCCCAGACCCCGATGGTGATTCCCAGTTCATTCAGCGTCGGGACATATTCGGTAACCTCTTCCAACGGATTCGGTACAAAACCGGCAAATACGAAACCGAGTCCCTTATCCGCCCAGAGAGCCAGGAAGATCAATACGGCAGCCACAGTCACCAGCCTGAAATCAAACATCTTGGAGATTTTCATATAGGCAAGAATGCCCAGGCCGGCAAAGTTGAACAGTGTTGCCGTCCACATGAACGGAACCAGGTTGTTATAGACTTCACCATGGTGCTCGAGGCCGAAGAACAGGTACTCTAGGGCATGCATATGGCCTGGAACTTCAGAGTAGTAGCCGACGAAGAATTCAAGCAGGAAGAAAAAGGTGTTTATAATCACTGCGTACATGATGATGGTGGTCAACTTCTTGACCGCTTCCTCTCCGACGTCGAAGTTGGCGAATTTCTTCATTACCGCACAGGCGATCAGGATCAGGGACGGTCCGGCGGCAAAGGCCGAGGCCAAAAAGCGCGGAGCGATGATGGCTGAGAGCCAGAAGTGACGACCCGGCAAGCCGCAGTAAAGCATCGCTGTGACGGTGTGGATCGAGACTGCGAAAGGCAGGGACAGATAGACGAAGAAGTAGATCCATTTGGGCGGCGGCACCTGCTTGCGTTCGGCGGTCAGAATCACCCAGCCGCACAGCAAATTGAGCAGCAGGTAGCCCCAGAGCACGCACATATCCCAGAAAAGCATGGAGTGGGGTGTCGGGTAAAAGAGCACGTTAAGGCCGCGTAAGGGCTGGCCAAGATCGGCCATGATGAACATCAGGCACATGACCAGAGCGGCAATCGCCAGGAACTCACCAAGAATGGTGATCCTGCCAAAAACCTTGTAGTTATGGATATAGTAGGGCAGCACCAGCATCAGTCCACCAGCGGCAACCCCGACCAGAAAGGTAAACTGGGAAATATAGAGCCCCCAGGATACGTCTCGGCTCATACCGGTAAGCCCGAGACCATAGGCGTACTGCCTGAAATAGCAGGCCCAGCCGATGGCGATAAGGGAGCCGAGAATGGCAAGCCAGATCCAGTAGGCCGGTTTTCCTTTAAGTGTTTTTTCTATCATGACAACCTCACACTATGTAGAAGACTGACGGCATGGTACCGGCAGATGGTTTACGTTGAATGGTGAACTCCTGGTCGAGCACCTTCCTGATTTCCGAATGGGAATCGTTGAGATCGCCGAAGACTATGGCTCCGGTTCCCTTGCAGGCTTCCACACAGGCGGGCTCCAGCCCCAGTGCCAGACGTTCGCCGCAGAAATTGCACTTCTCGACCACACCGCGCATTCTGGTCGGAAAATCGGCATTGTATTCTTTTATAAAGGGCCGCGGATCCTGCCAGTTGAAGCTCCGCGCCCCATAGGGACAGGCCGCCATACAGAAACGGCAGCCGATACAGCGGTGAAAATCCATGGCCACGATACCGTTCTTCTCAACCACAAAGGTTGCCTTGGTGGGGCAGGCCTTGACGCAGGAAGGATTGTCGCAATGGTTGCAGAGTGCCGGAAACTGGCTGTTCTTGATTTTCTCAGAACGCAGTTTCTGGCTGTGCTCTGGAAACAGATTGCCGAACCCGGTCTTCCAGATCCATTTGATTTCGCTCTTTGGGTCGGGAATCTGGGGTACGTTGTGGGCTTTTACACAGGCGGCGATTGCTTCGTCGAGCAATCCCTGGTCCTGGTAGAATTGGCGCATGTCGATAACCATGCCGAGCCTGACGCCTGAAGGTTGCTCTTCTCCGTGTCCACCCGCATTGCCATGACTTGCTGCTGGAGCCGCCTGCCCTCCCTCACCGGATGCAACGGCACTGGTGGAAGACAGCTTGACGAGCGCCGGGGCGCTGATACCGGCAAGCACGGTAGCACCTGCCATTTTCAGGAATTTTCTTCTCTTGTTATCCATCACTGAGCCTCCTTCTTTGCCAACTCTGTGGGCGTTATATGACAATCCCAACAGGTGGGCGAAACAGCTGCGTACTCATGACAGGTATCGCAGAACTTCTCTTTGTTCGAATGGCACTGCATACAGGCGATCTGCAGCCCTTTCTGATACTCCTTACCGCCAACCGTAACCGTTACCCGGTCAGAGTTGCGCAGCACGTCGTCGCGCCATTCATTCAACAGTTGCATATGGCTGTCTCTCATCTCAGCAGCGGGAGCCACACATTCCTTCTCTCCACCTGGCGGTAGTTCGGGTTTAGGCAGCGGGCCGGCATCCAAACCGTTGAACCAGATGGGAAACGTCACTAACAGGACGAAAATAACGAGTCCCGAAACTATTAATCCTTTGTTATACATTGTTCGTTTCTCCTCTATTCCGGTCAGGGTTAGAAAACCATGGTCCGCAGACCTTCATCGAGTTCGCCTCTGGTTTCGCCGTCAAGGACGATGGCGTTGCCAACCAGCTCAGTGATACCGCAAACTCCGACGTTGGGATTCCAATAATCCATCAATGAGGTCAATGTCGCCCGGTCGATGGCACAGACGCAGGACAGCATGTTGACCCCATGCTTATCTTCCACATATTTGACCGCATTGGCCCGCGGCAGCCCTGATCGCATCCTCAGTTCCATGATTTCATCGGTGTTCAGGCCGGTACCGGATCCGCAGCAGAAGGTCTGCTCGCGAATGGTGTTCTCGGGCATCTCAACCCAATCAACAACGTGATCGAGAATATAGCGGGGTTCATCCATCAGTCCCATGGCCCGGGCCGGGTTGCAGGAATCATGGTAAGTCGCCTTGACATGGCTGTTGCGGCTCTTGTCCAGGTTCAGCTTGCCGTGTTTGATGAGATCGGCGGTAAACTCGCTGATATGAATCATTTTGGTCGCAGCCGAGTTCTCGAATACGGTGCCGGTGAGCGGTGATTTCGGAACTTCCAGGAAATCGGCCGGGCCGTTCATGGTATCCATGTACTGGTGCAGCACCCGCCACATGTGACCGCACTCGCCGCCAACGATAAACTTGACACCCAGGCGTTCGGCCTCGGCGTACATTTTGGCGTTGAGCTTCTTCATCGTCTCGTTATTGGTGAACAGGCCGAAGTTGCCGCCTTCGGAGGCATAGGTCGACCAGGTGTAGTCAAGACCGAGATGCTCGAACAGGATCAGGTAGCCCATGGCGGTATAGAGCCCGGGCTCGGCGAAAACGTCAGCCGAAGGAGTGATAAACAGAATTTCCGCCCCCTTTCGATTGAAAGTCGGCTCGATCTTGACGCCGGTCAGGCCCTCGACATCCTCGGCCAGAAAATCGACGTTGTCCTTGAAGGTGTGGGGCTGCAGCCCCATATGATTGCCGGTTCGATTGGAGTTGGAGGCGGGCTCCAGAATCCAGTTGATGCCTATCCCGACCAGGTGCAGCAGTTCGCGCAACATCATCGTCACCTCTGCGGTGTCGATGCCGTAGGGACAGAAGACCGAACAGCGGCGGCACTCGGTACACTGATAGGAATACATGAACCATTCCTTCAGTACGCCAACCGTCATTTCCCGGCCGCCGGCCATTTTGCCGAGAATCCTGCCGGCCAGGGTGAAGTCGTTGCGGTAGACCGAGCGCAGCAACTCGGCCCGCAGCACCGGCATGTTCTTCGGGTCGCCGGTGCCGAGAAAGAAATGGCATTTATCGGCGCAGGCTCCACAGCGCACACAGCAGTCCATGAAGATTTTCAGCGAGCGGAATTTCTCGAGCCGTTCACCGAGCCCGTCGATAATGATCTCCTTCCAGTTTTCCGGGAGCTTCCAGTCGTCATCTTCGGGCGACCATTCCCTCGCATTGGGGAAATTCAGCCCTTTCTGACTGTTGAGGTACTCCACCTTGTCTTGTTTGGCAGGATAGGCGTAATCCCCCGGTTTGAAGACCACCGGGATGTCCATCCAGTCCTTGGTTGGTATGGCACCAGTAGCCAAGGACGGATCCTGCACGACGCTTTGGGATAGTTGTTCTAATTTTGCAACTGACATCGTTTTAATCCTTATAAGCTAATATTGGTCAATACAGTCTGTAATCTCTTAAGCAGGTGCCTCGGCCGGTGCCTCCTCTGTGGGCTCCGGCTCTTTTTCTACCGGAATACCGGCGTCCACCATGAACTCACGGAATTCATCTTCATAGGCCGAGTAGGCGTGTACTTTGATTTCCGGATTCCAGGGGTTGATATGACGTACCTGCCTGGAATCGTTCTTCATGTTTCTCGTCGGGCTGAGGAATACACCACCCAGGTGCATGAGCTTGGAAAATGGGAAGTAGACCAGCAGGGCACAGACCAGGAACAGGTGGATATAGAAGATCGAACCGATATCGGCGGTGATCACCGGGCTGAAGGTGACCAGGCCGACACCGAGCTGTTTGATGGCGGCAATGTCGATGCCGTCGCGGAGGAACATTCTCATCAGCACACCGGTGACACCGATGGCAATGAGCAGCAGCAGCGGGAAATAGTCGTTGGCCAGCGAGATGTAGCGCACCTGCCGGTTGGTCAGCCGTCGACTGAACAGGAACAGAAGCCCGATCAGCAGACCGGCATCGGTCATATACAGGGCCGGGGTGCCGATTTCGAACATGGAATCGGCCCAGTCGAGCCAGGCGATGACTTCGGGTACCGGGTTCAGGAACAGCCGCATGTGGCGGATGACGATGACCAGAAATGAATAATGAAAGATCAGGGCGAAAAGCCAGAGCCACTTGGACGATTCATAGGTAATCTTGGGACCGGCATAAATTTCGGACTTGGTGTTCCGGAACAGTGACCTGAAGGTCAGAATCTCCAATGCCATCCTGGCCACGACCTCGGGAGTCGTATGGGGACTTTCCAGACGGTTATGCTTGACGAAATCGAGTGATTTTGCCTGTCCGCAGGTGGTCTGGATGGAGAAGGGGACCGGTGATTTGGCCCACTGAACGACTTGGTAGATAAAACCGCCCAGAAAAACCATGACCGCCAGATAAGGAATGGCAACACCAAAAAAGTACTGCATCCCCGGTATCTGGGAACCGAGCCAGGCAATCAGAATCAATGCAATGACCGCCAGGAATGAGAAGGCATACTTCATTTCTTAACCTCGCTTCTTTGAACTGTTTTGGCTCCAGAGTGAAGCTGCTCGAGGAGCATCTTCAACTGCAGCCGGTTACATACTTCTACCTTTTAATAGCCGTTATATTATCAAGCGCTTTGGAGGGACAAGCGCTGTCTGTCAGAATCTGTTTGCCGGATCTAATTTCATCGACCCTGATCTTGTAGATCTTTTCCCGGCACTCGACATAGAGATCAAAGGCAGCCAGCAAGGCCAAGTCAACGCTGAACTCGAAGTCATATAAGTCAGTAACCAGTGCTTTGGTCTCTTTGTCCGAGGCCAGCACGTCCCGGGTGATATGTTTAACCGCGTTCAGCGGTGCAACAGCCTGAGATGGGGTAAATTCCTGAACCGAGCGCAGATGCATGATGCGGGACAGCGGCTCCCGGAACGATGATGCGTCCTCGTTTTTAGCCAGCATGGAAAAGATCTTTTTGAGTGAATCCCGAATGGTGCCGCCGATGGGATTGGCGAAGGAGTCTTTCTCTTTTCTAAAGAAATCGGAAGCCTGATACGTTGACAGCGTGTATTCCACCCATTTGTCAACGATTTTATATCTATTATTGTGCAGTGCTTCCTCTAAGGTCATGCCACAGCCCTTACGATAACTATTTGTTATTTCGAGAATACCGGCCATTCATCAAAATATGAATGAATGCCCATTCACAAGGGCCAATTACTATCACCTTTATGGTTTATTTTCAAGAATATTTTACAAAGTGACGGGGCAGAAACCGCCGTCACTTTGTTGTTTTACAGGGGGGGACTACTTTCGAAGCAATTGCACCAGATCGTTAATAATCATTTCCGACTCGGTGACATAGGGATCGCCAGCCAGGTCGGCAATCCAGTCTTCTTCCGGATCACTCTCGGGCGATTGGGGGATTTCATCGGGGACGGCAGCCTCTTCGAGTTCATCTTCCTCCAGTCTGCCGTAATGGGCACCTACCTTCTCGCGCGCCTGTTTTTCTTCCTCTCGCTTGGCGCGCATCGAGTCTAAATCGAGTTCGATTACGGTCTGCTCCGATCTCTTGCCGGCCCGGGCTGCCTCCTCTTTGATCAGCAGCAGATCGGTGGACTCCTTGATCCGGGCCTTGCTCCGATCGATTATGGACTGCAGATCGGTAATCTTGTCGGAATAGGCATCATACTTAACCGCTTCATCCTGATCCCAGGGCAGGGAATAATCGAGATACTGCTCACCCGACTTGAGATTTTCAAACAGGCTGGGCAGAACGACATCCGGCTCCACACCCTTGTATTGAGTCGACCCGCCGTCAACCCGATAGAATTTCTGGATGGTTGCTTTCAGTGCTCCCAGGTCATCATAGCGTCTGAGGTGCAATAGCGGGATGTTCTCATTGAGATCGATGATGGTTTGGACAGTCCCCTTGCCGTGGGTGTGCTGCCCTCCGACCACGATAGCCCGGCGATAGTCCTGCAGAGCCGCGGCAACGATCTCAGAGGCCGAGGCCGAAAAGCGGTTCACCAGAACCACCAGTGGACCATCGTAGACCAGGGTGTCATCATCGTCCTGCAGCACCCGTTTCATGCCCTGACTGTTCTTGACTTGCACCACGGGGCCCTCATCGATGAACAAGCCGGTGATATCGACCGCATCGACCAGGGAACCGCCACCGTTATTTCTCAGATCGAGGATGATTCCCTCGATCCCCTGGTTGCGCAGTTCCACTATGGCATCCCGGGTGTCCTGAGTGGAATTTCGTCCCTGACCGTATCGACTTTTTTCGAAATCACGGTAAAAACTGGGAATTCTAATATAACCGAACTTGGCCCCCTGGGCCTCGAGAACCGTGTATTTGACGAAGGTCTCCTCGATCTGCACCACATCTCTGGTAATGGCGATGATATCCTTAGTGCCGTCAGGCTTACGGACTGTCAGGCGGACTTCGGTTCCCTTGGGCCCACGGATGAGGCGGACGGCATCGCGCAGGCGCATATCGGTGATTTCCACCGGTTCCTCATCTTTTTCAGCCACGGCCAGAATAATGTCTTCGGCCTGAAGCCGGCCTTCACGGGCCGACGCACTTCCTGGTATAATCCTGACTACTTTGATATAGCCATCCTCTTCGCGCAGCAGCGCACCGATTCCCTCAAGACTGCCCCGCATGTGGATGTCGAAGTCTTCCTTCCGGTCCGGAGCCATGTAGTTGGTGTGAGGGTCGAAAGCACGGGCTACGGCATTGAAAAACCGGTCGTAATGATCCTGCAGGGTTTCCTGGTGCAGACGGTTAAAGAAATCCTTGAACCGTTTGCTGACCCTCTCGCTGGCCTCGTTCCAGATGACTTCCTGATCGACCGCTTTGCCCTCGGCCAGGTGCTCCTCCTCCAGATCAAGAAAGCGGTTCATGATCTCCACTTTGAGGATCTTTCGCCAACGCTGCTTGAGCCCGCCTTCATCGACCGCGTAGTCGAGTTTTTCCGGGTCGGTCTCCATAGACTCGCTGTCCTTGGCATCGATGGCGCTATCCATCAGGACATCAACCAACCGCTCTACCTGATCAATGCGAGAGGCCATGATGTCGTACCCTGCTTTTGGCAGGGCGATGGTGCCTCGCAGTAGGTTATCATCGATCAGGCTGGCATAGGAGCGCAGATACTCAACGTCTTCCTCGAGCAGAAACCGTTTCTGAAAGTCGAGCTGCTTCAGGTAGAGATCGAAGGCTGCTTCTGCCAGCTCATCGTTAACCTGCTTATCACTGTAGTGGATAGAGGGAAGCTGCTTACCGAGCATGTAGCCGATCAGCTTGTTGCGTTTCTCATCGACCTCAGGATCAATCTGCGCTGCCGGGTATGAGGGCGCCAGTAAAAGTAGGCCGATAAAGACGGCGAAAATAAAATGTAGTTTGCTGTTTTTCATAATGTCGTAAATAATGACCAAGCCGTGCGCAATGCTGCATCGTTGTCGTTACAGCATCCGGGCTACTTTGAAAAATTAGGGTTTTGGCTCGATATCAAGGGGCGCGGGGAAATTTTACCGCAGGCCGAGTTAATATTCCGAGGATAACATTTTCGCGGGCAACGAAGAAATTGAGCGAAAAGACCATTTTTCAGAATAGCCTGCAGTCATACCAGAACAAATCGACAATTACTACGACAAATACAATGACAAAGACCGCCACGCTGGAAAATTTGCTGAGCCGCATAGAAGAATTCAGGGCTGAGAGGAACTGGCAGCAGTATCACAATCCCAAAAATCTGGCCATGGCCCTCTCGGTCGAATGCTCGGAGTTACTGGAAATATTCCAGTGGCTGACTCCAGCCCAGAGCTTCGATCCGGATCAGGCAACTCGGTCCCATATTGAAGAAGAGATCGGCGATGTAATGATTTACCTGAGCCTGCTTTCATCGACTTTTGACATAAACCCAATCGAGGCGGCGCTGGAGAAAATGAAAGCCAACGAGAAGAAGTATCCGGCCCCGCCTGAATCCGATTAACCCAGGCAGCAGTTTGTCAGCGAGGCGGGCAGGTCTGCTGAATTCAGCCCGACAAGCTCCATGAAACTGAGGAGTTCGGCAAGACTGCAGTTGAATTCACCTCCGGGCTCACCCCTTTCCATGAGACGGTTTTCATGCTGCAACAAGTCCGTGAGTGCGGCAGCAATCATTTTTCGATAGACCTCAACATCGATTGAATAGCGTTCGCAAAAGAGTAGAAAGCGCTGCCAGTTAATAAAGGAGCGCTTCAGGCCGCGATAACCGCCGGTGTCTTTGTTTTCCGGAAGCAGGTCCCTCAAGGTAATGTCCAGATAGCGCAAAGCAACAGCCTCGAGCAGCCTGTCCTGCTGGTCTTTGCTCAGCTCGATCTGCGGACCGTTGTGTTCTTCGGTCAGATGGAACAGGGCGCCGTGATAGGCGACCTCGGGTATTTCCCCAGAGTAACGGACCGCGTACCACTCATCCTCTACGAGCACATCAATATCAATTGTCTGGGTCATCATTTTCGAGTCCGAACACCGTCCTGACCATGTCTATTTTGGAGTCATCACCTTTGCGGCAACTCTCGCTTTTAAGAAATTGCAGCGGATCATGCAGCATTTTGGCAGTAATGGACTGGGCCAGTTTTTCCACTTTCTGGCGCTCGGAATCCGATAGGTTCATCCTGGCCAGGGTTCTCGACACTTCACTGCTGCAGATTCTATCGGCTTTTTTCCTTAGTGCGGAAATGGTCGGCGTAATGGTCAGGCCATCCTGCCACTGAGCAAACTTGAGGGTCTCCTCCTCGACAATGCGTTCTGCTTTAACCGCCTCTTTTTCTCTTTCCGAGCGGTTCATCTGGACGACCTGACTAAGATCGTCGATGTCATAGAGGAAGACATTCTCGATCTCGTTGAGCTCTGGGTCCAGGTCTCGGGGAACAGCGATATCGATGAAAAACAGCGGCCGGTTTTTTCTCACCTTCATCAGCGGTCTGACATCGTCACTTCTGAGGATCAGCTCTGACGAACCGGTTGAGGAGACGATTATGTCGACGGTTTCAATCTGCTCCGCCAATTCTTCCAGGCTGCAGGCGCTGCCGTTAAAGCGTTTAGCCAGAGCCACGGCACGCGACAGAGTTCTATTGGCCACCGTTATCCCTTCCACTCCCTGACCGAGCAGGTGTTCCGCGGCCAGTTCGGCCATTTCGCCGGCACCGATAAGCAGAACTTTTTTATCACCCAGATTGCCGAAAATTTTCCTCGCCAGTTCAACCGCGGCCGAACTAATCGATACGGCGGCCGAGCCAATGCCCGTCTCACTTCGCACCCTCTTGGCAACCGAAAAAGATTTATGCAGGAGTTTGTTGAGCAGCGGTCCAGTACAGCCATACTGGGAGGCATAGCGATAAGCCTCCTTGATCTGGCCAAGTATCTGCGCCTCCCCGACTACCAGGGAATCCAGCGAGGCAGAAACCTTGAACAGATGAGCAACCGCATCCCGGTCGTGGTAGATATAGGAATAGCCATCCCACTCTGCGGAGTCTACCGCGTCACCGAACAGAAATCGCAGCATCCTCGGGGTGCTTTCAGCGGTGTCTTCCGACACCCAGATCAGTTCGACTCTGTTGCAGGTTGAAAGCACATAGTACTCATGCGCCTCCTCGTCTCTAAGTCGGTTCAGCGTCTCCTCGTAACCGCTGGTCAAGGCCACTTTTTCGCGGACTTCCAGCGGTGTGGATTTATGATTAACACCGATGAGGCTGATATGCTTTTTCGACATGTCTACATCCGATCAGGTTATCACCAGCCACAACGTTATCAGTACCACGACGAAACCGCCGACGATCATCTGGGCCCCGCGGCGGCCACGCCAGCCCACGGTAAAGCGCTGATGTATCTGTACCAGATAGATAGACCAGATAATCAGTGAACAGACCTCCTTGGGATTCCATCGCCAGTATGTTCCCCAGGCCTGTTTGGACCAGAAGATGCCGGTCACCATGCCAAGAGTCAGAAAGGCGAAACCGACTGCCAGACAGTGAGAGTTAAGCTGATCCAGCGCTTCCAGCGAGGGAAGTCTGGAAAAGAAATAGCCGAGTTTTCTGCTTTTCAACTCCCGCTCCTGCAGCAGGTACATGAGCCCCCCGCAGAATGCCAGCCCCAGGAAACCGTAAGCGATCAGAGAAATTCCCGCATGCACGGGCAGCCACAAACTCTGCAGGGCGGGCTCCAGTGGAATGATGTCACGCGAAGCCAACGAGGAGCCAATCAACAGACCGAGAACGAGCATCGATACGAAGGTACCGAAATTTCTCACCGTATAGCGCCAGCGAAAACTCAGATAAGCCGAAGTGGTGGCCCAGGCGAAAAAGAAAACTGCCTCGTGATAGGTGGTGATCGGTGTGCTGCCTACGGTCATATAGCGGGTAACTATATAGCCGGACTGCAGGATCCAGGAGCCAATCAATAGAAATCGGGCCCATCTGCGGATGGGCTTTTTCTGGCTCAGAAAAAACACCAGGTAAGCCGCACAGGAAAGCAGTGTTACCGTCAGGACAGCAAGAAAGAGCAGGTAGTTTATTTCCTGAATAAGTGTCTCTTGTGTCATCTCTGATTACCCGTTGTGCAGCTGAATATCGATATCTCTGAGCAACTCTTCAACCAGCAGGCCAGCATCGATCTCGGTCGGCAGTACCCGGCTCAGCAGACGGCGCAGTTCAATCCAGTCACTCTGTTTGATACAATCAAGTACCGGCAGTTCCAGAATGGACCGAAACAATGACTTGTTCTCTTCGGCCACACTGTTTTTGGTGACCACCTGCCGGCGAATTTTAGCCATCAGATCCACCAGAATACCATATTCTTCACCATACTCTTTGGCAAGCTGGGCTTTGAGCAGCATGGCCAGGGCAGGACTGCCCCCCCCGGTGGATACGGCAATGACAAAATCTTTTCGCCTGATCTTAGCAGGCACGTGAAAATCGGACAACTCCGGCTCGCCGGCACTGTTTATCAACACGTGATAGCGGGCTGCATCCTCGGCAATCTGCTTCTGCACCGCCGGATCATTGGTTGCAGCAAAAATCAGAAAGGCGTCTTTTGCATCACCTTGGCGATACGTTCGTCGCAGCCACTCGATCTCCCCCGATTCGGCCAACCAGTTGATTACACTGGATGCTTCAGGGCTGATGATCTGTACCAATCCTCCGCAGAGCAGCAGCGCCTTGATCTTACGCGCTGCAACAGCCCCTCCACCAACTACCAGACAGCGCTTACCAGCGATATCGAGGTTAACGGGATAAAGCGGGTTATGGCTGTTTTTAGTGTCCTGTGTCACTTCTGCCTTTACCTTTTCGCTGAAATCAAGGCGACGCCTGCAAAAAAATCAACCCTGCCAAAGCCACCGCCAGGCAATAATAGCCGAACCACTGCAATCTGTTTTTCCTGATGATGTCAAGCAGTAGTATGATTGCCAGATAACCGGTTATCGCTGCAGCAACGGTGCCTGTGCCGTAAACGATCATTTCCTCCGCTGTCGGCGGATCGGCTATCACCTCACCGAGATTAAGTACGGCTGCTCCCAGAATCGCCGGTATGGACATGATAAAGGAAAAACGCGCCGCGGTCTCCCGGTTGATACCGAGCAGCATGGCTATGAAAATGGTAGTCCCCGACCGGGACACACCGGGGATTATGGCAAAGGCCTGCCCACAGCCAATCAGAAAAGCTCTGGGGCTGTTGACCCGACGTCCCCGGTCGGTAATAAACTGGGCCGTGATCATCATCAGGCCGGTGACGATCAGCATAAAGCAGACGACGGTTACCGAGGTGAACAACCCTTGGATCTGCTCTTTGAACATTAAAGCGGTTATCACAATGGGGATGGTTGCAACCACCACATAGAGATCCCAGAGCAGATAGTGACGTCCATCTTCTTCAAGTTTTCCGAAAAGCCACAATAGCGGGGCCTTGACCATCTCGAACAGCTCTTTTCTGAATACCGCCACGACCGACACCAGTGTGCCGAGATGCAGCAGGACACCGAAGACAATACCCTGCTCACTGAATCCCAATATATGGGAGCCCAGCACCAGATGCCCGGAGCTGGAGACGGGAAGAAACTCGGTGGCTCCCTGTACTATCCCGAGAATAAGTGCTTTAATCAGTTCCACGAGGCTCCTGATTCAGCTTCTGTCTGCCTGGCATCGATCTGCCATGGTTATTGAGAGTATCCATTTCCATCATATATAAAAAAAGGGTCGGCTGACTCGCGTCAACCGACCCCACAGACTAATGAAATAAAGGTTCTATGTCAATTAGCAACCTTCTACCGCGGCACCCTTCTTGGCCGGGGTGATTCTCAGTTTGTCTTCAACTTTGAATTTGTCACCTTTTCCTTCACAGGTCAAGGTTACTGTATCGCCATCAACAGCAGTTACCTCGCACTTCACCTTGGCGGCGAAACTCATACTCGCGGTGGTCGCAATAAACATCAGGACAAATGCAGCAGCACAAACTTTCTTCATGATCGATCTCCTTTAAACGATTTATCTAGGCGCCAGAACCTCTCCGGCATTCGAAACGAGTGTAAGATACTCAGCAATTTTTGCAACGGTGGTTGTTCGTTGTTTGCAGAGCCTCTATTTAAGCATACGCTAACGTACCTGCTTTATAGACTATTGTCAAGAACTCGAGATCACCACTATTCTGAAAATTTGTCAATTGATTATCTGCTGCAGATCTTTGACCAGCACCGAATGTGGAACAAAGCCGGAATACCTTTTTACCACCGTACCTTTTTTACTTACCAGAAACGAAGTCGGTATGCCGTACACCCCGCCGAAATCACGAGTGACTGATTTATCAGCCATCATCACGGGGTAGTTGATTTCCTTTCGATCGACCATTTTCTGAACCACACCCTTTTCCTGGTCGACCGAGATCGCCACCACGGAAAAGCCGTCGGCGCTGTATTCATTCTGAAGTTTTATAAGACTGGGAATTTCCTGCACGCAGGGAGGGCACCAGGTAGCCCAAAAGGTAACCAGTAAACTTTTTCCTTGAAACGTGCTGGAAAGGATGGGGCTGCCGGTCATCACCTCTTCAAGTTCAAAGGAAGGCATTTGGGTTGCAGCTCCGGCCTCGTCTGCTCCGACCATTGGAAAAAAATACATTATGAGTGCGAGAAAAACTGCCAAATGGAGCTGACGAACCATGATACATTCCTTGGTGGAGTTTGTTTCCTACGCGACAATAATAATGTTGCCGCCCGCTTTTTGCCACACCATTGTAGATCAAAATCCTTAAAGGTAGTGGTAGAATTGTTGACCCGGCTGTATTATAGTGCGGCGTTACTATACTATTTGTTCACTTTCGCGGAACGCAAGAAAACGGCCTCGAACCGGCAATCTGATTGGCCTTTCCTTAACGCCTCGAATGAGACAGCAACAAAAATTATTCTTTCGGCAATAACATGCGCGACAATCAAAATTTCTCCTCATTGGTGATCCCGGTCTGTATCTGGTGTCTGCTCACTTTCTCCTCTCTGGCCTTTGCCGAAGTGGTCGACCGCGTGGTGGCTGAAGTCAACGATGAGGTCATTACCCTTTCCGAGATAGAAGAAGAAGGAAGAGAATTATTTAGAAAAATCGCTCTCGAGGTGCCGGCCCAGGATCGTCTCAGTGCCATCGAGCAGGTGCGCGAGGATATTCTCAGAAGCATGATCGATAAGAAGCTCATCAAACAGGAGGCGCTCAAGCAGGGAATTGTTGTGACCAGCGAGGAGATTGACGATATGGTCGAACAGATGCTGCTGGCAAACGACATCTCAAAAGAACAGCTTCTTGCCGAGCTCGAGAAGAGTGGGGCTGATGAAGCGATGTACCGCTCCAATATCGAAATCCAGATCTATCAGAACAAGCTGCTCAACAGAGACGTCAGATCAAAGATTGTCATTACCGAAGAAGCCATCCTGGACTATTACGACACAAGCTACACTAAACATATCCCCGAAGGGGGCTATTATCTGCTTCAGATCGGTATCGGCTGGGGAGAAACTGAGGGAGAGGACCCTGACCCGACGATCATCGAACAGCGCAAAAAGTCAGCCCGGCAGAGGGCCGAGCGGGTCCACAAACTGGCACTGAGCGGAAACGATTTCAAGGAACTGGCCCGAAAGTTCTCGGATCTGCCTTCAGCCGCCGAGGGGGGAGATATCGGTGTGTTCGATGAGGATGAAATGGCCAGTTACATGCGCACCGCGGTCACCTCTCTAAATCCCGGAGAAGTCAGTGCTGTAATCGAGACCCCAGTCGGCTTCCAGTTCTTCAAACTGCTCTCCAGCAAGGAGGGCGGAATTGTAATGCAGGCCCCCTACTCCGAGGTAAAAGAGGAAATAAGAGAAAAACTATACAATCAGGAACTGAGAAAAGAATTCGAAGAGTGGATTAAAGAAATCAGAGATGAGGCCTATATCCGCACCTCATTGTAACTCTATGCAACACAGCTGAATTAATCTGCCACTCATGACAAGAGCCTTTAACCTGACCAGACAACGATCATGGAATTGAGCACACCGGACAACGAATCATTGGGCATGCTGCTCAGGAAACTGAGGCTGGAACGATCCCTGGACATCAGCGATGTTGCCGAAGAGACGAAAATTCCACCGGCAACTATCAGAGCCATGGAAGCCGACGATTACAGCTCCCTTCCAGCCCTCGCCTTCGCCAGGGGCTTCTATGCGATCTATAGTGAATTGCTCAACCTGGACCAGGTAGAGATCGTCGAACGCTTTCTCTCCGACTATCACAGTGCCGAATTTGCCGGGAAATCGGCCGCAGCAGCCCCCAGTCTCCAAGGTAAACAGATCGGCAGCATGGCCGAACGGCCCACGCACTTTCTGAGAACGGCCATCGGCATCACGGTGCTGGCAATTATTCTGATCGTTGCCGGTATCAGCTGGTATGCCGGTTACAACCCTGCCAACCATATCAGTCAATGGCTGAGAAGTTTTCAGGAGCCACAGATAGAGATCATCGAACAGACCGAATCGAATCCGGCCAATCAGTAGTCAATGGCACTGCCTTCTGATGCCCGTCATCCATTCCGATCTTCCCGCCCTTGTTCTCGACAGCTACGATTACGGTGAGTCGGATAAGATCGTCGTTTTCTTTTGTCAGGACGTCGGCAGGATAAGCGCCCTGGCCAGAGGTGCCCACCGCAGTAAAAAACGATTCGTCAATAAGCTCGAGATCTTCACTTTTCTGCAGATCACCTATTCGAAATCAAGAGCAGGCAGCCTCTTTATGCTCGATGAGGCAGAGTTGGTGAACAGTTTTATCTCCCTGCGGACCGATTTGACCAGTTACCGGGTTGCCTCAATCATCAGGGAATACATGCTCCTGACAACCAGGGAAACCTCGGATGACGACCAGCTTTTCCAGCTCGCCCTCTGGGCTTTGCACTCGCTGAATACTGGTATCGACCAGAAGCAGGTTTTGGCACTTTTTATGATCAAACTTTTTGATGTCCTGGGATATCGTCCCGATTTTTCTGTCTGTCAAAGCTGCGGAACCAGACCGGCCGGCCATGAAGAGGTGCTCTTCAATGTTCAAGGCGGCACGATGATCTGTAAAAAATGCAGTGCCGGTCATGATCAAGGACGCCGGTTGCTGGCAGCGGGGACCACAATGATGATCAGTGCGGTACAGCAGCAGCCGGTATTCAGATTGAATCGTTTCAAGCCAAGCGGTACCGTACTGGAACAAATTCTCGACTGCTCTTATAACTACAGTCGCCATCTGTTCCAGCGTGACATTCATTCCTGGAAAGCGCTGGACAGTCGGAAAAATTTACTGTAGCTCAATCGAGATAGCGAATCTCACCACTGTATTCGACGACCTCTGTGCCATCCTCCAACTGCAGCCTGAGTCCGCCATCGTTGGTGAGGGCCAGGACCCTTGCCCGATACTGCGGTTTTTTTGTCTGCACATCGAACCCGAAAACAACCCGGCGCCCGAGCACATCAGAAAGCTCTCTGAAGCGGCTGATCAATGGATGGTTTGGCTCATCGCTGCCGTTGGAAAACCGCTGTAACTCCTGCTCTTCCCACCAGTAGAGCAGCCCGAGATTCCAGCTCAGTTTGGCCAGAAAACAGGTACCGAAACGTTCCAGATCGACCTGCTGGCCTGTCTGAAGGGACAGGGAAGTGGCGATGTGTTCAAGAGCCTGGGGAAACTCCTGATTGTTGACGTTTATGCCGAAGCCGAGCAAACAATAATCTTCCCCAGAGACCCGTCCGCTAAAATTTTCCGCCAGAAAACCTCCCACTTTAAGGCCGTTTACCAGAACATCATTTATCCAACGGATAACGGCAGCTTCGGCGCCACTGGCCCGCAGCGCTTCACAGCAGGCCACGCCCACCGCCAAGGGGGCCAGCAGCCGATATCCGGGCAACAAGGTGCTGATGTAGATGATACTTCCCCAGAGGCCTCCGGGAGGCGCATACCAGGCTCTGGTAAAGCGTCCTTTGGAGCCGCTCAGGGTATCGGCCATAAAGACCGTGCCATTGGCCACCGAAACGCCCTTCTCCTCAAGTGCTTCGATATGGGCCCGGGCATGGGGCATGGTTCGTTCCAGCTTGGGATGATGCTCGATGACAGAACCGACAAAAGACCCGTAGCGAAGTATTCGTCTGGCCTGATCCTCTTGCCAGCAGCCAAGCCTGTCAGGCAGTTCAACCTCTTCTATGTAGGTTCTGAGCCGATCAGAGGGTCGCTGGGAAGCCATGACAAAGCCGTTCAGGGCCTAAGGGAAGTCAGAACTGCGAAGGCCGGTTCAGATTGCATCCCATTCCGCCTTGACCCTGGTTATCACCTTCTGGATCAGGGACAGCTTATCAGCCCGGCAAACGCCGATGAGTGGTTCTCCCTGGGGTACGGAAACGCCCGGTTTGAAATAGATCGAGTGAATGACGCCCTCTTCTCCAGAGTAGTATACCGGTGTATCACGCTTCATCAGCGACATGGTAAAGGCCTCATCACCAGGTCTGATGGTTACTCCCCCGGTTCCCTTCTGGTCGATCCTCGATTGGATATCCATCGAAAAGAAAAATTTGGCAGTTTCAGGCGCGGGAAAGAGATAGAGCACCTCTTTTAAAATTGCCTCGATTATTTCTTTCTTTTTCAGCGGATGCCTAATGGTCAGTAACTTTTCTCCGGCCTCAACGAACTGGTCCTGGAATTCGATGCAGATCTCGGAGACGATTCCGTTAATCGGCGCATTGAGCGTCTTTTCGTTTCGCTCCCGGGTAATCTGGAACAGGGAAGTACCGGGGATATGGTTCCATTCGCCCGACGGGGCATCGACACCGGTGCCTTTCTCCACCAGGAAATTGACCACACCTGTGTGCGGCGCGGTTATATCCACATAGTTGTAAGGATCCGAGCGATATTTTGACAGAATCTCATCGAAATCTATTTCTTGTGACATGATTTATCCACTTGTTGATCGGGCAATTCTACCTTTTCTAAAAACTAATCTTGTTTCCATGATGAAATGACTCATTTTACGCCAAAATAGAGGAGTGCAAGAAATTTTACCACAGGCATATGATTACGTTCGAGGATAAAATATCGAGCACATCGAAGCATGGACACAAGGGCCGTTTCAGGATGGAACGTAGGTTTATACTTTCATATCTAGCCTAAGGCAACACAATTTTCCAGGCCCATGGTCAACTCTCACCTTCCTGGTGAAAAGCCTAAGGCAGCCTACTCCTGCTGACATCCAGCGAAAATTTTCCTATATATTTCTTGCCGATTCATTTACCCTTACCCGAAACTCACGGCGCACCTCTGCCGCCAGCAGAACAAGGACTCCGCACCATGGCCGGATCGTTGCTGAAGAAAATAACAGTTTTCCTGCTGATTACGATCATTATCGTGCTGGTCGGGTTCCTGGCCCTGCCCCATATCGTTGATCGCATCTTTCTCCCTTCGCTGCTTGCCAAAACCCCCTTTTCATTCAGCCGGGCAAGCATGAGCAGAATCACTCCATACCTCATTGAGGGCAGCGTCGAGTTAAAGGACGGAAATAACCCGGTGCTCTCCATTCCCCGCTTCCAGATGCGCTTTACCCCACAATCGCTGCTCAAGAGGAGGGTCGGAAGTCTGGTGTTGGACAACGCTGCCTTTCATTTCTACAGGGAAAACGGCCGCCTGATAATGCCACAGTTTTTACCGCAGACTACCGGGAAAAAATCAGCCTCCCAGAGCAACCTTTTTCTCCTGCCCCTGGGCCTCGAGTCGCTGGTTCTCGATCAGTGCCGGATCATCGTCCACGCCCCCGGCAGGCCATCTCTATATGCAAGTGTGAGCGGTCAATTGATGCCGACCTTCAATTCAGCTCAGGACGAACATCGACTCGAGGCACTGAACGGGTCACTCTTTCTCTCCGATGATCTGTCTGCGGCGATCTCACTTTCAGCAACACTCAAAGGTGACGATATCAGTGTGCAATTAGCCATTGATAATGGTTCCTTGGCACTGCCAGGTGAGTTTTTTTCAGAGCAGTTCGTCCCCCCCGCCTTCAAGGCCCTGTCCGCCAATCTCGATTTGCTCCTCGATGCTCGTTCTTTCTCCCTGCAGCGCTACGAACTGGAGGGAAACGTCGAAGATCTGCGCTACGTTAATGACAAGATCGTTCTCTCCAGCGGATCGGAGCGCAACGATCTGGATTTTACTTTATCAGGGAGCCTCGATACGCACAGCTTCCAGTTAACCTCCATCGCCCTCGAGTCACCTGTCAGCGCTTTAATCGACGTCACCGGCGAAGCCCATTACAGAGAAGGAGAAGCGACAAGTTCAGGCAGCGCCTCTGCTGTCTGGTTGAGCGGTGCGGGAGCAGAGACAGCCAAGCTTCCCCTTTCTTTGACATTCAATGGCCTCTGGTCCAGATCCAGCGGAGCAAGATTTGAGATACAAGGAGGGTACCCCTCCGAACTACCTCTGCCGCTGTCCGATGACTGGGTCATTTCCGGACTTGAAACCCTGCGCTTTGCCTCGACGCTCGAGTTAAACAATGGCGATCAGCAGGCTGCCCTGGAACTGGAGAACGGGCCGTTTGAGCTGCGTCGCGATTCCCTCCTCTTGAAGGGGTCTGGATTTGACTTCAAGGCCAAGCTGAGCCGCTCGGCAGATAAGCTTGAAGGCAAAATAAATGCCGGACTGGAAGAATTGAAACTGCCCGAGAAAAATCTGGTCCTCAAGAACCTCAGCCTTGCGCTGCCATTTTCTCCCTCAGCATTGACCAGCGCCATGAGCGCCGGCGAAATTTCGGTTGCAGCGGTGGAACTTGAGGATGAACATCTATTTTCGATGAACGCGGACATAACCTATCACGATTCCGAATACCACACCGCAGGAACTATTGAAATGCTGAACAACGCCGATTTCAATATCCCATTCAGCGGCCAGATGGCCTGGCAGTCGAGGCAAGGAACATTGTCCTGGAGTCTGGCAACCAGCGACCTGGAGCCAGCCCTCCTCCCTTCCTTTCTCTCCCTCCCTGCCGATCTCGACTTCTCGGGCCGGCTTGAGGCTCAGGGAGGCATCACCTACGACAAGGAGATCTCGGCCTGGGCCCAGGCTGCCATCTCGGAGGCAAGACTGGATTTCAGCGACAAGAGTGTCAGCCTGGACGATCTGAACTGCGCCATCGAGTTTCCCGAACTGCCCAGGCTGCAATCGAGTCCCAGTCAGCGCTGTTCAGCGGGAAAGATCGATATCTCGACGCTTCACTTCAGCGATGCTTCGGTTACCTTCCGCCTGGAAAATCCTCAATCACTTTTCATTGAGAAAAGCAGGTTCAACTGGTGCGGGGGCACTTTGGAATCAGGCAGCCTGCGGTTATCCACCCAGACATCCGAAATCGATACAATCTTCTACTGCAGCCGTATCGGGCTGGCTGAACTGCTCGAACAATTTGGCTTCAAGGGTACCGAAGGAGAAGGTTCGCTCAATGGAAAACTGCCGATAAGACTCTCCAGGGAACGGATCGATTTTGAAGATGGATTTCTGTTTTCGACGCCAGGTACAGGTGGTATAGTGCGATTTACCGACACTGATCTGCTGCGGCAGGGTGTTGGTGCGGTAAGTGAGGCAGGTTTTCTCAACTACACGCTGCAGTCGCTTGAAGATTTTACCTATAACTGGACGAAACTGAGTTTTGACAGCGCCGAAGACGACCTGCTGTTGACCCTTGAACTGGACGGTAAACCCAGTACTGCACTGCCGTTCAAGTTCAACAATGAAGGCCTGCTCGTCGAGTCGGATCAGGGGCAAGGACTGCAGTACCCAATCCGATTGGACGTCAATTTTCGAGTACCGCTGGCCGATCTTTTTCAGGTTGGTCAGTCAATCAATTCGATAATGGGTGTCAGCCTGGACGATCTGAACTGCGCCATCGAGTTTCCCGAACTGCCCAGGCT
>NODE-197-length-21611-cov-4.93426_pt1 | contig 21611 bp, 22 predicted proteins | sample MGYA00139097_ERZ477577 | MGnify/ENA metagenome assembly ERZ477577
CGCCAAAAATTCATCCCAAAAACTTTTTTAGTCTCAGCAAAAAGAGCGATTATTCATCAACGTTTTGTTACTCAATATTCTGGATCTGTTCACGCATTTGTTCAATTAATACTTTTAAATCTACCGAGTTTCTTGTTGTATCTGTACTAATCGACTTGGAACCTAATGTATTCGCTTCTCTATTTAATTCTTGCATTAAAAAATCTAAACGACGACCCACAGGTTCATCACGTTGCAATACATTGCTAACTTCTACAATATGACTTTCTAGTCGATCCAGTTCTTCGGCCACATCACTTTTTTGTGCCAAAACCACCATTTCTTGTTCTAAACGTTCAGGATCTAAGTTGATTTGCATATCAGCTACTTTATCAGCCAAACGAGTTCGTTGTTGCTCTAAAATATCAGGCATCACTTTACGCGTTTCTTTAGCAATCACATCAATGTCATTACAGCGCTGCTCAATCATCTGTTTCAGGGCCGCACCTTCTGTTTCACGCGTTAAAATCAACTCGTCAATCGCGTGCTGTAAACTTGTCATAACCGATTTATTGAGTGCTTCTTGATCTAAACTTTCGGCTTGTAGGACATTAGGCCATTGCAATACTTTGAGCATATCGACTGGTGCTGGACGAGAAGTAAATGAAGCGAGTTCATCACAATGGTTAATTACGGATTTAGCTAGGTCATGATCAATATTAATTGAGGCTTGTTGGCTTTGAGGTGTTTTGTAGCGCAAGCTAGCATCGACCTTTCCTCGTGCTAATTTATCTGAAAATAGTTTTCTTATTTTCATTTCTAAAGGACGAAACTGTTCATCTAGACGTAACGAAGTTTCTAAATAACGATGATTAACGCTTCTAATTTCCCAACTAAAATCCCCTTGTTCTGTCTGCTCTTCTTTGCGAGCAAATGCCGTCATGCTTCGAATCACGATCATTCCTTAAAATATAAAACAACTATATTAGCATCAGGAATAGCATTTAAGCAACGTATAATGTCTAAATTATTTTGCATTTTTAAGGAAGTCACCATGCGCCCAAGCGGTCGTCAAACAAATGAACTACGCCAAGTCACTATCACACGTAATTACACTAAGCATGCGGAAGGTTCAGTCTTAATCGAAATGGGCGATACCAAAGTTTTATGTACCGCTTCTGTTGAAGAGCGTATTCCACACTTTCTTCGAGGTAAAGGCGAAGGTTGGGTAACAGCTGAATATGGTATGTTGCCTCGCTCAACTGGCTCACGTATGGCCCGAGAAGCCGCTCGAGGCAAGCAAAGTGGTCGAACTCAGGAAATCCAACGTTTAATTGGCCGTGCTTTACGTGCATCTATTGATTTAAAAGCTTTAGGTGAACGCAGTATTACGATTGATTGTGACGTACTTCAGGCTGATGGTGGCACACGTACAGCGTCAATTACAGGTGCTTATATTGCTTTGCAAGATGCGATTAATTCATTAATAGAAAAGAAAAAAATAAAGAAAAACCCATTATTAGGTCAAGTTGCAGCTATTTCTGTTGGCATCTATAACGGCGTACCAGTTTTAGATCTTGATTATGCTGAAGATTCAAATGCTGAAACAGATATGAATGTGGTTATGAATGAAGCTGGTGCCTATATTGAAGTTCAAGGTACAGCTGAAGGCCATGCATTTCAACCAGATGAATTAACTGCAATGCTGGCCTTAGCGGGTGAAGGTATTGCTGACTTAGTCATTAAACAACGTGAAGCATTAGAAAGTAATTAAAAGGTAAAACAACAATGAATAAAGTGGTTCTCGCTAGTGGCAATAAAGGTAAATTACGTGAATTTTCTGAGCTGTTTGCACCATTGGATATTGAAGTTGTTCCTCAATCTGATTTTAATGTCCCTGAGGCAGAAGAAACTGGACTCACTTTTGCTGAAAATGCGATCATTAAAGCCCGTAATGCTGCTGCGCATACCGGCTTGCCTGCTATTGCAGATGATTCCGGTATCGAAGTCGATTACTTATTAGGCGCTCCAGGCATCTATTCTGCCCGATATTCAGGAGAGAATGCGACTGATGAAGCTAATCTGCACGCTTTATTAGAAGCACTTACCGGTGTGCCCGATAATGAACGAGTTGCTCGTTACCAATGTCTACTCGTTATGATGCGCCATTCTAAAGATCCTACTCCGCTTATTTGCCAAGCAGATTGGCAAGGTCATATCTTAAGTGAACCTAGGGGGAATGGAGGCTTTGGCTATGATCCTATTTTCTGGGTAGCTGAACACAAATGTAGCGCAGCGGAGTTAACTGCTGAACAAAAACATGCAATCAGCCATCGAGGTAAAGCCATTAGGCAATTTATAAAGGTATTTAAAAATGAAACTACTTAAAACAATTTTTCTTATTATTGGCTTATGTTTGAACACATTCGCCTACTCTGATACTAAAATAGCTGTACCCGATTTTGAATTATTAGATCTCACTCTACAGTTATCTGATCCTGCCAAAGTTGCAGAAATAAATGCGCAAGAACAAGAAAAGCTGAAAATGATCGAAGGTATTCTCAGAAATGGCATCAGTAACACTGACGGATTTTCTTTAGTTGAGATCACTACTGAACAGCGTAATACAGCAGATAAAAGTGCTGGTTATTTATTTGATTGTGCAGCCTGTGCTGCTGAGTTAGGTCGTAATCATGATGCTGACTATATTGTGATTGGTCGCCATCATAAACCTACATACCTATTTTCTTACATTATCACGCGTATATTTGATACAAAAACTAACTCTCTCGTAAAAGAATTTAGAAGTGAAGTCAAAGGCGATCCTAATAGAGCAATCCCTGGTGCGGTTGTAAACCTACTCAAAAAAATTGATAAGACACTTCCTCACTAAATGAAGTTATTGCTTATTTCTTGGTTGTTATTTATAACAGCATGCACACCACAGGCTGCCTCACAACAAGCAATCACACCTATTCGTAATATAAGTGCACTTCATGATCTTACCGAAAATGTTAATAAACCATTTATAGTTCACCCTATACCTAATAACTACTCTATTTGTTATGGTCATAGCTGTAATAAAATTGGGTTTGTTTCATTGTCAGAACAAGAATGGCACAGTATTACGACGTTATTTTCACCCATAGCAAGCAGTGCAGAATTAGAACGTGAGCAAATTAAAACTGCTATTGCACGACTCGAAACCTATACAGGTCAATACACGGGCACGAGTAATGATCTCGCAGAGAATGCTATTTCTGGTGGACTAAGTAACGCGTTAGACTGTATTGATGAAGCCACCAACTCAACAGTCTATTTACGTATGTTACAAAACGCGCGGCTCCTTCATTTCCACACACAATCACACCGCTTATCTCGTGGAGGCCTCGTACGTCCCCACAACACAGCCTCTATTATCGAAACTGCATCAAACACCCGTTATGCTGTTGACTCCTGGTTTGGTAATAACGGTGAACAACCGGCTATCATCCCGTTAACATTATGGAAGTCGGGCTGGAAACCTAAAAAGAATTAATCATGCTAAATTTCACATCTCTGCCTCCACTCAGCTTATACATCCATGTGCCATGGTGTGTACGTAAATGCCCTTATTGTGATTTCAACTCACACAAATCACCAGATGAATTACCTGAGCAGGACTATATTGATGCCTTAATTCGAGATCTTGAACAGGAGTTACCTTCTGTCTGGGGACGAACAATTCAAACTATATTTATCGGCGGAGGGACGCCAAGCTTATTTTCTGCTAAAGCCTATGAACGCTTATTTTCATCACTTCGCGCCTTATTACCTTTTAGTCCTCAAATTGAAATAACACTTGAAGCGAATCCAGGTACCTTTGAAGCACAACGTTTCGCAGACTATCGTGATTTAGGCATTAATCGTTTATCTATTGGCGTGCAAAGTTTTAATGATCAATCTCTAACCGCACTAGGCAGAATTCATGATAGTAAACAAGCAATTAAAGCCATTGAAACAGCTCATAAAGTCGGATTTGATAACTTTAACTTGGATCTGATGTTTGGCCTTCCCCATCAAACTGAGCAGACAGCGCGTGTGGATATTGAAACAGCAATTAGCCTAAGTCCAAGCCATATTTCTTACTATCAATTAACGCTTGAGCCGAATACTTTATTCTATCAACAGCCTCCTCAATTGCCTGATGAAGATCCTATTATCGATTGGCAAATTGATAACCAACAGCGTTTGGCTGAAGCAGGTTATCGACAATACGAGGTTTCAGCATACGCAAAAGACGATCAGCGTTGCCAGCATAACCTTAACTATTGGCAGTTTGGTGATTATCTAGGGATTGGTGCAGGTGCGCATGGAAAAATCAGTGATGCAGCAACACAGACTGTCACTCGTAGATCTAAACAAAAACAGCCTCAGGCTTATATTGAACATTCAGCTAAGTCTACCGTTGTTCTATGCGAGGAAAAAATTTCTCGTCATGATATTAGCTTTGAATTTATGTTAAATGCTTTACGCTTAACTGATGGCTTTCCAACAGCATTATTTTACCAACATGCAGGCATACCAATTTCACATATCGACTCAGCATTAAAGATAGCTGAGCAAGATGGACTGCTAACTCGAGATATTCACCTCATCCGTCCGACAGAAAAAGGTCAGCGTTACCTGAATAGTTTAATTGAGCTATTCCTCCCACAATAGTATGCTATCGGTATGGATAATAGGAGCAAGACATGATTAAAGCCGCTTTTTTTGCAGCAACTGTTTTATTGGCAACTGCCACAATCTCACATGCTGATGTTATTTCAATCATTGATGCTGACGATATACCTAACTCACCACAAGGTGTTGTTCGCCCAAAAAATGGCATGTCAATGGCTCAAGTCGAGCAACAATTTGGCCCTGCAGAACAAATTAGTTCGCCAGTCGGTGAGCCACCAATCACAGTATGGACTTACTCAACTTTTAGAGTTTATTTTGAGCATAATGCAGTAATACATTCAGTTTTACCGCAACAATAATGCAAGTACTGTCGGTCAATGTTTCATTGCCTGTTACCGTTGAGTACAATGGTAAAAATATCTCTACGAGCATTTTCAAAAAGCCTATTGAGGGTGCAGTAGCACTGTCAGAACTTAAGCTCAAAGGTGATCAGCAAGTCGATCTAGAAAATCATGGCGGCGGGCATAAAGCCGTTTATGCCTTCTCAGCCAATGAATATGACTACTGGCAACAAACGCTCGAAAAACCTTCCTTGCACTTCGGTCAATTCGGTGAAAACTTAACTATTAGTAATTTAGATGAAGCACAGTTATGTATTGGTGATCGCTTACAAATTAATAACTGTATTTTAGAAGTGACACAACCACGTGTACCGTGTTTCAAATTAGGTATCGCACTAGAAAATAAACTGATGCCTAAATTGTTTATTGCACATGCCTCTACCGGTATCTATTTCAAAGTGATACAAACGGGCTCTTTAAGTGCAGGAGATAAAGTTCAAGTCTGCTACCAACATCCGAGTAAGCTTTCCGTAAAGACATTATTTCAAGCTTACTTTGATCCAGAATTTATTGATGCAAAAAAAGTAATGCAGCAAGCAAGCAAGGTAAAAGCTCTATCAGATGAGTGGCGTGAAAAAGTGCTAAAGAGATTGGCCTAGAACTTATTCTTCGCCTAAATATTTTCTACGCGCCCACTTTGGTAAAGTACCAACGCGCGCATGATGTAATGAATCTGATTCAATAATAATTAAAACAAGTACAGTCACTAAGGTCGGCAATAAACCTAAACCACCTATCAGTCCGTATACCATCTCCTTCATCATGCCTAAGTGCTGATTAGCTAGCCAACCAAACACCGCAACAGACAACATTAATGTCAGCACACTTGCAAATAACTTACTCCAACGACGAGCAATCTGCCAATGAATATAAATGAACTCACCCTGCTCGCGTTTAACCTTACCTGAACGATAAAAGGTATACGCTAGTGTTAGCACTGAAAATAACGGTACAAGTGGAAAGAATGGTAGTCCTTGAGCACCAAATGTTGAAATCCCAGCAAATAACAAAATATGGTTCATGATCAAATTACTAAGAAAAATATCATGAGGTAATTTTGCTGCTTTTATTTCTTGCTCACTGGGTTCTTTCATTTGAATTCCTAATTGATTACTCGTGATACCCAACAAATGGATATCACAAGCAACGAGGCAATTTAGTCAGCCATATTACTCAAAATAGCATCACGTACTGCATCTAGAGTCGCATCTACAGTAACAAGCGGTGATGTACTTTGTTGGATCGCAGTATCAGGATCTTTCAAACCATGACCCGTTAATGTACAGACAATTTTACTTCCTTCAGGGATCTTGCCTGAATTAATATCGTTAATTGCACCTGCAAGCGAGGTTGCTGATGCAGGCTCACAGAAGATACCTTCATGTTCAGCCAACATTTTTTGTGCTGTTAGAATTTCTTTATCAGTGCACTCATCAAACCAGCCTTTTGAGTCTTCTTGTAACTTCCAGGCTTTATCCCAACTTTGAGGGTGACCGATTCTAATTGCTGTTGCTACTGTTTCAGGATTATCAACCATATGGCCACGCATAAACGGTGCACTACCTTCAGCTTGATAACCAATCATTTTCGGACGAGTACCAACGATACCATCTTCAAAGTATTGCGTGTAGCCCATCCAGTGTGCAGTGATATTACCGGCGTTACCGACTGGTAAACAATGGAAATCAGGCGCACAAGATAGTTCTTCAACAATCTCAAATGCAGCTGTTTTTTGACCTTCAAGACGGTATGGGTTAATTGAGTTAACGATCGTCACAGGTGCGTGCTCAGCAACATCTTTAACTAATTGCATACCTTCATCAAAGTTACCTTTGATTTGAATAACCGTCGCACCATGCATCATTGCTTGTGCTAATTTACCTAATGCAATTTTTCCATCAGGAATCAATACAAATGCAGCAATACCTGCACGAGCGGCGTAAGCAGCAGCTGCTGCTGATGTATTACCTGTTGAAGCACAGATAATCGCTTTACTACCCTCTTCAACTGCTTTGGTAACCGCCATTGTCATACCACGGTCTTTGAATGAACCTGTTGGATTCAAACCTTCGTATTTAACGTAAATTTCAACATCTTTACCTAATAACTTAGGGATGTTATTCAACTTCAATAAAGGTGTATTACCTTCACCTAGGCTGATTAATCTTGTGTCATCATTTACCGGTAAACGGTCACGGTAACGTTCAATTAGGCCTGTATAACGTGGGCGAAATGGCATGATTAGTCCTCTTTAAATATTTAATTTAGTTAATACTAAGATTAACCAAGTGATTCCATGCGAATACGCATAACAGAATCATTAACTGATTGTAATGCTTCGATTTTCTCTATCGCAGCATTCATATTCTTTTCTGCAACCTCATGCGTCAACATGATAACAGGCACAATACCGCCTTGCTGTTCAGGTTCTTTCTGTAAAAGCGCTTCAATGCTAATATCTTGCTCACTCAAAATACGCGTAATATCAGCAAGCACACCTAACTTATCTTCAGTATGAATGCGTAGATAATATGAAGTAACTACTTCTGAGATTGGTAAAATGGGTGTATCTATCAAAGCATCTGGCTGGAATGCTAAATGAGGTACACGGTTTTCAGGAGCAGTCGTCAATGAACGTGCAATATCGATGATATCAGCCACAACGGCAGAGGCTGTCGCATCAGAACCCGCTCCAGCGCCATAATACAATGTAGGACCAACGGCATCACCTTGTACTAAGACCGCATTCATTACGCCATCAACATTTGCAATTAAACGACGATGCGGAATCATCGTTGGGTGAACACGTAACTCAACACCTTCCTCAGTCTTTTTAGCAATACCAAGATGCTTAATTCTATAACCTAACTCAGCGGCGAATTTGACGTCATCTTGTGAAACCTGGCTAATACCTTCGGTATAAGCTTTATCGAACTGTAGAGGAATACCAAAAGCGATTGAAGCCATAATAGTCAGCTTGTGAGCAGCATCGATCCCTTCAACATCAAAAGTAGGATCAGCTTCTGCATAACCTAATGCTTGTGCTTCAGATAGTACATCTGCAAAGTCACGACCTTTATCACGCATTTCGGTCAAGATAAAATTACCAGTACCATTGATAATGCCTGCTAACCATTCGATTCGATTGGCAGCCAAACCTTCACGCATTGCTTTAATAATTGGAATACCACCAGCAACCGCAGCTTCAAAGCCGATTGTAACGCCTTTTTCTTGTGCCTTGCTAAACAGCTCATTACCATGGGTAGCAATTAATGCTTTGTTCGCTGTAACAACGTGTTTACCATTTTCAATCGCTTGTAGTACAAGCTCGTAAGCGATGCCTGTTCCACCGATTAATTCCACAACAACCTGAATTTCAGGGTCATTAACGATATCCATCGCATTATCGGTTAGTGCAATTCCATCAGTACTACAGTCTCTTTCGCTCGTTAGATCACGATCTGCTGCACGGTTAATTTCAATACCACAGCCTGTACGACGTGTAATCTCTTTAAGGTTACGACTCAATACGTTTACTGTGCCGCTACCAACTGTTCCTAATCCAAGCACACCGATTTTTACTGACTGCACTTTATACTCCCGAATCTTTTTTAAACATATCACGTATGCCTCGAACAGCTTGACGTGTACGGTGTTCATTTTCAATCAGACCAAACCGGACATGATCATCGCCATATTCACCAAAACCAATACCTGGTGAAACAGCTACTTTAGCTTCTTCTATTAATTTCTTAGTAAACTCTAAAGAACCCATTTCTTGATATTGCTCTGGAATCTTAGCCCACACAAACATCGTTGCTTTTGGCTTTTCAACTTCCCACCCAATCGAGTTCAAACCATCACATAAAACATCACGCCGACTTTTGTATGTTTCAACAATTTCATCAACGCAATCTTGAGGGCCATCTAATGCTGCAATTGCAGCTACTTGAATTGGCGTGAACATACCGTAATCGAGATATGACTTCATACGCGCAAGTGCTGACACTAATGTTGGATTACCAGACATAAAGCCCACACGCCAGCCTGGCATATTGTAAGTTTTAGATAAAGTATAAAACTCAACAGCCACATCCTTAGCACCTGGTACTTGCAGAATAGACGGGGCTTTATAACCATCAAAAGTGATCTCACCATATGCTAAGTCATGAACAACCCAAATCTCATGCTCTTTAGCGAAAGCAACAACGCGTTCAAAAAACTCTAAATCAACACATTGAGTCGTTGGGTTACCAGGAAAGTTCAACACTAACATTTTTGGTTTTGGCCATGAGTCTTTCACTGATTTTTCTAATTCAGCAAAGAAATCACCGTCAGGTACTAAAGGTACGTGTCGAATATCAGCACCAGAAATCACAAAACCATAAGGATGAATTGGATAAGCAGGATTAGGCACTAAAATCGCATCACCTGGACCTACTGTCGCAAGAGCTAAATGTGCCAACCCCTCTTTAGAACCAATCGTAACAATTGTTTCTGTTTCAGGATCTAAATTGACATCAAACTTGCGTTGATACCAATCGCAGATAGCTTTACGTAAACGCGGAATTCCGCGCGACACAGAATAGCGGTGCGTATCTGGACGCTGTGCTGCTTCTGTTAATTTATCAATAATATGCTGAGGTGCAGGTTTATCCGGGTTACCCATACCAAAGTCAATAATATCCTCACCTCGCGCACGCGCTTTTGCTTTCAAATCGTTAACGATATTGAATACATAAGGCGGAAGGCGTTTAATTCTTGGAAAGTCGTCGTTCAACTTAGCACCTGATTAATAGAAAAAACGGTTGGCAAACCAAGCAAAATAACTGAAAATGTCCATTACTTCAAATCACATTTTTAAATGAGACGCTATGACCGAACAAGAAGTCTTCCATCAAGAACTACTCGACGACTTAAAAAGTGGAACTCTAGTCTTACCAACATTACCCGAAGTTGCACTTCGCGTTCGTGATGTTGTTGACGACCCAGAGGCTTCAGCTGCTGATTTATCAGAGATCATTATAACCGATGCAGCGCTCTCAACACGACTATTAAAAGTAGCAAATAGTCCTCTTTATCGTGGTCGTATTGAAATTGACACGATTCAAATGGCTGTAGCAAGACTAGGCCAGAAAATTGTTCGTAGTCTTGTCACCAGTTTAGTTATGGAACAAATGTTCCAAGCAACATCAAGAAACTTAGATGATCGCTTACATGACCTTTGGGAACACAGTACAGAGGTATCTGCTATATGCCAGGTTTTAGCAAGTAAGCACGCAGGATTAAAAGCAGACGAAGCAATGCTAGCTGGCCTAATTCATGAAATTGGTGTTTTACCAATATTAATGAAAGCAGATGAAAAACCAGAGTTATTAAAAAACCGTGAAGCGCTAGATAAGGTTATTGAAAATATTCACGCGCAAGTTGGTGCTGAAATACTCAGAAGTTGGAAGTTCCCTGAAAATCTAATTGCAGCGGTAGAACATCAAAATGATCTGACTAGAGATAGTGAAAATGGACCCGATCTTGTCGATCTTGTCCAAGTAGCGCGGTTGCAGAGCTATATGGGTTCTGAAAGAGCACTGCCAGAGGAAGAGCTTGAAAAAGTACCTGCATTCAAGAAAATGGGGATTGATATTGCTATCAACGTTGTAGAACTAGACGAACACAGTGCTGAATATGCTGAAGCATTAGCCTTATTTGGCTTCTAAATGTAAATAACAACTTATTATCTGGCAAGCCTTAAGTTAAAAGCTCGCCAGATAATGTTTCAATTTCCTACTCTGAAATCTCAGGTCGCATATGTGGAAATAATAATACATCTCTAATTGATGGCGAGTCAGTCAACAACATAACTAAACGATCGATACCGATACCCTCACCTGCTGTTGGTGGCATACCGTATTCCAAAGCACGAATATAGTCGTCATCAAAATGCATCGCTTCATCATCACCCGCATCTTTCTCAGCTACTTGAGCCTGGAAACGTTCTGCTTGATCTTCTGCATCATTCAACTCAGAGAAGCCATTAGCGATTTCACGCCCCCCCACGAAGAATTCAAAACGATCTGTTACAAATGGGTCACTGTCACTACGTCGAGCTAATGGCGATACTTCTGTCGGATATGCAGTGATAAAAGTTGGCTCCATCAAGCGATGTTCAACCGTCTTCTCAAAAATCTCAATTTGAACTTTACCTAAGCCATAACTATCTTTAATTGGAATACCTAAACCTTCAGCTACTTTTCTCGCTTCTTCAATCGTAGCTAACTGTTCAGCAGAAAGTTCAGGATTAAAGTGTAAAATAGACTCATTCACTGACATGCGGTGGAATGGTTTAGCAAAATCTAAATCAGTACCTTGATAATGAACTTGTGACGTACCTAGTACATCTTGTGTCACAGTACGTAACATTTCTTCAGTTAAATCCATTAAATCATTGTAATCAGCATAGGCTTGATAGAATTCCACCATGGTGAATTCTGGATTATGGCGAGTTGATAAACCTTCATTACGGAAATTACGATTAATTTCAAATACTCGTTCAAAACCACCTACAACTAGACGTTTCAAATACAACTCAGGTGCAATACGTAAGAATAAGTCCATATCTAAAGCATTGTGATAGGTTGTAAATGGACGTGCTGTTGCACCTCCAGGAATCGCTTGCATCATAGGCGTTTCAACTTCTAAATAGTTTTTAGCCATTAAGAAACGACGGATACCATCAATCACTTTAGTTCGAATAATAAACGTATCACGGCTTGCTTCATTCATGATCAAATCAACGTAGCGCTGACGGTAACGCATTTCTTGATCAGATAAACCGTGGAATTTTTCAGGCAGTGGACGTAATGACTTCGTTAATAAACGAATATCATCAACAAGTACTGACAACTCACCTTTTTGGGTACGGAACATCGTACCTTCAGCGGCAATGATATCGCCAAGATCCCAACGTTTAAATTCGCCGTAAACACCTTCAGCTAGGTCATCGCGTTTGACATAAAGCTGCATATCACCTGACATATCACGGATATTGGCAAAGCTCGCTTTACCCATTACACGTTTAGTCATTAAACGACCTGCAATTTTAACGCGGCGAGGTTGCTCCGTTAACTCTTCTTTCGAAGTATTTTCATATTCGGCCGTCAGTTCTGCATTCATCACATTACGACGGAAATCATTAGGAAAAGCATTACCTTGCTCTCTTAATTCCGCTAATTTTTCACGACGCTGAGCAATCAGTCTATTCTCATCTTGTTCTATTTCGTTTGTCATCTTTAGTTCCGATTAAAGTCCTGATTTCAGGGACGCTTCAATAAATAAGTCTAAATCACCATCTAATACAGCTTGGGTATTACCCGTTTCTACATTAGTGCGTAAATCTTTGATCCGTGATTGATCTAATACATAAGAACGAATTTGACTGCCCCAGCCAATATCTGACTTTCCATCTTCGGCAGCTTGTTTTTCTTCATTCTGTTTCAATAATTCAAGTTCATAGAGTTTAGCGCGTAATAAATTCATCGCTGTATCTCTATTTTGGTGCTGAGAACGCTGTGTCTGACATTGTACAGCTGTATTAGTTGGAATATGCGTAATACGAACAGCTGAATCTGTTTTATTAACATGCTGTCCACCAGCACCACTGGCACGGTAGGTATCTATTCGTAAATCAGCTTTATTAATCTCAATCTCAATATTTTCATCAACTTCTGGGTAAACAAAAACACTACAGAATGAGGTGTGCCTACGAGCACCTGAGTCAAATGGCGATTTCCGCACTAAACGATGAACACCTGTCTCTGTTCGCAATAAACCAAAAGCATATTCACCTTCAAAATGAATCGTTGCACTCTTGATACCAGCAACTTCACCCGCAGAGGCTTCTACTAATTCAACTTTAAAGCCCTGTGATTCACCCCAACGGAGGTACATCCTTAAGACCATATCAGCCCAGTCTTGTGCTTCAGTACCTCCTGAACCTGACTGGATATCTAAATAGGCATTATTAGCATCCATCTTGCCGGAGAACATACGTTGAAACTCAAGTTTCGCCAGTGCTGTTTCAAGCACATCTAAATCATCGGTGACCGCATCAAAAGTTTCTTGGTCTTGTTCTTCAACAGCCAACTCGAGTAAATCTTTCGCATCAGATAATGTTGCTTGATGACTAGAAAGAGTAGTCACAATACGCTCTAAACTTGCTCTTTCTTGTCCTAATTTTTGGGCCCGTTCTGGGTCATCCCACACTTCTGGTGACTCAAGCTCGCGCGTGACTTCAATTAATTGTTCAGCCTTAACATCATAGTCAAAGATACCCCCTAAGATCGTCACTACGACCTCGGAGTTCTTTAATTCGCTGCATTGTTGCGCCTAATTCCAACGCTAAATCCTCTCGTATTTATCCACTGCTAGGCTAAAATCCTAGCAAAAAGCTTAGATTATAACGCATTCAATCATCACTATTATTTTTTTGGTAAGAAGCGCATCGGATCAAGAGGTTTACCATTTCGTCTAATTTCAAAATGTAATTGATCTCGCTGAGTACCTGAACGTCCCATCGTCGCTATTTTTTGGCCTGATTTAATAAGCTGGCCTTCTTTAACTAGTAGTTTCTGATTATGGGCATAAGCGCTTAGATACACATCATTATGCTTAATAATCAATAAATTACCATACCTCGCCAAACCGTTACCACTATAAACTACTTTACCTGCTGCAGCTGCAACTACTATTTGCCCTGCTCGTCCTGCAATATTAATCCCTTTACGTCCGGCGGCCGTTTTAGAATAAGTAGAAATCACCTCCCCCTTTGTAGGCCAACGCCATTTTAATGAGCGATTACTATATTGCGTGTTAGCTTTAGGTTTGCTATTCGTTTTTTTGGTGGTATTTTTCTTGGTCGTTGTCGTTTTTGTTGTCGTTAATTTAGTTGTTTTTTTGCTTGCAGACTTAAAATACAACTTCTGACCTACATATATTTTATAAGGTGCTCTAATATTATTTACTGTCGCTAATTTCTTATAATCAAGACCATAACGCCAACTTATAGAATATAAAGTATCGCCTTTTTTAACTTTATAAACAGAAGGGGCTTTCGATGGCGAGCTTTTAGATTTAGTGTTATAGCCAAAACTTCCAACGGGAGCAACTGCATGTCCGCCACCACAAGCGGTAAGAAATACAGTCAGCAGAAGTACTATAAATATTCTCATTAATTATCTAAGAAATAAGTAAGCTATACCCACCAACAACACAGTCACCCAACCAATACGATCAATCCAGAGGTGTAGTTTAGATTCTAGCTGCTCTCCACCCAAACGCATGAGTCCAGCAACTAAGAAAAAACGTAAACCTCTACCAATCATTGAACCGATAATAAATGGAATTAATGCCATACCCAAGGCACCAGATGCAATCGTAAATATTTTATAGGGAATAGGAGTGAAGCCAGCAAGAAAGATCGCCCAGAAACCCCATTGTTCAAACCAACTTTCAGCTAGTTCATAAGCATGCATATAATTTAATGACACTAACCATGGTTGAATCATATCAAAAGCAAATGAACCAATAAGATAACCCAGTAAACCACCCAGAACTGAAGTAATTGTTGTCAAAGCAGCATAAAACCAAGCCTTATGAGGTTTAGCTAAGGACATAGGTGCCAACATGACATCAGGCGGTATTAAAAAACAAGAAGACTCAGTAAAACTAACGAGAGCTAACCAATAAGAGGCATATTTATGCTTAGACCACTGCATGACATGAGTATATAACCGAGAAAATAGCTTCATTAGATTTGACCCGACAATAATGGCACAAAACTAACCGTATCTAACTCGGTTTCTTCGAAAGTATTTCCATTACGGTCAATGACTCGTAACGACTGATGTTTTCCTCCAACAGGAATAACTAACCGTCCGCCTGCCGCTAATTGGTGTAACAGGTCTTGCGGTACTTCTTCAGGGGCACAAGTTACAATAATACCATCGTAGGGTCCGTGCAAGTCCCAGCCCCAACTACCATCACTGTGCTTTAATTTAATATTATTAAATTTTAACTTATAAAACCGTTCACGCGCTTGGTTTTGAAGAGGAGATATTCTCTCAACACTAAATACACGATCAACTAATCGTGATAATACTGCTGTCTGATACCCAGAACCTGTTCCAACTTCTAACACTTTCTTTTTCGGAATACCTTGCAATAAAATTTCAGTCATTTTGGCCACAATAAACGGCTGAGAAATCGTTTGACCATGTCCAATGGGTAATGCAGTATCTTCATAAGCTCGGCTAGCAAGTGCTTCATCAACAAATAGATGGCGAGGCATATCTTTAATTACTGCAAGTACATCCTTGCTTTCAATCCCTTGCTCTTTCAAGCGCAAAATAAGCCTGTCTCGCGTTCTTTGGGATGTCATCCCAATGCCGCGCTCACTCGCTATCATTAGAGACGCCTTCTAACCAATTCGCAACACCGTCAATGGCTTCATAATGCGTGAGATCAATTTGCAGAGGTGTAACTGAAACAGCACCTCGATTAATGGCATAGAAATCCGTACCTGGTCCAGCATCTTCTTCCTCACCTGCAGGGCCAACCCAATACATTGGTCGCCCTCTAGGATCGAGTTCTCTAATCACTGGTTCCGCCTTATGTCTACGACCGAGTCGAGTGCTTTCAAAGCCAGTAATGTCATCGATAGGAATGTCTGGCACATTTACATTTAAAATCGTATCCGCCGGCAATGATGAACGTTGTAGCTGCATGACGATTTTTTTCGCAACCCATGCTGCTGTTTCAAAATGCGTTGCGGTATGTCCATTAAGAGAAATCGCAATGGCTGGTAAACCCAAGAAACGCCCTTCCATCGCAGCAGCTACCGTACCTGAATACAATACGTCATCACCTAAATTTGCACCGGCATTGATACCCGAAATAACCATATCTGGTTCATCTTCTAACAAACCTGTAACCGCAAGGTGAACACAGTCTGTCGGCGTACCTTCAACACGATACACACCATTTTCTAATAGGCTTACTCGAAGCGGATTTTCTAGAGTAAGAGAATTACTAGCCCCACTTCTATTTCGGTCTGGAGCAACAACAGTGATATCACCCAAAGTAGACATTGCTTCAGCTAATGTACGGATACCTTCGGCTCTATAGCCATCGTCATTACTGATCAAGATTTTCATTATTTAATAACAACTCAACAAATATACATAAAAATGCACATATAGTAGCAGGAAACCAAGGATAAGGTCCTAATATAGCTTAAGCCATGACCTGTAACTCAGCTTTATAAATGCTTATACACATTAGCGTACTACCAACACGGTGTATTAACGAAAAAGGCCAAATTCACAAATGCGAATTTGGCCTTAGCTAAACGTTAAATCAGCTTATTATCAGACTGACCACCACCATAACTATGAAACTGCATAGCATCACCACCTGAGGTGACTTTTACAGCACAGTATTTAAACTCAGGAATTTTGGCAGCAGGATCTAATGCTGCATTTGAAAGCTCATTAACTGCAGCCTCGTAATAACAAAAAGCCATAAATACAGCACCAGTAGGTACAGCCTCATCAGCACGTGCAATCATTGAGATTGAACCTCGACGAGTTGATAAAGTAATCATCTCGCCAGGTTGAATACCCATTTCATCAAGACTGATTGGGTTGATAGTCGCCACAGCTTCAGGCTCAAGCGCATCAAGTACATTTGAACGTCGAGTCATTGAACCAGTATGCCAATGCTCTAACATTCGGCCAGTAATTAACACAAATGGATATTCTTCATCTGGTCGCTCTGCTGGCGGCACAATATCAGCGGGGACAAATTTACCTAAACCATTTTTACTTTCAAATGTTTCCGTAAAGATAATCGATTCGCCAGGGTCACCTTCTTTAAGACATGGATAAACAATTGAACCTTCAGACTCGAGTCTTTCCCAAGTCATACCAGCCATAGTCGGTACCGCTTTACGTATTTCTTCAAATACTTCCGAAGAATCATTATAGTTCCAATCTAAGCCTAATCGTTTGGCCATTTCTTGAATAATCCAAAGATCCTGTTTCGCATCACCTGGAGGTGGAACTGCTTGTCGGCCTAATTGAACCAATCGATCGGTATTAGTAAAGGTAGCCGTTTTCTCAGAGTAAGCAGAAGCGGGTAACACTACGTCAGCAAGGTAAGCTGTTTCAGTTAAGAATATATCTTGAACGACCATATGCTCTAATTCAGACATGGATTCACGAGCATGATTTGCATCTGGATCAGACATCGCAGGGTTTTCACCTTGAACATACAGCCCCGTTAAAGACTTAGCATGAATAGCATGCATAATCTCAACAACGGTTAGCCCCGGATTACTATCTAATTCACAGCCCCATAGTTCTTCAAAATAAGCATGGGCCACTTCATCTGTAACAGGTTGATAATCAGGAAATACCATTGGTATTAAGCCCATATCTGATGCGCCCTGCACATTATTTTGTCCACGTAATGGATGTAGACCTGTACCAGGTCGACCAATTTGTCCTGTCATCAAGGCCAATGAAATCAAACAACGAGCATTATCAGTTCCATGAACGTGTTGTGAAACCCCCATACCCCATAAAATAATAGAGCCCTGTGATGTTGCATATAAACGAGCAACTTGCCTCAAGGAATCAGCAGGAATTCCACACACAGGTTCCATTAACTCAGGCGTATATGCTTTTAGGTGGGACTTCATTGCTTCAAACCCTTCAGTTCTTTCAGCAATAAATTCAGGATCAATTAGGTTTTCTTCAATAATGACATGCATTATCGCATTCAACATCGGCACATCAGAGCCCGGCTTAAATGCTAAATGATGTGTTGCTTGACGAGATAATTCGGTAGTTCTAGGATCCATCAAAATTAACTTAGTGCCTTTACGCATGGCATTTTTCATCCATGTAGCACCAACTGGATGATTAACAGTCGGGTTCGCACCGATAATCACGATTACTTCAGCTTTCTCAACATCAGCAACAGGGTTCGATACAGCTCCAGAACCTAAACATTCTAATAAAGCTACAACCGACGAGGCGTGACAAAGTCTCGTACAGTGATCAACATTATTAGTTTTAAAGCCAGTTCTCACTAATTTTTGGAATAAATAAGCCTCTTCATTACTTCCTTTAGCACTACCAAAGCCAGCTAATGAATTGGGGCCTTGTTCATCACGAATTTTGTTGAACCCACTTGCTGCAACATCTAATGCTTCTTCCCACGTTGCTTCGCGGAAAATTTTATCGACATCATTTGGATCCATTGAGAATTCAGCTGATTTTGGTGCATCATCACGACGGATCAACGGTTTAGTTAGTCGATGAGGATGATGAACATAATCGAAACCATAGCGGCCTTTCACACATAGGCGGCCCTTATTGGCTGGCCCATCACGACCTTCAACATAAATAATTTTGTCATCTTTGATGTTATAGGTCATCTGACAGCCCACCCCACAAAATGGACAGCCAGAGTCCACTTTACGATCAGGTTCTACTAAACCAACCTCATTAGCTGGCATTAATGCACCTGTAGGACATGCTTCAACACATTCACCACAAGCAACACAGCTACTCTCGCCCATAGGGTCATCAAGATCGAATACGATTTGAGAGTGAGAGCCACGCATGGCTAGACCGATAACATCATTATTTTGTTCATCACGACATGCACGTACACAACGTGTGCATTGAATACAGGCATCCATATTAACTGTAATGCCAGCATGCGAACTATCTTCTTGAGGTTGATGACGCGCATCGAAACGCGGTAAACCAACATCAAGTTTCGAAGCCCAGTAATCAAGCTCAGAATTAAGCGTATGCGGTTTCTCTGATACATCAGATTTAAGTAACTCAAGTACCATTTTCTGAGACTTAACTGCGCGTTCACTATTAGATTGAACATTCATACCTTCGCTAGGCTGACGACAACACGAAGGTGCTAAAACACGCTCACCATCAATTTCAACCACACAAGCCCGACAGTTACCATCAGCGCCTTGACGATCTGAGTAACATAAATGAGGAATATCAATATCTTGTTGCTTAGCAATTTCAAGTAATGTCTCACCTTCTTTTGCCGATACAGCTTCACCATTTAGAATGAAGTTAATTACTTTTTCTTCAACAAGAATTTCTTCAGGATTAATTGCCATTATTTCAACTCCCCTGCCGTTAACTCGTCCGGAAAATATTTCATTACCGAACGAACTGGATTTGGTGCTGCTTGTCCTAGGCCACAGATTGATGAGTCAATCATCACCTCTGATAATTCTTCGAGTAAATCTTGATCCCACTGTTTATTTTCCATCAGAGTCACAGCTTTTGCAGTACCTACCCGGCATGGAGTACATTGACCACAAGACTCTTCTTCAAAGAACTTCATCGCATTTACAGCTAAGTCACGCGCCTTATCTTGGTCTGAAAACACCACCACAGCAGCAGAACCAATAAAGCAGCCATACTCATTCAGGGTATCGAAATCGAGAGGAATATCACCCATTGAAGCAGGTAAAATACCGCCAGATGCACCACCAGGGAAATAGCCATAAAATTCATGACCTTCTTGCATGCCGCCGCAGTATTCAACAATCAGTTCCTTCATTGTGATACCCGCTGGTGCTAAATGAACACCCGGATTATTAATTCGACCGCTGACAGAGAAAGAACGTAAACCAGTACGTCCATTTCGGCCATGGTCAGTTAAGCAACTTGGTCCTTTCTCTAAAATATCTCTAACCCAATATACGGATTCCATATTATGTTCAAGGGTTGGACGCCCAAATAAACCGACTTGAGCCACAAATGGTGGGCGTAGCCTAGGCATACCACGTTTCCCCTCAATCGACTCAATCATCGCCGACTCTTCGCCACAGATATATGCGCCTGCACCACGGCGTAGATGAATGATAGGCATTTGCTCTACAGGTGGATTGGCTTGTAGTTTTGCTATTTCTTTTTCAAGCATGCCTCGAATAGCGGCATACTCATCACGTAAATAGATATAGATTTCATGAATACCCGTTGCCCATGCGGCAATTAACATACCTTCAAGAAAACAATGAGGATCACGTTCAAGATAATACTTATCTTTAAAGGTGCCTGGTTCACCTTCATCAATATTGACTGCCATTAATTTAGGTTCAGGTTGTTCGCGAACAATTCGCCATTTTCTACCTGCAGGGAAACCAGCACCACCTAAGCCTCGTAATCCTGAATCATCCATAACATCGAGTACTTTTTCAACATTGAAGATACCATTCATACATGCTTGATATGTTTTGTAGCCATCTGTTTCTAGATAAGTGTCATATTCAATCGCTGAAAGCGTTTCAGGTTCTATTTCATTTTTATTTACTGCACTAACAACAGTTTCAACATCTGCTTTTTCAATTGGATTCATTCCAACGATAGCAACAGGGGCTTTATCACAACGGCCTACACAAGGTACGCGTTGAATACGTACGCCATCCCCAAGACCATCCTCTAATGAACCAATTAATTCTTGTGCCCCAGACATATCACAAGTCAGAGACTCACATACTCGAACTGTCAACTCCGCTGGAGGTGTATCACCTTCTTTAATCACGTCAAAATGATGATAAAAAGTAGCAACTTCATAGACTTCAGCTTTAGATAGCTTCATTTCATGAGCAAGCGCGACGAGGTGTTTTGCCGAAATATGCTTATAAGCATCTTGAATTTTATGTAAATGCTCAATCAGCAAATCTTTCTGACGTGATTCATCACCTAAAAGTACTTGGACTTCTTCTAGAGCTTTAGGAGCGACTTGTCTACCTTTACTAGTAGCCCTTGGTCGTTTCAATGTATCACCCGATTTTCGAGCACTAATTTCCTGCTTGCTCATAACTCTCTCTCTACTTAAATTATATTGAAAGCACTTATTTGGTGCCTCTCATTTGCAATTTTAGTGCACTTTATTTGCACATTAATAGATGAAATTACCACGACCAGATCTAATTGTGAAGTCAGAAGCATTGATTGTGCGAACAATTATTTTCAACAATAGTTAGTACCAATAAAAAGGCCATAAAACAATAAATGTTTCATGGCCTTTTAAGCTTACTAGCTGGCTAACAAGATTAACTCAGAATTAATATAACTAATTGTTATAACTAACAATTACCCTTAACCCACCTTCCAACTTTAAACTTACTTTTCCCAAATAGTACACACAATCATAATTGCTAGCTTGCTCACTACTTTCAATTCAATAGATTTCTTTATCTATCTGTTCGTAGCGCTCCATTAAATTATGAAAAAAATTATTGCTCAATTTTTGAAAGCACTTATTTGGTGTTTTTTATTTGCAATTTTAGTGCATTTTATTTGCATATTAATAGATGAAATTACTATGATTAGATCTAATTGTGAAGTTAGAAGTATTGATTGTGTGAATAATTATTTTCAACAATAGTTAGTACTAATAAAAAGGTTATAAAACAATAAATGTTTCATGGCCTTTTAAGCTTACTAGCTGGCTAACAAGATT
>NODE-198-length-21547-cov-7.58505_pt1 | contig 21547 bp, 16 predicted proteins | sample MGYA00139097_ERZ477577 | MGnify/ENA metagenome assembly ERZ477577
ATTTCTCGCATGCCTTGATTTTGAACGAAAATCTTAGTTTTGCAAAAGGCTCAATAGGTAGCGGTTTTCTGGAAACAGCCGTCCAGTTCTTCATCTTGGGTGGCTGAAGCAGCAGTAAATTTACTGTATCCTTATATAAAGGCAACGGTTTTTGAATTTATAACCAGTTATAAGGACAGGAAAATTACCACAAGGCCAAGTGAGCTGGAGTAGGGATGTGCGGGGTTGGTCAGACAGCAGCAATAATCAAGTCCCCTGTGGAGTTTCTTTTTCAGACCGCACTATTGGGGTTGTGATTCTCTCTTTGACCCTATAGTTTTGTGCGAGAAGACTGATCCGGGTTGTAAAAGTGGAGACAACAGGATCGATAGTACCCGGCAAATTACACTATTCGATATTTAGGGATAAAGTGAGTCATGGAAAAGCTTATCAATCTAGGGTATGGCGACTGGTATGACAGTCAAATTGATGCTGGCAAAATTGCCGCCCATGAGCTTGCCCGAGTGGTTTCGGTGCACAAAGACAGCTATGTGGTAACAAGAGGTGAGGGGGAAGTGTTTGGCGAGTGCTCTGGAAATCTCCTCTACACCTCAAGTTCTCCGCTAGACCTGCCAACAACCGGAGACTGGGTATATGTTGACTTTTATGACGATGATTCTCATGCAATAATCCATGGGGTGGTACCAAGGAAAACCTTACTGAAAAGAAAGACAGCTGGGAAACAGGTTGATTTTCAGCTCATCGCCGCCAATATCGAAGTTGCCTTTGTAATTCAATCCATGGACCACAATCTCAATCCAAGGAGGTTGGAACGATATCTCGTAATGGTCAATGAAAGTGATATTACTCCCATCATATTGCTGAGCAAATGCGATCTTAAATCGGACGATGAAATTGCAGAAATCAAGGAAACTATATCGACTATCGCTCCCCGAACTGCAGTGGTGGCCTTCAGTAATATGAGCCGAGAAGGTGTTGATGAGATTATCAGATTCTTAGCGCCTGGAAAAACCTACTGTCTGCTTGGTTCATCCGGTGTGGGTAAAACAACTCTTCTCAACAGTCTCCTGGGCAGTGAGGTATTTGAGACACAATCTGTGAGCAGAAAAGAGAGTAAAGGACGACACACCACGACGCGCCGGGAACTCGTGCAATTGGACAATGGTGCATTGCTGATTGACACACCAGGCATGAGAGAACTCGGGATGTCGGTAGGGACCGGTATTGATGAAACATTTCTAGACATTTCAGAGTTGGCAAAGCAGTGCAAATTTGCCAACTGCTCTCATACCACTGAAAAAGGGTGTGCAATACTGGCAGCCATAAAAGACGGTGAACTCCATGAACAACGCTATAAAAATTTCGTGAAAATGACAAATGAGTCGGCCTTTTATGCAATGTCTTATTCCGAAAAAAGAAAGAAAGACAAGGAGTTTGGCAAGATGGTGAAATCGATAATGAAAAGCAAAAAGAGGTGATGGTAGTAATTTTCCGTGTTAAGCTTCGTTGGGGTAGATCAGGAATCTGAATTTGAGCGGGGCGCTGCTTCTTTCGGTATGTCGATGAAGGGAGATCAATGCTCAAAATTGGGACCGCCGGATCCTCGCTCGTGACTTGCCTGGATGGGCCCCTTGAACTCATGTCGTTACGTATAGTTTGCAAACCATCTGTAGTGATGAGGAGAGAAATGATCGGCAAAACATTTAGGATTCTCATCTCCGCCGCTCTGGCCTCACTAGTGCTCATTGCCGTTGGTTTTCTGGTTTCGTATCTCTTTACGGAATCTCAAAATTCATTGGGACTCATTTTCTTTGTGATAGGCGCGATTCCTCTGGTAATCTTTTTACCCGGTTTGTTTGGTGGGGGGAAAAGTGGGGCAATTCATACTCCGAAAGTTTTTTATCGTCTTGTCAATACACTTTCACCTGACAACAAGTCATACCAGGATGGAGGTGAATCGAGGGCAAATTTCAACGCTTCGCTGACTTGGGTCCTGGCCGGGGCGATTGTCTGGGTAGTCAGTTACTTCATCTGAAAGCGATCGCTTCTATCCCTGAAAGATACGATGTGCGTTAATCTCAATCGGATACAGATAAAAGAAAGAGCTGAGGGTGGGGGCAGGGAGACGGTTTTGAATCTTCTTAGATGATACCGAGCAGCATTTTGGTGCCGATGGCGATCAGCAGCAGCGCAAAGATTTTTTTTAGCTTACCTACCGGCAGGCTGTGGGCAAGTTTTGCACCAATCGGGGCAGTAATAACACTTATGGCGGCAATACCGAACAGGGCGGGAAGGTAAACGAAGCCGATAGAATACTTTGGCAGTTCCGCAACGCCCCAGCCGTTGAAAATATAGCCGACAGTGCCGGCAACAGCGATCGGCAGGCCAATAGCTGCTGAGGTGCCAATCGCATGGTGGATAGCGACATTACACCAGATCATGAAGGGCACAGACAGAGATCCGCCGCCAATCCCAGTCAGGCTTGCTACAATGCCGATAATTGCTCCAACAAAGTTCACTCCGATAATGCCAGGTAACTCCCGGGACGGTTTTGGTTTTTGGTTGGTGAGCATCTGGGCGGCGATGAACAGCAGGAAAAGTGCAAAGAATACTATGAGAAATCTGGTCGACAGAGCGGCGGCGAAACAGGAACCGAGAAAGGTGCCTATCAGGATGCCAGCAACAATGCGGCGAACGATCTGCCACTCCACAGCTCCACGCTGGTGATGCGCCTTCAGGCTCGAGATGGAGGTAAACATGATCGTGGCCAGAGATGTTCCGAGCGCTATGTGCATGATCACCTCTTGTGATACTCCCTGGCTGGGCAGCAGAAACACAAGAATTGGTACGATTACTCCGCCTCCGCCAACCCCAAGCAGGCCGGCCAGAATTCCGACGATCCCGCCAATGGCAGCATAAACCAGCAGAATGCTCAACATGAGGGGCCTCTTCCGGCTCGCCTATTCACCTGTTTTGACCTGGTTGAGAATTTTCATCGCCCGGGAGATATTGAACACTCCGCAAACGCAGAATTTTGCCATGCAGCAGGCGGCTTCATCCGGCTTCATGCGTCCTTCTTTGACTCGATCCATCATTTTTCTGGCAAAATGTGAGGAGACCATTCCGTGACCGCACATGGTCGAGATAGATAGTGTCTCAGAGTCGGGAAGACGGTCTGTATTGCCGTGAAATCCAAGTGTATACTCGACTGCATGGGGGGTGATTTCAACTTCTCCGCAGAGCTCGCGGACATCATCGACCAGGGCACTGATGTTGACCGAAAGTCCCAGATCCAGTTTCTTGATGTCCGCGACGAAGTTTTTGACCAGGCTTGGATCATCGAACACCACTGCCGCCGACCCCGGGGCCGGCATCTCTTCGATGAGTTTTTCATAGGTTGTTTTCTCTTTCCGGCCAACGAAATAGAGTTTGATGAAACTCAAATCTTTCTCAGGCCGATATAGTGAGTTGACCAGGGCATTGCCCATATTGATGGGGCGGTACTTGATGGCAGTGCGTAAAAAGGTCTTGGCCTTTTCGAGTGCACCCTGATCGTTGAATCCTTTACCAGCCATTGCAAAGACGATGAAATCATTACGCAGGGTGTCACCTTTGCCATATCTGTGCAGTGTATTTGTCATTGGGCAGCCTCCGATAACCCGGCATCCTGGTTCGAAACACGTCCCAGGCCGAGATTCACCTTTGCCCAGCCTAGCTTGAACCCCTGGTCGAGCAGGATTTCCTTGAGCGGGTCGGCTCCATCGTTATCGCAGACGGTTGAGACACCGATGCTCACGACTGTTTCGACAGATTGGCTTACGTTCTTCAGCAGTTTGAGAGTGTGGGAGGTTTCAGCAAGCGGAACGGTTATTTCCACGATGCATGAGAGAACCTTCTCATCGAGCAGATCTTCTCTGATGTGGCCGGTTTTAATGCTGGTCATCAACTGCGTTACCGGATTTCCCGATTCGAAATTGATACCTTCTGCGGCCATTGCGCTGGTGACTGTCTGGACATCTCTGAAATAGACGCCGACGCCCGGTCGACCGAATTCGATCACTACGCCGACATCTCCCCGCTTGATGCGGCCGCTGACGTCGTTGGTTTTTACCTCTTCGGTACCCCTGCCGTGAACCCCGGTAGATTCATGGGTGACCATCGGGTCGCTGAAGGCGCGCCGGACGATCCGCGGCCATTCTAATTCTTCTTGGACAATGGCGTCAGTCGGACAGACATCGGGAGCAGGTTGAAATCGCAAGCTCACCGCTTTGAGCATTTTACGTATCAGCCGGGTGACTCCGGGCGGTAGATGCTCCAGACTCAGACTCCTGAAACAGTTATGGCATTCGACGCAGGTTTCGGTGTTGATTTCAGACAGCCCGTCCTCGCCAATGTAGATTGCGCCTACTGGGCAAATGGGAACGCAATTGGCACAGCCGACACATTTGTCTTTGTTGATTTTCACTTGACAGTTCCTCGTTTGAAAGTGGCCTGTTCAGATGGTTGCAAGCGACATCGATTGTATACAAGGAACCTTATAAAAGCAATGTTTCACAGCCTCTGACTGCCGACATGAGCTGTTGAAATATTCGACATTGGCGTTACACTGTCAGTCAGCTATAGAGCCAGATAAACCTCCGTACGGACACGAAATGAAGGGACTGGAGCAGAACCTGAAAGCAGATGTTGCCGGCGAAGTCTATTTCGACCAGTTCAACCGCGGTCGCTATGCGACTGATGCCTCGCATTATCAGGTTATCCCGGCTGGGGTCGTGGTGCCGCGCAGCATCGAAGATGTGCGGCAGACACTGTTTCATGCCCGGGCTGAAGGGGTTCCCGTTCTGGCCCGGGGCGGCGGTTCATCCCAGTGCGGACAGACGGTTGGTCCAGGGCTGGTGGTTGATCATTCAAAATACCTGAACCGGATGCTTGAGCTCGACGTCGAGAATCGGCGCTGCGTGGTCGAGCCAGGCATGGTACTTGACGAACTCAACGCCCAGCTTCAACCCCATGGTCTCTGGTTTCCTGTCGATGTGTCCACCTCCTCCCGGGCGACCCTCGGCGGAATGGCAGGAAACAACTCGGCCGGAAGCCGGTCCATCCGCTATGGTCTGATGCGCGACAATGTGCTGTCCATCGCTGCAACCCTTGCAGACGGAAGCGACAGGGATTTTGGAACCATTGATCCTGCTGCTACTGCAGCTTCCGCCACTGATGAGCTCACCAGCCGGCTGCTGCAGCTTGGTGAACGTGCTCAGCAGGAGATTCTGGAGAAGTTTCCGCGGGTACTGCGCCGGGTTGGCGGCTACAACATCGATGCGCTGGTACCGGATCAGGAGCAGACCAATCTGGCTCATCTGCTTGTTGGTTCCGAGGGAACGCTGGCCTATTTCCGCAGCCTTGAATTAAAGCTTTCTGAACGGCCGAAAAACAAGGTGCTTGGCGTCTGTCATTTTCCGACCTTTTATGCAGCCATGGATTCGGCCCAGCATCTGGTCAAGCTCGACCCGACTGCGGTGGAACTGATCGATCGTACGATGATAGAGTTATCCCGGGACATTGCTCTATTCCGGCCGGTGGTCGACAGGTTTGTGCGCGGCAATCCTGAGGCCCTCCTGCTGGTCGAGTTCGCCGAAGATGAGCAACAGGAAAACCTGCTGCGGCTGGCCAGCCTGACCGAATTGATGGGGGATCTGGGGTATGACTGGCAGGGTAATGGTGAGCGCTGGGGCGGCGTCGTTGAGGTTGAGGAGCCGTCATTTCAGCGGGCGATCTTCGATGTCCGCAAGCAGGGCCTCAATATCATGATGTCGATGAAGGAGGAGCGCAAACCGATATCGTTCGTCGAGGATTGTGCCGTCGAACTCAAGGATTTGGCCGAATACACGGCCCGGCTGTCCGACATCTTCAGCAAACATAATACCACCGGGACCTGGTACGCCCATGCCTCGGTCGGCTGTCTCCATGTACGGCCGGTACTCAATCTCCGTCTCGATAAGGATATCAAGGCAATGCGTTCCATCGTCGAAGAGGCTATGGAAATGGTCAAAGCCTACAAAGGTTCGCATTCCGGTGAACATGGCGACGGTTTGGTGCGCTCGGAGTTTCATGAGGCGATGTTCGGTTCAGACCTGGTCAAGAGCTTTCTTGATGTCAAAGGCTGCTTTGACCCGGACAACCTGCTCAACCCGGGCAAGATTGTCAATCCGACCAGGATGGATGACCGCAGCCTGTTCCGGTATGGGCCGGATTATCGGGTGGAGGAGATGGAGACCGTTTTTGACTGGTCCCATTATCCCGGTGCCGGTAGAGGGTTCCAGGGGGCTGTGGAGATGTGCAATAATAATGGGGCCTGCCGGAAAATGCTTGATGGGTCAATGTGCCCATCGTTTCGTGTTACCAGAAACGAGAGGGATTCGACGAGGGGCAGGGCAAACAGTCTCAGATTAGCCATTTCGGGGCAGCTCGGACCCAATGCACTTGCTTCTGACGACATGGCCGAGACGCTCAAGCTCTGTGTGTCCTGTAAGGCGTGCCGTCGTGAGTGTCCCACCGGGGTTGATATGGCCAAGATGAAGATCGAGGCAACATTTGCCCGCAAAAAACTGAAAGGCTTTACGCTGCATGAACAGCTGCTGGCCTCAATGCCCCGCTATGCACCAATCCTGTCCAGGCTCTGCTGGCTGGCCAATCTGCGCTCGGATGTCCCGTTCATAGCCCGTATCTCGGAGCGGTTCGACGGATTCACCAGTCGTCGACCGCTGCCCAGGTGGCGCTCCGACTTTTATGCTGGGAAGCCTGCGACCGGGCCGGTTGACGGGAAGGAAGTGATCCTTTTTGGAGATACCTTTAACACCTATTTCGAATCTGAAAATCTTGAGGATACCAGGGAGCTGCTGAACAGGTGCGGGTATCGGGTGCTCTCTCCAATGGCCGCTTATGGCGGTAAGCGTCCAGTCTGCTGCGGCCGCACCTATCTGACGGCTGGCAAGATCAACGAAGCCAGGCGCGAAGCCCAGCGGCTGCTTGATACCTTTTTCCCCTATACCAGCCGCGGAGTGCCGATTGTCGGGCTGGAGCCGAGTTGCCTGCTCTGTCTGCGCGATGAAATCCCGGCTTTGATACCGGGTGAAAAAGCGGACAGCGTAGCCGGCCGGTCCCTGCTGCTCGAGGAATTCTGGATTACCGAAAAACTCTCCCCCAAGCTCAAAGCGCCGGCACGCAAGGTTCTGGTGCATGGTCATTGTCATCAAAAGGCTTTCGACGCGGTCAAGCCGGTTGAAACAGTGCTCAGAACCATTCCGGGACTGGAGGTGGAGATGATTGATTCGAGCTGCTGTGGAATGGCCGGCGTGTTCGGCTACGCTAGTGAGACCTATGAGGTATCGATGCAGATGGGTGAACAGTCGCTGTTTCCGGCTGTTCGGGAGGCCCCACCGGATACTACGATCGTAGCCGACGGCAGTTCCTGCCGCCACCAGATTCAGCACGGAACCGGTCGTCGGGCAGTGCACGTCTCCCGGGTGCTGCGCCAGGCGCTTGAAACTTAGTCGAGACGTGGGCCCGCTGTCTGGATTCAGAATGAAATCTCAGGTCAACCACATAGAGATGGATGATCACCCAGGAGAAGGCAATGCTGAGGCAACGGGACCGTAATCTTTGAATAATTGAAAGATAAATGGCTGATATCCTTTTTATCTCCCCCTATCTGGAACTTGCCGAGATCGCCTTGCAAGTCGTCGGTAGTCAGGCTGATGTCGATGTCAAGGTAACGCGCATGGACGAGGCCGTTGAGCTGGCCCTTGAGGCAGAGGCCCAGGGCTACCAGGTGATCGTAAGTCGCGGTCTTACGGCATCCAAAATCAAGGCCTCGGATATAGAACTGCCGGTCATAGATATCGGAATTAGCGGTACCGATATCCTGCGCGCCTTTTATGAGGCAAAAAAGCTCGGGGATCGAGTCGGTATTGTTGACGTCGAAGAGGTGGTCATGGGGCTGCCGAGCCTGGAAAAGATCATTGATGAGAAACTTATTAAATATACCTGCGAGAATGATCTGGACGATATCGTCAAAGGTATTGAATATCTCAAGGAGAAAGGCGTCGATGTGGTGATCGGTAAGATTGCCATGGCCCGGGAAGCACGAGCTAGTGGGATGGAAGCGGTGATCATCACCTCCGCTTACGAGACGGTCAGGATGACCATTCTGGAGGCGCGGCGGGTAAACCAGGTGAGAAAACAGGAACGGCGCAAGGCGGAACAGTTAAAAGCGATGCTGAATTTCACCTACGACGGTGTTATCGCTCTCGATCGACGTGGAAGGATAACTGTTTTCAACAAGGTGGCCGAGGAACTCTCGGGCTGGTCGGTCAAAAATGCTATTAATCGTGAGGTGACCGAGGTTATCCCGAAGGCGGGCTGCCAACACCTGCTCCAAACGGGCCGACCCGAGCTCGGAGCAGTCCTCGAAATCGGCAGTGTCAAGGTCGTCGCCAACCGGGTACCGATTATCGTAGACGGTAAGATCGAAGGGGTCGTTACCACATTCCAGAAACTCGACGTCCTCCAGAAGATCGAGAGCAATGTCAGGCGAAAGCTTTCAGACAAGGGTCTTTCAGCCCGCTTCCGGTTTGAGGATATCCTCGGTAAGAGCGAGCCGCTGCAGACTACCATACGGCTGGCCAGTGAATACGCCACCATAGATTCGACCATCCTCATCCACGGGCGGACCGGTACCGGCAAGGAGGTCTTTGCCCATGCCATACACAATGCCAGCCGGCGGCAAGGTGAACCCTTTGTGGCGATAAATTGTGCTGCCCTGCCGGAGTCGATCCTGGAGAGTGAACTGTTCGGTTATGTCGAAGGCGCCTTCACCGGAGCTCGCAAGAGTGGCAAAGCCGGTGTTTTCGAAATGGCCCACGGCGGCACGCTGCTGCTCGATGAGGTCGGCGAGATGCCGCCAATGATTCAATCACGGTTCCTGCGAGCAATTGAACAGCGTGAAATCATGAGACTCGGAGACAGCCGGATCATCCCTATCAACGTAAGGCTTATCGCTGCCACCCATAGAAACCTCAGGGAGATGGTTGCTCGGGGACAGTTCAGAGAAGACCTCTACTATCGCCTCAATGTGCTCTCGCTGCCGATTCCTACATTACAGGAAAGGGGGCATGATGTTCTTGTCATTGCTGACAAATTCTTGCGAGAATTTTACGATATGCAAGGCAAATCTTACGGGATATTCTCCGATGAATCGGCCCGTCTACTGCTCGACTATGGTTGGCCGGGCAACATCAGACAGCTCAGAAACGCTATGGAGCGGTTGTCGGTGATGACGGCCGGCGGTCTCATTGAAGCCCAGGAGGTAACAAGGGCCCTGCAACTCCAGGAATTCGGCACCTCGGATAGGGGCGGTGGGGGTGCTCGTTCTGCCCCAGAAACTCAGGGGCAGCATGACTCTCTAACGAGCCTTCCATCGCCTCCAGGAGCAGAAGGGCCAAAGTTCGGTGTAGAGAGGGCGGCCTACGAAAAAGAGCTGATCGACGCCGCCCTGCGAGAGTGCGATGGGTCGAAAAGCCGGGCCGCGAAGATGCTCGGTATCAGCCGGACGACACTGTGGCGTAAGCTCCAGCGATGTAACGACATTTGATACCTTTATACAGTTCGGTATGTGTTTCGTTACGTTTCGTGCGTGGAACGTTTGCCTGTTAAGCGTTTCTTTTTTGAAACGATAGCGAAACGTTTTTTGTACGAATTGTTTTCAATATATGGTCAAATAGTTACGAGACGTTCACCATTCCCGCTCGAGAGAAGCATTCCCGATCTGGATAGATAAATATTCCTCTGCGGCTTTTTTCGGCGCATCTCTTGCAAATGAAATGGTTGAGAATGAGGTGATCGCTGTTCCTGCAATGTGACCCTCAAATATATGTCCGATAACAGAGCACCACTTCTACATCATCGATGTGCGGATAGGTTACTGTGGAGTGTAGTTTCTCAATTCGTAACGTCCGCCGGGGAGTGGAGTCTGGCAAGTTGAACTTGTGTGGGATGGATAGGGTTTTGCCGAGGGGCAGGCCTTTCAACAAACCTAATACAAAAAGGAGAGTGCACTATGAAGAAACTAACCACCTTTTTATTGATGGCAGCATTTATCACCTTTGGTCTTCTGACCACCCAGGGGGAAGCCCGAGCCAAGGCCATTGAGCTCAAGTTCGGCCATGTCGGTGCGCCAGGCTCACTTTTTCTTGCCTGTGCCGATGAATTTGCCAAGCGTGCCAATGCCAAGCTCGGTGACCAAGCAAAAGTTGTCACCTTTGGCTCCAGTCAGCTTGGAAAGGATCAGGAATTACTGAAGAAACTGAAACTTGGAACGATTGCTTTTGCTCTTCCTTCAACCGTCATGTCATCGGTTGTCGATGAGTTCGGAGTTTTTGAGATGCCTTACCTGGTGCTTGACCGCAATCATATGCGAAAAATCCGGGACGAGGTCTTCTGGTCGATGATCGCTCCGAAAGTAGAGGCAGAGGGGTATGAAGTTGTTGCTGTATGGGAGAATGGTTTCAGGAATATCACCAACAATGTCAGACCGATTAACACTCCTGCCGATCTCCAGGGCGTCAAGCTTCGGACACCCAAAGGTGAGTGGCGCGTCAAAATGTTCAAGGCATATGGCGCCAATCCAACTCCAATGGCTCTTTCAGAAGTATTTGTGGCCTTGCAGACCGGGGTTATTGATGGACAGGAAAATCCGTTCACTCAGATCTTCAGCCAGAAATTCCATGAAGTTCAGAAATATCTCTCTCTGAGTGGTCATGTCTACACCCCGGCCTACCTGCTCACTGGCAAGAAGACCTGGGATAGCCTGCCGGCCGATGTCCAGAAAATCCTGAAAGATGAAGCCGTGGGTATGCAGGAGTGGGTTTATGAGACCGCTGAGAAAATGGAAACAGACCTTCTCAATAAAATGAAGGACTCGGTGGAAATCAACGAAGTCGACAAGCAGGCGTTCGTTGACGCCAGTGGCCCGATCTACCAGGAATTTGGTACAAAAGTTTCCGGCGGTAAGGATCTTATCGATAAAGTTCAGGCGTTAGCTAAATAATACCTGAATGCTCTGACCATGCCCCGGACTTTAATCCGGGGCATTCGCTATATTTTCCGACAGAACGTTTGAGGGGGATTGGTTTGCTTGCAAGGTATCAGAATATATTCAAAAAAGTGATGGAGTATATCGTTATTTTTCTGATGATCTCGCTGTCTGTGCTGGTCGTCGTTGCGGTGATATATCGCAAGTCAGGTATGTCGCTGAGCTGGTATGACGAGGTGGCCTCTGTCATGCTGGCCTGGTTGACCTATTACGCCTCTGCCCTCGCAGCTCTTACCAGGGGACACATCGGTTTTAATGGTCTCTTGAACGCAATGAAGCCTTCTCTTCGAATACCGACGCTGCTCATCGGTGAAGTCCTGGTAATTGTTTTTTTCCTTTTGCTTGCCTGGGTTGGAGTAGAGGTACTGGTTATCCTTGGTGGTGACAACCTCACCAGCCTGACCTGGGTTCCGACAAGGCTTACTCAGTCGGTAATTCCCATCGGCGCCGCACTCTTTATCATCGGCCAGCTCCTGAGCTTTCCCGACATGTGGCGTCAAGTCATGTCTGAAAAGGGGATTGCAGGCCATGACGACGTGGAGATCCCGGGTGAAGTTCCTCAAAACGTGAGGGAGGGTGAGCAGCCGTGATTATTTTTTTGATGTTTGTCGGTTTATTTTTTCTGATCATGATCAATGTGCCAATTGCTATCGCACTTGGTATCACCGCTGTTGTTACCATGCTGATTATTCAGGGCACAGCAGCCCTGCCAAATATTGCCCTGGTGATGTTTGACGGAGCCACGAAGTTTCCGTTGCTCGCTATTCCGCTATTTATTTTCGCCGGAGCCATAATGAATACCGGCGGGATATCCAAACGGTTGATCGCTTTTGCCTCTGCCCTGGTCGGTTTCGTCAAGGGCGGTTTGGCCATGGCTTCTACCGTCACCTCAATGTTTTTTGCGGAAATGTCCGGATCCGCCGTGGCGGATGTCGCAGCCCTGGGTTCGATCCTGATTCCCGCCATGAAACGTAAGGGCTATCCCGGCCCGTTTGCCGCCGCAGTCATGTCTTCTGCGGCTACCATAGCGGTAATCATTCCCCCTTCCATTCCGATGATTCTTTATGCGGTGATGTCCGGCAGCTCGGTGGTCAAGATCTTCGTGGCCGGGATCATCCCCGGTATCATGTGCGGTCTGGCGATGATGGCATTGTCATATGGTTTTGCCGTTCGCCGGAACTATCCGGTGGAAGAGATCTTTCAGATGGCAAAAGTCTGGACAACATTCAAGGAAGCTTCCTGGGCCTTTGTCGTCCCGATTATCATTCTCGGCGGGATCTTTGGTGGATTTGTCACCGCCACAGAAGGGGCTGGTTTGGCCGTGCTGGCTTCTCTATTTGTTGGGGGTGTCATCTATCGTGAGATCAACTGGGAACACCTCAAGGAGGCCACAATTGAAGGCGGAATTTCCACCGGTGTGGTCATGCTCCTGGTTGCAGCATCGGCCCTGATGGGTACGATTCTTACTGAACTGCAGATTCCCCAGCAACTGGCCCAGCAGATCACCGATTTGACCACCAACAAGTATGCAGTTCTGGCAATGCTGAATCTGTTTTTCCTTGTCGTAGGATGTTTCCTGCATTCAGCAGCGGCAATCATTCTGGTCGTGCCTATCGTCATGCCGCTGGTGCACGCCGTCGGTATCGATCCAGTTCATTTCGGTCTCATTGTCACCCTGAATCTGGGTATCGGCCAGCAGACGCCTCCGGTTGCCAGCGTATTAATTACGGCCTGTTCGGTCGCCAAGGCAGATATCTGGGAAGTCAGCAAGGTCAACGTCTGGTATGTCGGCTGTATCTTTATTGTCTTGATGATGTGCACCTACATTCCGGCCATTCCGATGTTCCTGGTACACTTTTTCTACGGCTAGGAGGTTGTGGTGATGATTGTAAACAGTGCTTGCCTGACTGGTATCCAAGCCATTGAGATGCGTGAGAGGGAGTTGCACCCAAAAGACGATGATCTGGTGATCAAAACTCACGCAGCAGGTATCTGCGGAACCGATAAGAACCTGTACAACGGGGTGATACCTCCATCTGGCGGTTTAAATTCTGAGATAAGAACGGCTTTTGGCTATCCTTATTTTTTTGGGCACGAAGGTGCCGGAACGGTTGTCGAGGTTGGCAAAAACGTCAGAAGATTCCAGACGGGCGACAAGGTAATGGCTTTTGGCTGGGTAGAGACCTACTCCGATTATTTCGTTGCCACTGAAGACGATCTTGAGGTTGTTCCTGATGGCCTCGAAATGGACCTGGCTTCCCTTGGAGAGCCTATCGGCTGTGCCGTATTCTCGGGGCTTTGTTCCAAAGTCCAGCTTGGCGATACGGTAGCCGTCGTAGGCATGGGGTTTGCCGGCCAGGTTATTGCCCAGGTGGTGAAACAGAAGGGAGCGTTTCGGGTTATCGGTATTGACGTGGTGGATGAGAAACTCGAACTGGCCAAAACCTTGGGGCTTGACCATGCGATCAACAGCTCTAAAACCGACCCGCTCACCGCAATCCTCGATTTAACCCGGGGGCAGGGGGCCGATGTGATGGTGGAGATGGCCGGTACGGCTGAGTCCGTTCAGTTATGCAATGATGCGGTCAAACACAATGGTGTTCTCGTTTTTTACAGCTGGATAACTAGGGATATAACTCTGAACATTTCCCGCTGGCATGACAACTCTTTGGAAATCGTCAATACCGGCCTGGTTCACCATGGAACTCTGCAGCGTCATATCTGGGTTCCGCAGGCTCTGAGGCCGATAATGCAGGGGCAGATAAAAATCTCGCCGCTGATCACTCATTGCTTCGAGTTGAGCGATATCGACAAAGCCATGCAGACCGCAAATGAAGATCCCACTGCTATTAAGGTGCTGGTTCGTCCCTGATAGGAAACGTTGCCAAAGGATAGTGAAAACAGAGGAAATTCAGGTCGCCGGTCGATGCCACAGGTACAGCGAAATCAAATGAGCAGTTTCTTCTACAGACAATTAGCCAAAGCCTCACAGAACGGCTCTGTTGCGCCTGGAAAAACCATCACGCTGAAGGTAGACCTGGCCTTGGCCCATGACGGCAGCGGACCCGAGATCCTGAGGATCTTCAAGCAGGCTGGGAGGTCACTTTCCAACTGCAGCAGGGTCCTTGTTACCCTGGACCATTGTTTCCCGGCGCCAACCGTGCAGGATAGGGAGTTCCAGAGGGAGATGGTAGAATTTGCCCGGTTAAACAACATTATCCTCTACAATAATGGAGAGGGGGTGCTGCACCAGGTGGTGGCGGAGGACGAATCTCTCTGGCCCGGGATGATCATTGCAGGCGCAGATGGGCATGTGGCGACCGCAGGGGCATTTGGGGCTATCGCCTTTTCAATAACAGCGGAAAATTTTGTAGAAGTGATTTCCGGTGGTGTTTACCAGGTCGAGGTCCCGGAGCAGGTGGTGGTGGCAATCGACGGCATTCCGGTATCACAGGTAATGGCCCGGGACATTGCCATGTATCTGATGCATGCGCATGGTCTCTCCATTGGCGGTAAAGCTGTCGTGCTGACTGGAAGTACCATCGACGCAATGAACATCAGTGAGAAGATGTCCCTGTGCAACCTGATGCCGGAAGCAAGGGTGGTCACCGCTCTGGTTTTGCCGCAGGGTGAGAGGGAACAGGTTGATATCCAACTGGATGCCGGAGAGGTCAGGCCGATGATAACAGCACCCGGCAATCCACCCGCAATAAGCCGGGTCAGCGACTGTGTCGCCAAGAACATTTCCGTGGCAATTGCAGGCGGTTGTTCTTCCGGCAGGCTGGATGACATGAAAGTGATTGCTGATGTACTTGAAAAAAATGAGGTGCATCAGGATGTAACTTTTATTATAACCCCCGGTTCCAGGTCCGTAATGAGTCTGATGGACAAGATGGAAATATCCACCACACTCAGAAACAGCGGCGCGGTTATAATGCCTCCGGGCTGTGGACCATGTCCCGGCAACCACTTTGGCGTGCTGAGTAATACGGATGTGGCGATCACCACGACCACCCGGAACAGCCCGGGTAGAATGGGCGGACGTGAGGCCAGGATCTATCTGGCTTCGCCCCTTACGGTGGCTCTTTCAGCAGTTCAAGGGGTTATTTCAGATCCTGCCGAAACATTGTAATTAATTCGTCTCACAGTAAGTTTTCGCAATCAAGACCATATAGAGAAAGGAGCAAGACATGACATCACCAAGCGGACGCCATTTCCTTCAGATACCTGGCCCGAGCAACGTTCCAGACCGGATTTTGCACGCAATCGGTCATCCAACCATCGATCATCGCGGTCCGGAATTTCAGAAATTATCGGAAGAGGTACTCCTTGGTGCCAGGCGCATCTTTAAAACTTCGGGACCTGTGGTTGTCTACCCGACTTCTGGGACTGGAGCCTGGGAGGCCGCACTTATGAATACACTGAGCCCCGGCGATAAGGTGCTGATGTTTGAAACCGGTCACTTCGCAACTCTCTGGAGTAACATGGCCAAAAAATTTGGTTTGGAAGTCGATTTTGTGCCGACCAACTGGCGTCACGGAGTCGACCCTCAGATCGTTGAGGAGAAACTGAAGGAAGATACACAAGGCCGGATCAAGTCGGTTAACATCGTGCACAATGAGACATCAACCGGCGTGGCGAGCAGGGTAGCAGAGGTTCGCCAGGCAATAGACAATGCGGGCCACCCAGCCTTGTTTATGGTAGATACAATCTCCTCCTTAGGCTCCATGGACTATCGCCACGAGGAGTGGAAGGTTGACGTGACGGTCGGTTGCTCACAGAAGGGCTTGATGCTTCCCCCCGGCCTGGGTCTCAATGCCATCAGCGAAAAGGCGCTCGAAGCGGCACAAAGCAACACCTTTACCAGGCATTTCTGGGATTGGAACGATATGCTCAAGGCCAACGAGAACTTTTTCTACCCATCAACCCCCTGCACCAACCTGCTCTTTGGCCTGCGCGAGTCAATCCGCATGCTCGAGGAAGAAGGACTTGAAAATGTATTTGCCCGGCATGCCCGCTTTGGTGAAGCAACGAGGCGAGCTGTCAGGGCCTGGGGACTTGATATACTCTGTGAAGAACCGCTGGAATATAGCAGCGTGCTGACCGCCGTGATGATGCCGGAAGGCAAAAGTGCTGACGCCCTGCGCAAGGTAATTCTCGAAAACTTCGATATGTCGCTCGGCAACGGCCTGGGCAAGGTCGCCGACAAGGTTTTCCGGATCGGCCATCTTGGTAACCTGAATGGGCTGAGCCTGATCGGAACCCTTGCCGGCGTGGAGATGGGGTTGGAGCTTGGCGGGATCGATTATACCAAGGGCGGCGTCCAGGCAGCAATGCAGTACTTGTCTGAGACCACTTAGTAGGGTAGTTTTATCCGCTCCGCAGGAGGCGCAAGATCCCAGGTGAGGAAGACTGAGGTTTGCTGTCACGGTGGGAATCACCGTGTCGGCAAACCTTTTTTTGCTCGAGGCCAAATCCTCATAAACGGTCCCGGGCAGGAACATCAAGTTAAGTGTAACACTCTTCTGAGACATTATCTCAGAGGGTGAAGTAAGAGCATGAAAGAGGAAAGCTATGCAGGGCAAAGACGCACTACTTGAAACACTGAGAAGTGAAATAAAAGGGGAGGTTCTGGACAGTGATCTGAGCCGCTCCCTCTACAGCAGCGGTGCTTCATTGTATCGGATTAAGCCGCGGGCGATTGTTCAGCCACAAACAACGGATGACCTGGTTGCAACGATAAAATTTGCCGGGCAACATGGTATCCCGATTACCGCACGCGGCGGAGGAACCAGCCGGACCGGCAACGAACTAGGCGCAGGTATCCTGATCGATTTCAGTAAACACCTAAATCAGGTAGTCGAGTTCGATGCAGAGAAACAGCGGGTCAGGGTACAGCCCGGCATCGTGCTTTCTGAGTTAAACAAATTTCTCAAGCCCCACAATCTCTATTTCCCGATCGATCCGTCCACCCAGGATTCAGCCACTCTGGGAGGCATGATTGCCAACAACTCCAGCGGCCCGCATGCGGTCAAATATGGAACCACCAGGGCGCATGTGAAGAGTTTGGAACTCGTCTTGACCAGCGGCGAAGTTGTCAGGACCGCTCTAAAACCGATCCTAACTGACAGCGATTCTGGAGATCTTCAGACACTTGAGGAACGTCTCTATAGTCATATTCCTGCAATCATTGAAAGCTACAGCGCCTACCTTGAAGAGGAGCGGCCGTTTACTACCAAGAATTCCTGCGGTTACCATATCTGGGATCTGTTAACGGACAACAACATAGATATTACTCCCTTGCTGGTCGGCTCCGAAGGGACCCTGGCCCTTGTTTCCGAGGCGACCCTCCAACTGACCCCGCTGCCTGAGATGGCGTTGAGCGGGTTTGTCTATTTTGACGATCTAGGCAAGGTCGGTGAGGCCACCCAGGAGATCCTAGCCGAAGGACCGTCCATGATCGAGATCATGGAGAAGCACATCCTCGATCTGGCCCGGGAGCAAAAGCCTGAATTGGCCGAGTATTTTCCGGAAAACACCGAGGCTTCCCTGTTCATAGAGTTTCAAGAAGACAGTGCCGAACAATTGCAGGAGAAATTCGCTTCCGTGCGCAGGAGGCTGCTGGAGGACAAGGATCTGGCAGTGAGTGTGGTGCAGGCCAGGAACAGGCAGGATATGGCCACCTTTACAAAAGTTCGTTCCATATCCGGGCCTATCCTGAACCGCATGAAGGGGCCTCGCAGACCGATCGCCTTTATCGAAGATGCTGCCGTCCATGTAAGCCGATTGCCGGAATACATCAGCGGCCTGCGCGCACTGTTCGAAAAATTCAATGTCAAGGCGGCTATTTATGGGCATGCTGGTGACGGGAATCTGCACAACATGGCAATTCTCGACCTGAGGCAACCCGAAGACGTCAAGACCATGCTGGATCTGGCGGATGCGGTTTGTGATCTGGTTCTCAGTTTGAATGGAACGGTGAGCGGTGAACATGCTGACGGTCGACTGCGCACCCAGTATGTGGTTCGCCAATACCCCAATCTTTATCATGCGATGCGGCAAATCAAGGCAGTATTTGATCCCGATGGCATCATGAACCCGGGTGTGATTATTTCAGAAAATGATAATCTGCTCGGTGAAGATTTGAAATATGGTCCTGACTTTGCTTTGGCTCAAACCGGCAGTTCTTTCGATGCCCAGACTTTGCGAGATCAGATAGAAAATTGTTCCGGCTGCGCCAAGTGCCGTTCTTATTGCCCGATTGCTTCCAGCCACCTGGAGGAATGGACCAAGGGGCGCGGCAAGGTGACCATTCTGCGCGAGCTCATGTCCGGAAAACTGGACCCGGGGATCCTCGAAGACCCGGAGTTCAAGAAAATTATTGATACCTGTATCAACTGTAAACGCTGCCTGACGGAGTGCCCATCCGGGGTCGATGTGCCGTGGCTGTCGGTGACCGGGCGAGCCGACGTTGTGCGCCGCAAAGGCGAAGATTTCTCCAGCCGGGTGCTCACCGATACCGCCGCTCTGTGCAAACAGGGCAGCATGCTGGCCCCAATCGCCAACTATGCTGCCTCGCTAGCCCCAATACGATGGGGGCTGCAGAAGGCGATCGGTATGGAAGCGAGCCGATATCTTCCCCAGTTCCGTAATAAAACCCTCAGAAAAATCCTGGCCGGTCGGCCGCCGGTGGATGCTGTCCGCGAGGCAGTCTTTTTTCTCGGCTGCTTTGCCAATTATAACGACCCGGAGGGCGAAGGGCTGGCAGTTATTGAAGTGCTTGAGCACAACAACATTCAAGTCATTTTGCCTGAGCTCAAGTGCTGTGGTATTGCCCGTATCAGTTCCGGCGGCCAGGATAAAATTTTGGCTGACATTACCTACAATATCGGGGTACTCGATCAATATACCTCCCAAAACATTCCGATACTGTTCAGTGAACCGAGCTGCGCGCTGGCGGTAAAACTCGAATACCCGCGCATCATCGACTCGGATCAGGCAAGAAGGGTGGCGGATAACTGTTTTGATATACACCAGTATTTGATGGAACTTTACCACCAGGGTGAGTTGAAAACAGATTTCGGCAGGATAGACAAGTCTGTCGGTTATCATGCGCCCTGTCACCTGAAGACAATCGGAGTGACCAGCGAGCCGCTAGAGCTGATGGAGATGATACCCGGTGTAACGGTTCAGAAATATTCTGATAAATGCTGCGGTATGGGTGGCACCTATGGATTGAAATCGCAGAATTACGATCTATCCATGAAGATCGGACAGCGTCTCTTTGACGAGATCAACGCTTCCGCTGTTGAGCAGTTGGTAACCGGTTGCGGAGCCTGTTCGATGCAGATTCACCAGGGCACCCAGCGCGAGTCTGTCCATCCGTTGAAACTGATGGCCGAAGCCTATCAAAAAGAACTCGAGACAGGCGAAGTGGTCTGACCGGTGTGCACCAGCATGTCAGCAGGTTGAGATCACCGTTCCGACCTCCAAAGTGAAGCGGGCCTCCGGGAATTCCTGGAAGCCCGCTGTTCCTTTTAAGCCGTGGGCGTCCGTGAACGGCCAACTCCCAGCACGTTTTAGAAGATGGTATAAAGCATGCGCGTTCCCACCACGATGAGCAGGACTGCGAAGATTTTCTTGAGCTTGTCCACCGGCAGACTGTGGGCCAGTTTCACTCCGAGCGGGGCGGTCAGGACACTGATAGCCGCGATACCGATCAATCCGGGAAGGTAGATAAAACCGACCGAGTATTGCGGTAGCAACTCATTTCCCCAGCCGTTGTATAAAAATCCTGCGGCACCGGCAATAGCTATTGGCAGACCGATAGCCGCCGATGTGCCGATTGCCCGATGGACCGGGACGTTGCACCAGATCATATAGGGCACCGAGAGCGTCCCCCCGCCGATGCCGACCCAACTGGAAACCACGCCGATGACGTTGCCGGACAGGAACATTCCGAAGAGGCCGGGAAGTTCCCTGGATGGTTTCGGCTTGCGGTTTGTCAGGAACTGGTAGGCCACGAAGTAGAGGAAAATAACAAAGAACACCTTGAGGACGTTGGTGGACATGGCGGCTGCCACGCAAGAGCCGAGAAAGGTGCCGGTCATCACCCCGATGACTATGCGTCTGACCGTCTGCCATTGCACCGCACCGCGTTTGTGATGTGCCATAAAGCTGGAAATGGAGGTGAATACAATGCTTGCCAGCGAGGTGCCCAGGGCCAGGTGCATGATGATTTCATGCGGGACATTCTGTATCCCGAAGGCGATCACCAGAATCGGGACGATTACCAGGCCGCCGCCAACACCGAGCAGTCCGGCGAGCACCCCGACAAAGGCGCCGAGAGCGCCGTAGAGTAATAAAACAGTCAACATTTTCTGGTATTTCCTTTCTCAGTTACCGAGCGGGTCGCCCGTTTTCAGCCCGGTAGCCGTGCTAAATTCCAGAGCCGGTAACTTTTTACTCCCGGCAGGCTGGACAGACAGGATCTTGATCGCACCATCTGCTGTGGCAACTGAAAAACCCTCATCACCGACCGCGAGCACGGTTCCCGGTTTGCCTGTCTCGGGGGTGCGCGCGGCGTCTAAGATTTTAAGCTGTTGGCCACTGAAAGTTGTAACAGCACCGGGACTGGGATTTGAACCACGGACAAGGTTGTAAACCTGATGGGTCGGCTGGGTCCAGTTGATAAGTGTATCTGCAGCAGTGATCAGCGGCTGAAAAGAAGCGTTGCTCTCATCCTGAGTGATGGGATTGGCGCGCCCCTCCCTGATCTGTTTTACGGCCTCGGCGATCATTTCAATACCCAGCGGATAAAGTTTATTGAAATAGACCGACTTCACTGTGTCGTCAGGAGTGATGGCGACTTTTTCCTGCAGCAGAATAGGCCCGGTGTCCACCCCATCGTCGATAAAATGGATGGTGACACCGGTTTCGGTCTCACCGTTGATAATCGCCCAGTTTATGGCCGAACCGCCGCGATATTTAGGCAGCAGCGAGGGGTGGTAGTTGATACCGCCGAATTTGGCCAGATCAATCATTTTCTGCGCTACAAAAGCGGTTACAAAGCCCAGCACCAGCAAATCGGGCTGCAGCTTTCTCACCCAGTCGATAGGCCCGGCTTTCTTGAGATAATTGGCCTGATAGAGGTCAATATCGTGTTCGACGGCGCACTCTTTCACCGGGTTCGGGTATTTCTGATTGGCAACATCCTCGGTCGTGATGACTCCGATCACGTCCTCTCCCTGCTTGATCAGTGCTTCCAGAGATTCCCTGCCGAACGGCGCCTGGCCGATAAATAAGATTTTCATGCCTTTCCTCCCTAAAAAAAAGCCCCGGCGTTACTATAACGCCAGGGCTAGTTCTTGTCACCACCTGACGACCGTCTCAGGTTGG